>RRZU013298834.1_pt1 | contig 52194 bp, 47 predicted proteins | sample 2165561 | NCBI WGS metagenome assembly RRZU01 (sample SAMN10456909, study PRJNA506462) | wastewater metagenome | isolation source: wastewater sludge | place: USA: Moscow, Idaho
CCAAACGGTGCAAGGTTGGGGCACGGTTTAAGAGGACTGGGTGTTCACGAATGACACTCGCCAGCATATCCCACACCACAGGCTCTTCACGCTCAACCATTTTTTTAGCGGCTTTGATGGTGGTGGCGATGTTGTTTTGTAATAGCTTGGCATAAGTAAAGGGCTTAAACAGCTCTAGCGCCATTTTCTTGGGCAAACCACACTGATGTAGGCGTAGCGTAGGACCAACCACAATCACCGAACGACCTGAGTAGTCCACACGTTTACCCAAAAGGTTTTGACGGAAACGACCTTGCTTACCTTTAATCATGTCAGCAAGCGATTTTAAAGGACGCTTGTTAGAACCCGTAATGGCACGACCACGGCGACCATTGTCAAGCAAAGCATCTACCGCTTCTTGTAGCATACGTTTTTCATTACGTACGATGATGTCGGGGGCATTTAGCTCCAAAAGACGCTTTAAACGATTATTACGATTAATGACACGACGATACAAATCGTTCAAATCAGACGTGGCAAAACGTCCGCCTTCCAAGGGTACCAAGGGACGCAAATCGGGCGGTAGCACAGGCAAAACAGTCATCACCATCCATTCAGGCTTATTACCCGAATCACGGAAAGATTCTAACAGTTTTAGACGCTTGGACATTTTTTTGAGTTTGGTTTCTGAACCTGTTTGCGGAATCAGTGCACGCAGGTCATCAATCTCACCATCTACATCAATGTCTTTTAATAAGTCTTGTACCGCTTCAGCACCCATCTTGGCGATAAATTCATCACCATACTGCTCAAGGGCATTAAAATACTCTTCATCATCAAGCAATTGATACTTTTCAAGACCTGTCATACCAGGGTCAGTCACGATATAGCTTTCAAAATACAGCACACGCTCAATATCACGCAAAGTAATATCAAGCAAAAGACCGATACGGCTTGGCAAAGATTTTAAGAACCAAATATGAGCCACAGGGCTAGCAAGCTCAATATGCCCCATACGCTCACGGCGAACTTTAGCGGCGGTTACTTCTACGCCACATTTTTCACAGATGATGCCTTGGAATTTACGACGCTTGTATTTGCCACACAAACATTCAAAGTCTTTAACAGGACCAAAGATTTTGGCACAAAACAGACCATCACGCTCAGGCTTAAAGGTACGGTAGTTAATGGTTTCGGGCTTTTTAACTTCGCCATGCGACCATGATTTAATGGTGTCAGGCGACGACAAAGAAATCTGAATGCTGTCAAACTCTTTCATGCCGTTGTCGGCAGGGCCTTTCATGATGTCTAATAGATCTTTCAAAGGGTTTCTCCGTTATGCAGTGTCATGGGTATTGATTTAATCCCACACCAAACCACGCGGCTTGGCATGGGCAAAAAGTTATTTTTTCTCTTTTAAATCAATATTGATACCCAATGAGCGAATTTCTTTGGTTAAGACGTTAAAGGACTCTGGCATACCTGGGTTCATGTATTGCTCGCCGTCCACGATGTTTTTGTACATACGAGTACGCCCTTCAACATCGTCCGACTTGACCGTCAGCATTTCTTGTAGGGTGTAGGTCGCACCATAAGCTTCTAATGCCCAGACTTCCATCTCCCCGAAACGCTGACCACCAAATTGTGCCTTACCGCCAAGTGGTTGCTGAGTGACCAAGCTATACGAACCAGTAGAACGGGCGTGCATTTTATCATCAACCAAGTGGTTAAGTTTTAACATATACATATAACCAACGGTTACAGGGCGGTCAAATTTCTTGCCCGTACGACCATCATATAGCGTTTGTTGTCCTGTGGGTGACAGATCGGCAAGCTCAAGTAGCTGTTTGATTTGTGTTTCTTTAGCGCCATCAAACACCGCTGTCCCCATGGGTACACCACCTTTTAGGTTTTGCGCCATTGCTAGCAGGTCTTCATCAGACAAGCTGTTTAAATCTACCTGCTCACCGCCCACTTGGTTATAAATCTTATCCAAGAACACACGTAGTTCACCGATTGCTACTTGTGAACGTAGCATGGCGTTAATTTTGTCGCCCAAGCCACGAGCCGCCATACCTAGATGTGTCTCTAGTACCTGACCAATGTTCATACGAGACGGTACGCCCAGTGGGTTTAACACGATGTCTACAGGATTGCCTTTTTCGTCATAAGGCATATCTTCAACAGGCATAATGCGAGACACTACCCCTTTGTTACCGTGACGACCTGCCATCTTATCCCCAGGCTGGATACGGCGTTTAACCGCTAGATAAACCTTAACGATTTTTTGTACACCGTGAGCCAAATCGTCACCTTGGGTTAACTTGCGTTTTTTCTCAGAGAATTTTTCGTCGATTTTTTTTTGTTTATCAGTCAAGAAATCAGCGATTTGCGTCAAACGCTTCGAAATTTCTTCTTCGGCAGGTTGAATGTCAAACAGCTTATCAAGCGTCAAAGACTCAAGATCTGCTGTGGTTAGCACTGTACCTGCTTTAAAGCCTGCACCGCCACTGACTTTATGCCCTGCCAAAAGCGTCATCACACGTCCACGAGCCGCCGCTTCAAAGATGACTAATTCTTCTTTTAGGTCTTTGCGGTAGTCGTCTAGCATGGCTTTTTCAATGGCTTTGGCACGGCTGTCTTTTTCCAAACCATCACGAGTGAATACTTGTACATCAATCACCGTACCTTTAGTAGATGACGGCACACGCAGTGATGTGTCTTTGACATCAGCAGCTTTTTCACCAAAGATAGCACGCAGTAGCTTTTCTTCAGGAGTAAGCTGGCTTTCGCCTTTGGGGGTCACTTTACCCACCAAAATATCGCCTGCATCAACTTCAGCACCGATATACACAATACCCGCTTCATCAAGGTTAGCAAGGGCTGCTTCACCAACGTTTGGAATATCACCCGTAATCTCTTCAGGCCCAAGTTTAGTATCACGAGCCACACAAGTCAGCTCTTGAATGTGAATGGTGGTAAAGCGATCTTCTTGTACCACGCGCTCAGACAACAAAATAGAGTCTTCAAAGTTATAGCCATTCCACGGCATAAATGCCACACGCATATTTTGACCCAAGGCAAGCTCACCAAGGTCAGTAGATGGCCCGTCCGCCAAAATATCGCCACGAGCAATCTCATCACCTGCCCCAACGATTACACGTTGGTTAATACAAGTGTTTTGGTTAGAACGGGTGTATTTGATTAGGTTGTAAATATCAATACCTGCTTCGCCCGCCACCATCTCGCTTTCATTAACACGCACAATGATACGGCTAGCGTCCACTTCTTCAATCACACCGCCACGCTTGGCAACCACACAGACACCCGAGTCACGTGCCACATGGCGTTCCATACCTGTACCTACCAGTGGTTTATCACTACGCAAGGTTGGTACGGCTTGACGCTGCATGTTTGAACCCATCAAAGCACGGTTAGCGTCATCATGCTCAAGGAATGGGATAAGGCTTGCCGCCACAGAAACTACCTGACGGGGCGATACGTCCATGTGTGTAACTTTATCCGCACCCATACGCACCGATTCGCCTTGGAAACGCACCATGACCATCTCTTCGGTCAGCTCGCCTTTGTCGTTCATGGGCGAGTCTGCTTGTGCGATGACCATACCCACTTCTTCAATGGCAGATACATATTCGATGTCATCGGTTACACGACCATCAACCACACGGCGATAAGGCGTTTCAAGGAAACCAAAGTTATTGGTTTTGGCAAATACCGCCAAAGAGTTAATCAAACCAATGTTTGGGCCTTCGGGCGTTTCAATCGGACAAACACGACCATAATGCGTGGTATGTACGTCTCGCACTTCAAAGCCTGCACGTTCACGAGTCAGACCGCCAGGCCCTAAGGCAGAAACACGGCGTTTATGAGTAATCTCTGACAAGGGGTTGTTTTGATCCATAAACTGTGATAACTGGCTTGAACCAAAGAACTCTTTGATAGAAGCAACCACAGGTTTAGAGTTAATCAAATCTTGGGGCGATAGGTTGTCAGATTCGGCATTGGTTAGACGCTCTTTGACCGCACGCTCAACACGAGCCAAACCGATGCGGAATTGGTTTTCGGTCATCTCACCCACGCTACGGATACGGCGGTTACCTAAGTGGTCAATGTCGTCCACTTCGCCACGACCATTACGAATTTCAATCAACTCTTTAACCACGTCAATGATGTCATCTTTAGACAACACGCCCTGCTGACGCTGAATCTCGATGTCGTCAGACTCTACAAATTCACGACCCAAACGGCGGTTAAATTTCATGCGTCCGACATTGGATAAGTCATAACGCTCTTGACCAAAGAACATACCTTCAAACAGTTTTTCTGCCGTTTCAAGGGTTGGTGGCTCACCTGGACGCATCACTTTATAAATTTCAATCAACGCTTCTTCACGGCTGGTGACCACATCAGCACGTAAAGTATCAGCGATATACGCCCCATGATCGATGTCATTGGTAAACAAGATCTTAAATTGCTTGATGTCTTTTTCTAGCAACTTAATCAATAATTCATGAGTGATTAGTGTGTTAGCACGAGCAATCACTTCTTCGCCAACCACGATGTCTTCTGCCAAGATACGCTCGTACAGATACTCATCAGGCACCGCCAAAGTGGTCATGCCTGTGGCTTGAATTTCTTTGATGCGACGGCTGTTAATGCGTTTGCCTTGCTCAACGATGACCTTACCATCAGGAGCAACAATATCAAACTGTGCCATTTCGCCCATCAGACGCTCAGGCACCAGCTCCACTTCAAAAGACTCCGCCCCTCTAACCACGTCCGTGGTTTCAAAGAACGTATGTAAAATGTCCGTGGTATCCATACCAATAGCGCGCAAAATAATGGTCGCAAGTAGTTTGCGGCGACGGTCAATACGTGCATATACTAAGTCTTTTACGTCAAATTCAAAGTCAAGCCATGAACCACGGTAAGGAATGATACGAGCGTTATACAACACTTTACCACTAGAGTGTGATTTGCCCTTGTCATGATCAAAGAATACCCCTGGTGAACGATGTAATTGTGAAACAATCACACGCTCAGTACCGTTAATGATAAAAGTACCATTATTGGTCATCAAAGGAATCTCACCCATATAGACGCTTTGTTCACGCACGTCTTTAATGGTGGCTTTATTGTCTTTGTCTTTGATAACTAGGCGAATTTTAACACGCAAAGGGGCGGCAAAGGTTGAGCCACGCATGATACATTCACGCTCATCAAACTCTGGCTTACCTAAGTAATATTCAACGAAGTGCAATTCAGCATTGCCTGAATGACTGACAATGGGAAAGATAGATGAAAACGCCGCCTGCAGACCAATGTTGGCACGCCCTTTGGGTTTTTTATGTTCTTGTAAAAATTGCTCATAGGAATCCACTTGAATGGCGAGCAAATATGGCACGTCCATGACGTCGGGCAACTTAGAAAAACTTTTGCGAATGCGTTTTTTTTCAGTATAAGAATACACCATTGAGATTCCTTACAGTAAGACTTGGAAAAACACCCCATCAAAGAAGTGTCAATAAAATCGTGTTTGCCCTTTAAATATGGCTCAAACCACCGTCAACACACCCATCTTTATTGCCTAAAGCATAAAGACACAAAAACTAGCCAAATACATCACATATCTAGCTGATAATCATAAGGAAAAATTTGGGTGTGCCAACATAGAAGCATGAGTTCTTTTTTGAAGTGTGTTTGTTGTCATATACATCAAACAGCACAAAAGGTCAAATGCTGAATTATATATAAAAAAACCCAACAATGCAAGAGCATTATCGGGTTTTTGTCAATAATTTTTTAAGGGCGATTACGCCACTTGCAAATTATTTAAGCTCAACAGTTGCGCCAGCTTCTTCAAGCTTCTTCTTAAGCTCTTCAGCTTCAGCTTTAGAAGCGCCTTCTTTAACAGTTTGAGGAGCGCCTTCAACTAGGTCTTTAGCTTCTTTTAGACCTAGACCAGTTACTTCACGTACAACTTTAATTACAGCAACTTTCTTGTCGCCAGCGCCAGTTAGTACAACGTCAAAGTCGTCTTTTTCTTCAGCAGCAGCAACTTCGCCACCAGCGGCAGGAGCAGCAGCTAGAGCAGCAGCTGATACGCCAAATTTTTCTTCCATCGCAGAGATAAGCTCAACGATTTCCATTACGGTTTTTTCTGCGATTGCGTCTAAGATTTGTTCATTAGTCAATGACATAGCAATTATTCCTATGAAATAAAAATTTTAAAAATAAATAAAGCAGTGATTATGCTTCAGCTTGCAATTTATCACGAAGGGCTGCCAAGGTGCGGGCAAGTTTACCAGCAGCGGCTTCTTTCATGGTACCCATTAGGCGAGCAATGGCTTCGTCGTAAGTAGGTAGGGTTGCAAGTTTATCGATAGATTTTGCGTCAATAAATTCGCCTTCAAAAGCTGCGCCTTTGATCTCGAACTTGTTGTTGGTCTTAGCAAATTCTTTGAACAAACGAGCGGCTGCGCCAGGATGTTCATTTGAGAATGCAATCAAGGTAGGACCAACGAACACATCATTCATGCAAGCAAAATTGGTATCTGCTAACGCACGACGTAATAGAGTATTACGTACGATACGCACATCAACACCTGCTGCACGAGCTGACTTACGAAGTTCGGTCATCTGTGCCACTGTAACGCCACGAGAATCGGCAACTACAGCAGAGAGCGCACCTTTGGCAGCTTCACTTACTTCAGCAACAATTGCTTGTTTGTCTTGAAGATTTAATGCCATGGGTTGTCTCCATATTTATTGTTTCAACCATTTGGTCAAACAATAAGCAAATTTTATAAATGCATCTGCATTTACACCAATACGGCGACCAATGTCTTACCGTCTGCGTAGGCTAATGACTTATTTAGATCCTGTCTTGAGGACAAGACAGGATACCTACGGTCTTAGACAGCACAACCCGTGTGCTGAACTAATGTTAGGCGGCTATTATAAGTGAAAAATCTTAAAAAGCAAGCGTTTTCACTTATATAGCTTAAATGCCCTATTATTTGTTAGCACGGTGGGGAACAGGATCAATGGCGATACCAGGACCCATGGTGCTAGACAAAGTAATACGTTTGATATAGATGCCTTTAGAGGTAGCAGGCTTAGCACGCTTTAGATCATTTAGCAGTGCTGTGGCGTTTTGCTCGATTTGCTCGCCAGTAAAGCCGACTTGACCGATAGCAGCATGGATAATACCTGCTTTGTCAACACGGTACTGAGCCTGACCTGCTTTGGTATTTTTTACCGCAGTCGCCACATCAGCAGTCACTGTACCAACTTTAGGGTTTGGCATAAGACCACGAGGGCCTAGGATAGTACCTAGCTGACCCACCACGCGCATGGCATCAGGAGAAGCAATCACGACATCAAAGTCTAAGTTGCCCGCTTTGATGCTTTCAGCTAGGTCTTCAAAACCTACCACGTCTGCACCCGCTTCTTTGGCAGCGTCAGCAGCAGCGCCTTGAGCAAATACGGCAACACGTTTGGTTTTACCAGTACCCGCAGGTAGGTTGGTTGCGCCACGAACCACTTGGTCAGATTTACGCGGATCAACACCTAGGTTGATAGAGATATCAATAGACTCTTTGAATTTGGCAGCAGGTAGTGCATTCAAGATAGCAACCGCTTCTTCAATGGTGTATAGTTTGCTGTTGTCTACTTGATCTTTGATCAGCTTTTGACGTTTGGTTAGCTTGGCCATTATACACCCTCCACATTTAGACCCATAGAGCGTGCAGTACCTGCGATGGTACGAACAGCAGCGTCAAGGTCGGCAGCGGTTAAATCTGCTTCTTTGGTTTTTACGATTTCTTCTAGTTGTGCGCGAGTTACAGTACCTACTTTGGTTTTGTTAGGTACAGCAGAACCTTTGGCAATACCCGCTGCTTTACGTAGCAGTACTGCCGCTGGTGGCGACTTCATAACAAAAGTAAATGACTTATCACTAAATACCGTGATAACCACAGGAACAGGAAGACCTGGCTCCATGTTAGCAGAGGCGGCGTTAAATTCTTTACAGAACGCCATGATGTTTACACCTTTTTGACCCAAGGCAGGACCAATTGGTGGTGAAGGGTTTGCTTTGCCAGCAGGCACTTGTAGTTTGATGTAGCCATCAATCTTTTTTGCCATGAGAATACTCTCCAATAATGGGTGATAACGCTAAATAGCTCCCCAAGGTTAAATACAAAGCCGATTATTATACAGCTTTTAGCTTAGTTTTTCAACTTTATTAAATTCAAGCTCCACTTCGGTGGGGCGACTAAAGACACTAACCGTCAGATATAGTTTGGATTTGTCGTAATCCACTTTTTTGACTTGACCTTTAAAATCAGTAAATGGCCCGTCAATGATAAGCACTTCTTCGCCTGGCTCAAATAAGGTCTTAGGACGTGGTGCTTCAGCACCCTTATTAATACGATTTAGGATGCGATCAGCTTCTGCTTTGGTAATAGGTGCAGGATTTTCAGGCGTGCCACCAATAAAACCTGTAATGTTTGGACAAGATCTGACAATATGCCAAGTATCTTCTTGCATCTGCATATTAATTAGTACATAACCAGGAAATAATTTATTTTCTACAGTGCGCTTTTTACCGTCACGCATTTCAATGACTTCTTCGGTAGGCACAAGCACATCACCAAAAAATTCACTTAATTCACTACGTTTAATGCGCTCAATCAACGCACGTTGTACTTGTTTTTCGTAACCAGAAAAGGCTTGAATAATATACCAACGCATTGTTATTTCCCAAATATCAAATTGTTAAAAAGTTATTTTAAAAATAGACCAAACAAAAAGTTAAAGCCATTATCAATCAACCATACAAAAATACCCACAATAACCATCATTACAATTACTTGCCAAGTATAGCGAATGGTCTCATCTTTGGTAGGCCAAGTCACACGACGCAGTTCAATACCCGCATCTTTTAATAAGGTTTTAAAGGCACGTCCTTGATGAGTAAATGCCAAACAAACCGCTGCAAATACCACCAATGCCGCAGTGATACCAAGCTGCGTCCATGTACTACTGGCAGGCGCCCAGTATTTGGGTAGGTATTGTGAAATCAGGGTAGAACTAATTAACGCAACAACGGCAATAAGCCATAAGACCATGTCTTTGGCTGATCGGGTTTTGGCAACTTCAACCACATTTTCTTCAGAAATAACGGTGGGTTGGCGCTTTTTTAGCATGTCATTGGCAAGGCTTTTGGCTTCGGCCAATTTTTTTTCTAAGTTGTCTTTATTATCACTCATGCAGAAGTCTGCCTTGAAATGGCCAAATCTTAAAATAATAAAAAGGGATAATTTTCAGATATTGAAAAAGATGGCAGGCGACGAGGGACTCGAACCCCCAACCCTCGGATTTGGAGTCCGATGCTCTACCAATTGAGCCAGTCGCCTAGGGTGTTTAAGAGTTTGCTATTATAGCAGGATTTTTTGTGATTGCAAGTATTTTTAGTGAGATTTTTTATTTTGAGTAGACCCTAGATAAATCGCACCCATCACAAGCATCGCCCCGCCCCACTGCATCATATTAATAGGCTTATTTAACCAAAAATAATCAATCAACAGCGCCGCCACAGGTTCAGAAAGCAAAAGCAGCCCCGTCAAAGCCAAGGCAATCTTGGGAATATTATAAGCAATCAGCCCCCACGCCACGCACTGCATCACCAGTCCATACACCAAAATCCATGCCACTTCATTTAAACTCGTGGGGAAAATTTGTCCTTGGTTAAAGATAAGCATAAATGGTAAAAGCAGTAGCAAACCACCAAGCCCAACCAAAGCCATCATCGGAAAAATCGCCACAGTTTGAATTTCATGCACACGGCGGATAATTGCCATCGATACCACCAAAAACGCCCCCGACAAAATACCCGACACAAAGCCCCATAAGGCGTTGTTATTATGGCTAAATTCAGGGCTGCCAATCAGTGCCACACCAACGCACGCCAAAATCAGGCTTAACAGTTGCAAGGCATTTTGTTTTTCTTGAAAGAATAGAAAGCCAATCAGTGCCAAAAAGAAAATTTGTAGGCTGTTTAATAAGGTGGAAATACCAGGCCCAACGGCATAAATGCTTTCGTGCCACAATGCCAAATCCAATCCCAACGCCCCACCTGCACACAGTGCCAAGATGATGACTTTGGTACGTTTAGGAAAGACTTGCTTAAAAATAACAGACAACAACACAAACACAGGCACAGACACCAACAGCCGCCAAAACGCCATGGCAAAACCGCCCACGCTGTCCACATGAGCAACAATCAAACTGCCCAAACCAAACAGCACACAGCCGACAAGTAGTCCAAACATCGATAAGCGGTTATTCATGGCTTGCTCTTTTTATAGGCGGTTATGACTGCGCAACAGTTCTACAAATGCCGTCTCGTCCATCACTGCCACACCCAAAGACGTTGCTTTTTCTAGTTTAGAGCCTGCTTTTTCGCCTGCCAACAGGGTATGGGTTTTGGCGGACACACTGCCCGATACTTTCGCCCCTAGAGCCTGCAAATGGGCTTTAGCTTCATCACGCCCCATCGCTGACAGTGTACCCGTCACCACCCACGTTTGACCGTCCAGCGGCAAATCGCCCATCTCTTGGGTAACCGCTTGCCAATGCACGCCTGCCTTAATCAGCTCGCTAATAACCTCTGTATTATGCGCCGCCGCAAAAAAGTCCACGATATTATGAGCGGTAATCTCGCCAATGTCGGTCACTTTTAATAAGTCGTCCACGCTCGCCTTTTGTAGGGCGGGCAAGTCGCCAAAATGCTGGGCTAAGTTTAATGCCGTGCTTTCGCCCACGCCACGAATGCCAAGGGCAAAGATAAAACGGGGCAAGGTGGTGTTTTTGGAATTTTCAATGGCGGTTAAGGTGTTTTGTACCGATTTTTCGCCCAAGCCCTCAAGCTCTGCCAACTCATCGGCATGGTCTTTTAAATGGTAAATATCGGCAACGGTCTTAATAAAGCCTTTTTCAAAAAAGCTAATCAGCCACGATTTGCCAAGCCCATCAATGTCCATCGCCTTACGGCTGACAAAGTGAATTAACGCTTCTTGTAATTGAGCACGACAAAACAGCCCACCCGTACAACGTGCCAACGCCTCACCTTCAGGCAGTACCACAGGCGAATCACAAACAGGGCAAGCACTTGGTAAAGTAATTGGGGTTAGGCTCGCCCCCTCTCGCATGTCCGTCAAAACGCCCAACACCTTGGGAATGACATCGCCTGCCCTATGCACGCTGACCATATCGCCTGCCAAAAGCCCCAAACGCCCAATCTCGCCAAAGTTATGTAAAGTAACGTTACTCACCGTCACACCGCCCACGCTGACAGGCTCAAGTTTGCCAACAGGGGTCAACTGTCCTGTACGCCCCACTTGCCATTCTACCGCAAGCAGTCTAGTCACGGCAGAGACAGCGGTAAATTTATAAGCGGTGGCAAAACGGGGTTCACGGCTTAAAAAACCCAAATCGTCTTGCAGTGTTAAGGAATTGACCTTGACCACCATACCATCAATCTCAAAGGGCAACTCATCACGCTGAGCCTCAGTGCTGTCATAATAGGCTTGTAATTCGTTTGGCGTGTTTGCCACGATAAAGGGCGACACATCAAAGTCTTGTTCTTGTAAAAAACTCATTGCCCCGCTTTGGGTAGTGATGTGCTTGGGCAAGCCTTGAGCCACGTTATAACCATAAAATGCCAAAGGACGACTGGCGGCGATTGCAGGGTTTAGCTGACGCAATGACCCTGCGGCGGCGTTACGGGGATTGGCAAAGGTTTTTTCGCCTTTTTGTAGGGCTTCTTGGTTCATTTTGGCAAAGCCTGCTTTTGGCATTAAAACCTCGCCACGCACTTCAAGCAGGGCAATGTCTTGGCAGTTTGGTAGGATTTGTGGTAAGTTGCGAATGGTTTTGACATTTAAAGTAATGTCCTCACCCACCCGTCCATCACCACGGGTTACCGCTTGGGTAAATACACCATGCTCATATTTTAAAGACACCGCCAAGCCGTCCAATTTCATTTCCATTTCAAATTGGGGATTTTGGTTATTGTCGTCCAAGCGGTCATTGACACGGCGGATAAAACTGGCAAGCTCATCAGGACTAAACACATTACCTAAGGACAACATGGCAATATCATGAGTAATTTGGCTAAAGGCAGGTAAAGGCTTATCGCCCACGCTGTCAGTTGGGCTGTCCACCTGTTTATCATCAGGATAAGCAGTCTCAAGCTCAATAAGTTTACGTCTTAAACTGTCGTATTCGTCATCACTAATGGTTGGGTTATCCAGCACATAATAGGCGTGATTGTGGCGTTTTAGGGCGGTGATGAGTTGGCGCATTTGGGCAATGATGTTAGTGTTTGTCATGGGATATTACTTATAATTAAAACTTACTAGGATAAAAAACCGCCTAACCTAGTATTAGACGGCTTGTAAATTGATTAAAAATTAGGCGTTGGGATAATTTTCCACTTCCAATAACAACTTATTAATATAAGCGTCATCAATCAAATAGTTTTCTTCATCCAAAAGATTGGCATCGATATCACGGGCAATCATACCTGCAATAGACATCATGGAGCGAAAACCCTGTACTGCCTTGGGATTGGGTAGCGATAAAAATAGTGACAAGCCATTAAAACGCTGACCACTCATGGCGTTAATATCAAAGGCTTGAATGCCGTCACGTCCCACGCCAAGCATACTAAACCATAGACCACCCACGCCACCTTCATGCTCATAGCGGTGGAACATATTCATCACGCCATATTTTAGCCCGTAAGTTTCAGCAAGACGTAGGATTTCTTTGCCTGAAATACCTGTGACTTGGTTTTTTGGGGTAATAAATACGGTGACGGTGGTTTCGGCATGAATTAAGGGGTCGTTATTTTGATCAAAGCTGTCCTCTTTACCCAAATAGTTATTGAGCATTGGCGACTCTTGATCAAAGGTATTTGAAAGACCAACGGTTATCAAATCATCATCGTTATCAGTAGAAGTGGTTTTTGGCACACCTTGGGTAGCAATATTGGCAAGACGAGATAAAGCATCTTCACTTTCCGACTCAGAAGACGCAGGTATCTGGGCTGTTTCCATTGGCGACTTAGGGCGCTGATCTCGAGGCGTGATTGGCAGATCATTTTTATATTCCAAGGTGTTTTCATCACCTTTATAGCTTTTGGATCGCATTTGTTGAATGATCAAAAACACCCCAATAACCGCCACCACCGCAGCCAATAACGCAACAACCGTATTCATAAGTCCAACCAAATAACAAAATTATAACAATTTGATAACCTAATAGTGTATCACACTTAACAGCCTTTCGTCATCTATCAATGTTTAATACACCTTGTTTTTTCGGAAAAAATTTTTATCTATGGTCATCATAAAATACAACAATAGTACACTTTTTATGGTTACAAATATGGCTTGACAATTTCATTCATCATCATAATATGAGCGCTGTTGGCGTTTAGAGCAGGGATATAGGCGTATTGCTTACCGCCTGCATTCATAAAATTATCCCGATTTTCCACCGCCAATTCTTCTAGCGTTTCAAGGCAATCGGCAGAAAACGCAGGGCTGATGACTTGCACTGACACGCCCTGCTCGCCCCACTCGCCCAAAAGCTCATCGGTATAAGGCTTAAGCCATTCTTGCGCCCCAAAACGTGACTGAAAACTTATCGCCCATTGCCCTGCGCCCAGTCCAAGCTCTACCGCCAAAAGCGTTGCCGTCTGCCTGCACTGCTCGGCATAAGGATCGCCCTTGTCGGCATAGGGCTTGGGGATACCATGAAAACTCATCAACAGTTTATCGGCTTGTCCGTGCTCGTCCCAAAACTCTCGCACGCTGTCCGCCAATGCCTTGATGTATAACGGATGCTGATGATAATCTTTGATAAAAATCAGTTCAGGCAATTCACGCCAGCCCATAAACAGCTCGGCAATTTTATCAAACACCGCCCCTGTGGTGGTCGCTGAATACTGCGGATACAAGGGTAAGACAATAAAGCGCTCAAAGCCCTGCTCGGTTAAATCACTCATCACTGCCTTAATGTTGGGCGTGCCATAGGTCATGGTGGCAAATACGGGCATGTGTCGTCCGTCTTGTTCTAGTGAAGTTTGTAGGGATTGTACTTGCTGTTTTAAAATCGCAAGCAGGGGTGAACCGTCCGCCGTCCAGACGCTTTGATAAGCATGAGCCACCCGTTTTGGGCGGGTGGTCAGCACAAACAGGCGTAAAATGATTTGCCAAATAATTTTGGGAATTTCAATCACTCGGTTATCGCTTAAAAATTCCTTTAAATATGCCCTAACCGCTTGCGGGGTAGGCTCGCTGGGTGTGCCAAGATTGACCAATAAAATGGCGGTTTTTTTATGGGTTGACATTATTGTTATCCAAATTTTAAAGGCGTTAGTGTATCACTTTTTTAATTTTATTAAAAATTATTCCCATTTAACATTTGTTTACAATTTTTTGCAAAAGCCCTTTGTTATAATAACATTACCTTTCAATCAAATAGGAAGTTGCAATGTTAAATATCAGACCCAAAGGGCTACAGCAAACGCCCACTGCCAGTAACCGCCAACCTGAAAAATGGTTTCGTAGGCTGCTTTGGATAGTGGCGTTGATTTTTGCGGGGTTTTTGATTGGGCTGGGCGGTAAGATTGTCGCTGATTTGCCCTTTGTCAAGCCTGACGAGACCACCATTGCCGATTATGTGGCGGACAGACCTGCTTATGATAAATTAAAACAGGATTTAGAAACTCAGCAAAAAGATGAAGATCGGCTTAACCAACAGCTATATACTGCCGAGCTAAATTTGGAGCAACAAAAGTCAGACACCGCCAACGCCCAATACACCTTTAATAATTGGCTGGCGACTCGTAGCGTGACCGAACAGTCCGAGCAAAACCCCGAAGTCATCAAACGCACCAAAGAGCTTGAAGTATTAAAAGCCAAAGAGCAAGTATTGCAAAAGCAGGTTCATGTGCTAGAAAGCCAAAGACTTGCCGTGCAACAAAATAATACCAACCTTGGAAAACAAATCAGCCAATTAGAAGAAGATGCCTTTGATGCCCAACAAAAAGCCCAGCGTCATACTGAATTGGTGGTGTTTTTATATCGTCTGATCATTACGTTGCCACTGCTACTGTTGGCGTGGTATTTATTTAGCAAACACCGTCAAGGCACGCTTTGGCCGTTTGTGTGGGGCTTTGTGTTTTTTGCGTTGTTTGCGTTTTTTGTGGAGCTGGTGCCTTATTTGCCAAGTTATGGTGGTTATGTGCGTTATGGCGTGGGCATTGTGCTGACCTTTGTCATTGGGCGTTATGCCATCATTGCCATGAACCGTTATTTGGCACGCAAAAAAGACGAAGAAGAGCTATCCATCAGCGAACGCCAATCCCAGCTTAACTATGACCAAGCGCAAGCCAAACTTGCCAAGGAAATTTGTCCCAGTTGTGAGCGTAAACTTAACCTAAATGACCCTAATGTGGATTATTGCCCGCATTGTGGCATTTGTCTGTTCCAATACTGTCACGCCTGCACCACCCGTAACAGTGCTTTTAATCATTATTGCTGTAAATGTGGGGCGGACAGCCAAGAGCAAACGGTTTAACTGTGCTACAAAAAGACGATCGTTTTGGATCGTCTTTTTCTTTAAAATACTCATCAATTTTTACTTTAGGATAATTATGTTTACTCGCCTTACCAACGCCCTAGGTCTAAACCCCGTCAAAGTAGAAACCCTGCTAGATGCCCCACAAGTCATGGTGGGTAGCGTGCTGTCAGGGGTGGTACACGTCACGGGCACAACCGCCGATAAAACCCTTAACCACATTACCCTACACTTAAAAACCATTGCCGAAAAAGACACCGATAATGGTGACGTTCGCCAAAATCATACGCTGGGCTCGGTCAGGCTTTGCTCACGGCAGGTTTTACGAGCCAACGATCGCCTAAGCCTGCCGTTTCATCTTACCCTTTCCCAAGAAACGCCAATCACACAAGTTAGCTGCCGCCTAAATCAGGTCAAACTGTGGCTAGAAACTGAAGTGGACGTTGCCAGCACCATAGACAGCCAAGACAAAGACCCCGTTTATACCACGCCCACGCCCGTCATGGCACGCTTTTTAGAAGCGATGAACATGGCAGGATTTCGCCTACAAAAAACCGATGTGGAACTGGGCTATCTTAATACCCAATACGGTCGCTCTAGCTTTGGCTGTTATCAAGAGCTTGAATATTCTGCCCCAAGTTTTGGGCTTAATAGCGTGGAAGTGTCGTTTTTGCCTGTGGGCGATGTGGTTTATGTGGTGTTAGAGATTGACCGTATGTTTCGCTCGGACAGCTATCAAGTGTTTGGGCTTAATGATGCGATGAGCATAGAGAGCATGGTGGGGCAAATTCGGCAGGTAACAGGGATTTAATCTTAGCGACATCAATTGTCTTTTGTTTTTAATTTCCTTTAATTGCCGATTAAACATTGCCAATACAGTCATTTGTTTTTACAATATGCCCTTAAAAATTAATAACACCAAAACAGCTTATGATCCCCAAAGCCCCCCACCTTGACCCCACGTCTGTTGGTATCGTCACGCCCCAGACGTTATCTTTTGATGAGCCTTTAACCTTAGAATGCCAACGGGTGCTTTCGTCCTTTGATTTGGTCATAGAAACCTATGGCACGCTAAATGCCGACAAATCCAACGCCATTCTTATTTGCCACGCCCTATCAGGCTCGCACCATGCCGCAGGTTATCACTCGGCTGATGACGATAAGGCAGGTTGGTGGGATAACCTGATCGGCAAGGGCAAAGCGATAGATACCAATGAATTTTTTGTGGTCTGTTTAAACAACATCGGCTCATGCCACGGCTCAACAGGCCCAACGACCATTAACCCCGAAACAGGGGATATTTGGGGGGCGGATTTTCCTTTGATCACCATTAAAGACTGGGTTAAAACACAAGTCATGCTGTCTGACCGCCTTGGCATTGACAAATGGCACGCTGTGGTGGGCGGTTCTATGGGCGGTATGCAAGCCTTGCAGTGGTCGGTGGATTATCCTGATAGACTGTCTCGGGCGGTCATCATCGCCAGCACGCCCAAGCTGTCCGCCCAAAACATCGCCTTTAATGAAGTGGCTCGCCAGTCTATCCTATCCGATCCCGAATTTCACAATGGTTGGTATCTTAAAAAGGGCACTTATCCTAGACGGGGTTTAATCTTAGCTCGTATGGTCGGGCACATCACTTACATCACCGAAGATGCCATGAAAGCCAAGTTTGGGCGAGATCTCAAATCAGGCAACTTTATGTATGGCTTTGACGCTGAATTTCAGGTGGAAAGCTATCTACGCTATCAAGGCGAACGCTTTAGCAAAAACTTTGATGCCAATACTTATCTTTTGATGACCAAAGCGCTGGATTATTTTGATCCCACACGAGATTATGCTGACGAAAATTTATCCGAAGAAGCGGCTTTAACCAAGACACTACAACGCACCCAATGCCAGTTTCTGATCGTCTCTTTTGACAGTGATTGGCGGTTTAGCCCCGAGCGCTCAAGAGAGCTTGCCAATGCCCTACTTGCCAACAAAAAACAAGTCAGCTTTGTCAATGTCAAAGCCCCCCACGGGCACGATTCGTTTTTATTCCCGATTGAGCGTTATGTCAATGCGGTTAAGGGCTTTTTATCCGCCCCATTTTTAACGCCCAAAGTCACTGATGACGGCATTAGCCCTGTCGCCTTGTCCAAACTTGCCCGCCAATAAGGAAACATTATGAACATTGATCATCTGCTTGCCGAAAAATGGATTAAGCCAAATTCTCAAGTGCTGGATTTGGGCTGTGGTGACGGTACGCTGTTGGCTCATCTACAAACACACCTTGGCGTATCGGGCTATGGGCTAGAGATTGACGAACACAAAATCAATGAAGCCATTGCCAAAGGGCTTAACATCATCGAACAAGACCTAAATGACGGTTTGGCAAGTTTTGCTGATGATAGCTTTGATACGGTGGTCATGGCTCGTGCCCTACAAGCGGTCAAAAACCCCAAAAATCTCCTGCTGGATATGCTGCGGGTCGCCAAAGAAGGCATTGTTACCTTTCCCAATTTCGCCTATTGGCAAAACCGTGTGTATCTTGGGCTACGGGGCATCATGCCTGTCAGCGAAACCATTCCCCATGAGTGGTATGACACGCCTAACATACACCTATGTACTTTTAAGGATTTTGAGCGTCTTTGTCATGACAATGACATCGCTATCTTAGACAGTATGGCAATCAGCGACAACCCAAACCCCAAACTTCCCACCAACGTCATGGATAAACTGATTAAAAAAGCCCCCAATCTGTTGGCGGACGTGGCGATTTATCGCATTGCCAAACGCTAAAACAGGTACGCCTAAAATTTGAACAGATAAAGCACAGACAAACTTCAGCAAAAAATGTTACGTTTTAACACTGTTAAGAAATTGCAGTTTGTAGCATATGGTGCTAATATAGTCAATGTACTTTTGTCTGAAATCTGGAGCATTTCATGAAATTATTAAAAACCGCCCTACTTTCTACCGTATTACTAGGTGCAAGCGTAGCTCATGCTGACCTAGTAAGCAATGTGCCCTTAAATATGTCTCGCTTTGAAGTCATGGACATCAACAGCCTAACCCAACAAGCCAGCCAAGGCAACCAACACGCCCAATTTTTCCTAGCCAAACGCCTGCAAAAAGGTGAAGGCGTTGCCAAAAATGCCCAGCAAGCCGTGTACTGGTACACCCGTGCCGCTGAGCAAAACATCGCCCCCGCACAGCTTAACCTAGGCATCATGTATCTGCGTGGCGAAGGCGTAAAACCTAGCCTAGAACAAGGTCGTGCATGGCTAGAAAAAGCAGCACACCTAGGCGACAACCGTGCCAGCTATGCCCTAGCGATGATTGACGAAAAACAGCAGCGTTTGGTAGATGCCTACAAATGGTACGATCTATCTAGCCGTGACGGTATGTTAGACGACAAAATCCGTGGCAAAGCTCAAGCCAAAGTTAGCCAACTGGCATTAAACTTGTCATCAAGTGACATCGAAAAAGCCAAAAGCAGTGCGGATACTTGGTTTCAAATTCAGTAATGAGTAGCCATAAAAGAACCGCTTGCGATAAGCGGTTTTTTTATTTACCAATGGGATTGATAACCTTAAAAGTCTTTTCATAAGCCTTGGTAAAAAATGGCAACTGGCGAATTTTGATATCATCTGTCAAAATATCCAAGCATTGATACAGATTTTTGGCAATTTTTCTAAAGCCAAATCCCCTAAAATCAGTCATAAAAATATCAAATTCTTGGCCTTGTTGTTGCCCAGTATCCCAAAATAAATAATAGCCATTTTCACTACGGGCAAACAGATATAAATTTTTGATAATCTCAAGGGTGGCATCAGGTGCTAAGTCTTCAGGAGAAAAATATTCATCGTTTGGGTCAGGCATATAAGACTGTGCTACTGACACTTGTACAAAGATTGAATCACAATAATCCCCCATTGGCACATAAATCAAAAACTGCCCCAAGGTTAGCCCATAACCAAACTCTTTGACAAATGCCTGATAGGATTTGGGAAAATGATAACCACCAGCAAATTGAAAACTTGTCAATGCCTGCAAATCGCCCACGGTTTTTGGTAGCTCATTGATAAGCGTCAAAGAAAAATTCGCCATAATCAGCCTTCACTACCCCTGCAAAACCCCTTTTGCCCATAATATGAGTGGCATATCCACCATATGCCCGTCTACACTAAACACCGCCTGCCCACTGTCTTGATAAGTGGTTAGCACTTTTTGGGCAAAATCTAGGGTTGCCTTATCAAATTGTAATGCCTTATTCATGGTCGCCACTTGTTTGGGGTGAATAAGTAGCTGTCCACCAAAACCCAAACTTTGCCACGCCTGCACATAATCCGCCAAACCATCTTCATCATGAAAATCGGTAAAAATCGTCTCAATGGGGGCAGATAGCCCATTGACCGCAGAATATAACAACAAGTCAGTACGCACCCGATTTAGGAGTATATCCGCCCCCTTACTGTTTGGTATCACACCAAGCGAATAAAACATATCCAAACAGCCATAACTTAGGGCAAACAGCCCTTTTACCTTGGCAATGTCAGGGGTATTTAATAAACCCTTAGCACTTTCAAGCATGGCAATGATTGGTTTATCGGTCAGTTTGGCGACTGTTTTCACGTCTTGGGCGGTTTCTACTTTAGGCAAGAATACGCCCGACAGCTTGGCAAATTCATTGACCAATGATAAATCCTGCTCACAGTCTGCCGTATCTGCCCCGTTAATCCGCAGCCACAGCTCGCCACAACTGTCAAAATCCCACGCCCCCAAAAACGCCCGCAGTTCATCACGCAGTGCCACTTTATCCGTACCTAGCACCGCATCTTCTAGGTCAATGATGACCGCTGTCGCCCCACTGTCAAAGGCTTTTGTGACACAGTCAAGACGGGTGGCGGGGACGAATAAGTAGCTTTTGGGGATTTTCATGGTAATTCCTTGTTGTTAAATTTAAAAAAACCGCCAAAGCATTGCCATGACGGTTTGTATGTTATATGACAAATAAACCTACTTCACCTGAGTAATCATATAATCCACCGTCGCATAAACTTCAGCTTCACTGACATCGCCTGTGGCTTGGGCGGGCATTTTATTAAAGCCCTTGGCGGAGTGCTCGTGTAACTTATCCACGCCTTTTTCTAGGCGTTTTGCCCAGTTGGCTTTGTCGGTTAGCTTAGGAGCTTCAAGCAAGCCTTGGTCATGGCACACTTTACAAGTCGTCTCGTAGCGTTTTTTGCCTTCTTCTAGGGATAGGGCTTTAACTTCGGCTTTAGGGGCGGTATCAGCTTCGGGTTTGGGTTCGGGTTTGCCTTCTTGGGGTGCGGCTAGTGGTTTGGTGTGGTCATTATCGGTTGGATAGCCACGTGTTTTGTTTTCGTTTTCTACGGTTTGTTTAGGTACTTCTTCAGAAGGGGCAGTTTTGGCTTCTGTGGTTTGGACAGGTTTGGTGGCTTGCTCAGGGGCAGGTTTTGGCGTTTCGGCAGGTTTATCACCGCCACAAGCTGTCAAAACGCCACTTAAAGCAACCGCCATAAAAAGACGCTTGGTAGTTTTGGAAAAATGGACTGCTTTCATAGGACACCTTGCAACTTATTGTTAATTAATCGGTAAGATTATAACAATTTTTAGCCCCACTGCAAAGCACAATCATCATAAACTTTATCATTTATAAAGTAGTCAAATTAAGCTATAATGTCCTATTTTGTAAATTTTTATATTGAGATACCCATGAGCGTGGATTACAAAAACACCCTAAACCTTGCCGATACCCCCTTTCCCATGCGAGCCGACCTAGCCAAGCGTGAACCTGCATGGCTTGATGAGTGGCAAGCAGACGAGCTATATGCCAAAGTCCGCAGCGCCAAAGCGGGCTTGCCAAAATACATCCTGCATGACGGCCCCCCATACGCCAACGGTCAGATTCATCTAGGACACGCCGTCAATAAGGTGCTAAAAGACATCATCACCAAATCCAAGAACCTATCAGGCTTTGATGCGGTCTATGTCCCAGGTTGGGACTGTCATGGCTTGCCCATTGAACAAAAAGTCGAACAACAAGTCGGCAAAGTCGGTCAAAAAGTGGACGCAACCGAGTTTCGCCGTCTGTGCCGTGACTACGCCAAAAGCCAAATCGCCCTACAGATGAAAGACTTCAAGCGCTTAGGCGTGCTTGGTGATTGGGACAATCCGTATCTGACCATGAATTTTGCCCAAGAAGCCAACATCGTGCGTGCCTTGGGCAAGATTTATGACAATGGGCATATCGTGCGTGGCATGAAGCCTGTCAACTGGTGCTTGGACTGTGCGTCCGCCCTTGCCGAAGCTGAAGTGGAATACCAAGACAAGACTTCGGATGCGATTTTTGTTGGCTTTGTCATGACCAACATCAAAGGCGTAGAACTCAACAGTGATGACACAGTATATGCGGTCATCTGGACAACGACCCCTTGGACACTGCCTGCTAACCAAGCCATTAGCATCAATGCGGATGAAGATTATAGCTTTGTCAAAACCGCCAAAGGCGTACTGCTACTGGCAAGCGAGTTGGTAGAGGGTGTCCTAAAAGAGCTAGAGCTTGAAAGCCAAGCCACACTTGCCACGGTCAAAGGCGAAGTGCTAGAGATGAGCCTTGCCCAGCACCCCTTGATTGGCGAGCGTCAAGTACCGCTTATCCTAGGTACACACGTTACCACAGACAGCGGTACGGGGCTTGTACATACCGCCCCTGCGCATGGTGTGGATGACTATAATGTCGGTATCAAATATGACCTACCTATCGAAAACCCTGTGGGCGATACAGGGATGTATAACGAATTTGCCAAAGTCTTTGTTGGTGAGCACATCTATAAAGCCCAACCCAAAATCATTGACACACTAAAAGAAACAGGCAACCTACTACAGCACAACAAAATCACCCACAGCTATCCACACTGCTGGCGACACAAGACACCGATTATCTTTCGTGCCACGGCTCAGTGGTTTATCAGCATGGAAAAACAGGGCCTGCGTCAAAAAGCCCTAGATGACATCAAAAACGTCGTCTGGACACCTGCATGGGGTCAAAACCGCATAGAAGCCATGGTAGAAGGTCGCCCTGACTGGTGTATCAGTCGTCAGCGGACATGGGGCGTGCCGATTGCTTTTTTTGTGCACAAAGAGACCGATGAGCTACACCCACGCACCAGCGAACTGATTGAAGAAGTGGCACAAGTCATCGAAAAGGGTGGTATTGAAGCGTGGTTTGACGCCGATTGTCATGATTTTCTCGGAGATGACGCTGATGATTACAAAAAAGTCACCGATACGCTTGATGTGTGGTTTGACTCAGGGACGACACATTTTGCTGTACTGGAGCAAGATGACAGCTTGCACAGTCCTGCTGATATGTACCTAGAAGGTAGCGACCAGCACCGTGGTTGGTTTCAGACTTCGCTTTTGACCAGTGAAGCCATGTATGGGCGAGCGCCATTTAAGCAAGTATTGACGCATGGTTTTGTGGTTGATGAAAAAGGCTACAAGATGAGCAAATCACTTGGCAACATCATCGAACCCCAAAAAGAAATTGACAAAACAGGGGCGGATATGCTTCGCCTATGGATTGCGTCCAGTGATTATCGCTATGAGATGAGTGCAGGGGCAAAAGTGTTTGCAGGGGCGGTTGATATTTATCGCCGTATCCGTAACACCGTGCGTTTTTTGCTTGCCAATACCAGTGATTTTAACCCAACGACAGACGCAATGCCGCTTGATGAGCTTGTGAGTCTTGATAAGTTTATCCTGCTACAAGCCGACAATACTCAGCGTGCCATTATTAGTGCTTATGATGACATGGACTTTCACCAAGCGGTGCAAGCGATTTCGGTATTTTGCTCACAGGCACTGGGCGGATTTTATCTCGACATCATTAAAGACCGTACCTATACCACCAAGGCAAATGGCAAGCCCAGACGCTCGGCACAGACGGCGCTATACCATATCGCTCAAGCCTTGGTGCGCTGGATTGCACCGATTTTGCCCTTTACCGCCCAAGAAGCGTGGAGCTTTATCCGTGGCGATGATGAAGCGGATAAATACATCTTTAGCCAGCTTTGGTATGAGCTTCCCACACCGACCGCAAACGACATCACGCCTTATGACTGGGCGAATATCCTAGCGGTCAAGGATTTGGTCAATAAAGCCATTGAAGACGCACGCACGGACAAGATTGTCAGCTCCAACCTAACCGCCAAAGCTACCGTTACTTGTGAAGTGGATACTTATAAGGCACTGACCAAACTTGGCGATGAAGCTCGTTTTGTGTTTATCACAAGCGATGTGGAATTAAAACAAGGCGAGCTATCGGTCGTCATCACACCAGCAACAGGCACCAAATGCGTCCGCTGCTGGCATATCCGCCCTGATGTCGGCACGCACAAAGCACACCCCGAGCTGTGCGGTCGCTGTGTTGAAAACGTGGACGGACAAGGCGAGACGCGTCATTATGCCTAATACTGATAATGTGCGTACTAACACCAGCCCCCAAAGTGCCAAAAATCCTATCATGGGTTATTATAGCCTAGCGGCTTTGGTGCTTATCCTTGACCAACTCACCAAGTATTATTTTAATAGCACCTTTGAGCTTGGTGAGTCGGTCGATGTGATAGCACCTGTGCTAAACTGGACACTGGCGTATAACTATGGGGCGGCGTTTAGCTTTTTGGCAAACCAAGGCGGTTGGCAAAAGTGGTTTTTTGCTCTCTTGGGTATCGCTGTGTCGGTGTTTATCATAAGCTATTTGCGAAAACTCCCCAAACAAGCATGGCTGTTATCGCTTGGGCTTGCCTTGGTGCTAGGCGGTGCAGTCGGTAATGTCATTGACCGCTTTATCCACGGCTATGTGATTGATTTTATTCATGTGCATTATGCCAATGTTTGGCATTATCCTGTGTTTAACATCGCCGATATGGGGATATGTGTGGGCATGGCACTTGTGGTTGTGGATATGCTGTTTTTTGAAAAAAAGCGAGAAACCACCCAATCAACCTAACCAATACAACCAATATAACCAACACAATAAAAGGGCAAATCGCCCTTTTATTTTTGCTACCTCTGGGGACATCTTAAATGAATGGCAACGTCCAAATGATGAGCAACTGGCTTGCCATTTTTCATATAGGGCGTATATTTGGATTTTTTAAACTCATTGACAATTTGTCGGGTCAACTCCTTATCCCTAAGAATTACCCCCACAACATCGGTCACCGCCCCTGTTTCATCTAAACGCAGTCTGACGGGCGTGGTAATGATTTCACCGCCTTGACAGCTTTTGGCAGACAATTTTGTCAAATCTGGCGGGCGCACCACGGTAGGCGGCGTAACGTTGCTTTGTGGCTTGGTTGTTGTTGTCGTTGTACATGCTGTTAAAATAAGCAAACTTGGTAATAAAAAGACGGCTTTCATAATATCTCCCAATTTTGGAGCGTTATCATACCCCATTTTTACTTACCTTTTATCACAGTTGGTAGGTATTTTGTGCCGTCTTGGTAAGGTGATTTACCTTTTGTCGTTTAAGGTACACCTAATCTGACAGTGCCACCTTTGCCCCAAGCCCAACAAATACCGCCCCCGAACCAATATCCATTATCCGCTTGGCTTTATAACTGGTTAAAAAGCGACTAAGCACCGACCCTGCAAGCAGGGCAAGCACCACCAGCCACACCGCCGAAATCAACGCATACAATACCCCAAGCACCAAATAAGGCGTACCGCTACTCATCATCATAGGACTGATAAACTGTGGAAAAAATGCCAAAAAGAACAAAGCCACTTTGGGATTTAATACATTGGTAAATAGTCCCGAACGATAAGCCTGCAAAGGTGTAATGGCTTTTGTTATGGTGGTTTGTTGTAGGGCAAGCTGACTGGGATTTTTAATGGCGTGATAAATGCTTGTCACACCCAAATAAATCAGATACATTGCACCTAAGTATTTGATGATACTAAATAATAATACTGATTTAGCAATCAATGTCGCCAGCCCTAACGCAGCAAATAGTGTATGCACCAATACCCCTGTTGCCACACCAAGAGCGACCATTACCCCAATCTTTTTGCCATAGCCTATCGCCCGATTAAGCACAAACACCGTATCAATACCAGGGGTCATGGCAAAGATAATGGTTGATGAAATAAACAAACCCAGCTCACGAATACCAAATTGCAACAGCCACGCTTCAAACATAATTTTCTCCAAATAGACTAGGGTCTGCCCCACTTTCGTCTTTGTAGGCAAAAATAAGCAAAATCGCACGTTTTTCAAGGAAAAGTCGCAGACTGATAGTCATTCTATCAGTCAAGACTTTGACAAAGAAAAACAAGATTTGGCTATTTTTGATACAAAAGCATAAAAATTTTTGTTAAATTTTTGTTGATATTAACGGCGTGATGAAGGTGGGTCAGACCCCAGTTATTTTATCGTGTTTTGATAAGCCAATAAAGTCCATTTTGTGATACACTAAGCCAAAAATTTTTGAGACTGATTATCATGACCACCATACTCCCAAACGAAGAAATCCGCATCACCGACGGTAGCACCGTCAGCCTACATTTTGAAGTTAGCCTACCCAGTGGTACAGTGATTGACAGCACCTTTGGACGTGATGAGCCTGTGACCTTGACCATTGGCGATGAAAGTTTGCTTGCTGGCTTTGAGCAGGTACTCATCAATCTAAAAGCAGGCGATACCCGCACCGCTCACTTGCCCCCTGATGACGCGTTTGGACAGTGGAACAGCGACAATGTACAAGAATTTTCCCGAGCCAAATTCGCCCTATCCGAGCCAAATCCTGTGGTGGGTATGATGATGGAATTTGCCGATAAAGGTAAAAATACTTTGGCAGGGGTCATTAGTGAAGTAAGCGATGACACGGTCAAAGTAGATTTTAATCACCCGTTGGCGGGGCAAGATGTATTATTTAAAGTGCAAATTTTTAAGGTAACACCAAAGGGCGAGACGGCGTTTACCCTAAAATAACTGACAGCGTAATACCACATAAAACAAGGGGCAAATTTTAGCCCCTTATCTTATATCAATCCATCTCATCAAGCCACGCCATCTGTATCGCCTCTAAGATACGCTCATTGGACTTTTCAGGGTCGCCAACAAAATCATCAAGCTCGCATACATAACGGTGCAAGTCGGTAAAGCGAATATACTGCACGTCTGTATCGGGGTGTTTTTCGGCTAGAGCAATGGCAATATCTAAAGTATCTGACCAGTTAAGGGGCATGGGGTTTTCCTAGTTAAAAATTTGTTTTATCTTAACAAAATTTATGTATCAGGTAAATTATTATTTTGAGTTTTTTAAATTTTTAAAATACTTTTAAAATCTTAAATTTTTATTTATAATCACTTATCCTACTTATTGGAAATGACTATGTATTTTTTATTATCCCCTGCCAAAAACTTAGACGACAGCCCAAACATACCCCTAGCCCTTGATAAGCATATCAGCACCCCTGCCTTAATTGAACAATCATTTGAGCTGATTAAAACCCTAAAAACTCATGACGTGATAGACACCCAAGAGCTGATGAAAGTCAGTGGCAAAATCGCCCAGCTTACCGTCAATCGTCATCAGGCGTGGGTGTACCCTTTTGATGAGCGTGGCAAACCTGCGGTGTATTTGTTTAATGGCGACGTTTATACAGGGCTACAAGCCAAAACTTTTAATCAAGATGAAATGCTGTATTTAAATCAGCATTTGGGTATTTTATCAGGTCTTTATGGCATTTTAAAACCACTGGATAATATTTTACCTTATCGCCTAGAAATGGGAACTAAATTAAAAACCACCCATCATGATGATTTGTACACTTATTGGGGAAATAGCATTACCGATGTTATCAACCAACGTATTAAAGAAAGCGGATCGGATATACTGATTAACCTTGCATCTGATGAATATTTTCGTGCGGTCAATACCAAAAACATTAACGCCACAATTATTACACCAAAATTTTTGGATTATAAAAATGGTGATTATAAAATCATCAGCTTCTACGCCAAAAAAGCCCGTGGTATGATGATGAATTTTGCTACCAGAAAACAAATTACCAACCCTAAAGACCTACAGAGCTTTTGTGATGATGGTTATTATTTTGACAGTGCAGAAAGTAGCAAGACGGTGTGGGTGTTTAAGCGTAATCAGTTTTAAAAGGCGAAAATTCTCCCCCAACGGCAAAATTTTTAGCCCGATTTTATGGTAAAATGACCTGTTATTTTTAGTACAGGATACCCACTGTGGACGAAAACAAAGAAAAAGCACTCAAAGCCGCCCTTGCCCAAATCGAAAAAAGTTTTGGCAAAAACGCCATCATGCACCTAGGTGATGAGACCGTTGCCGTTGATGTCGATGTCATTCCAACAGGCTCACTAGGGCTTGATATCGCTCTTGGGATTGGCGGTTTACCAAAGGGTCGCATTGTAGAAATCTTTGGGCCTGAAAGCTCGGGTAAAACCACGCTGACCCTACAAGCGATTGCCGAATGCCAAAAGCAAGGCGGAACGTGTGCCTTTATTGACGCTGAACATGCCCTTGATCCGATTTACGCGCGTAAACTGGGCGTAGACGTGGATAAGCTCATGGTCAGCCAACCCGATAACGGCGAACAAGCCCTTGAAATCGCTGATATGCTCGTACGTTCGGGTGCGGTAGATATGATTGTCATTGACTCGGTCGCCGCCCTAACCCCAAAAGCCGAAATCGAAGGCGAAATGGGTGACAGCCATATGGGTCTGCAGGCTCGCCTGATGAGCCAAGCACTACGCAAGATCACAGGTAATGCTAAGCGCTCTAACTGCCTTGTGGTATTTATTAACCAAATCCGCATGAAAATTGGCGTGATGTTTGGTTCACCCGAGACCACAACAGGCGGTAATGCCCTAAAATTTTATGCATCTGTGCGTCTGGACATTCGCCGTATCGGTAGTGTTAAAGACGGTGAAGAAATCCTTGGCTCAGAAACTCGTGTCAAAGTCATCAAAAACAAAATGGCACCCCCCTTTAAACAAACCGAATTTCAAATCATGTATGGTGAAGGCATTAACCGCCTAGGTGAAATCATTGATTTGGGCGTGGACATTGGGGCGATTGGCAAATCGGGGGCATGGTACAGCTACGGCTCAGGCAAAATCGGTCAAGGTAAAGCCAATACAGTCAAATACCTAACCGAACACCCCGAAATCGTCCAAGAAGTAGAAGCTAAGATTTACGAAGCCAAACTTGCCAAAGTCACTGCTGCTCCTGCGGACGGTACTGCCACGCCTGCCCCTGAAGCCAAACCCAGCAAAAAAGGCAAAAAGGCAGACGATGATGACGTGCCCGAATTTGTAGAAGGCATGGAAGACGAATAATCCATCATCATGTCTAAAATCCAAACTTTAGATGAAATTTTGGCACAAATGGGCAAACCTGTTTGTGCCAAAACTTCTGTTTTTGATAAAACTGCCAAACAAACAGACACAAACAATACAAAGCCCCCAGCCCATCAAGCCGATAAACCCAAAAAACCATTTATTAAAAAGTCTAAAAACTCAAAAACCAATAACAACCAAACCAATACAGAAAACCTTGATAAACCCACAGATCAAAACAAAGACCGCACCATAAAACCCAAAAAACACAAAAAATACCAACTTCCCGAAATTACCCCCACCGTCAAAGAAGACATTCCTATGGACGATGCCATGTCTAAGCTGTTACAAGACGTGGCAATAGAGCCCATCACCCTGCCCGATAAAGAAGAAAGCCGACTGCGGTGGCTGGCATTTTATTATCTGTCAAGGCGAGAATTATCACAAAAAGAACTACGCACCAAGCTCCTAAATAAAGACCAAGACCCCGACAAGGTAGAAGCCCTACTGACCGAATTTGCCGAAAAAGGCTATCAAAGCGATGAACGCTGTGCCTATATGCTGATTCGTGAAGCCATTCGCAGGGGTCGGGGCAAGCGTCATATCATGGACAGCTTTTATGAGCATGGCATCAGCCTACCCTATAGCCTTGATGAGCTGATTGAAAAGGCTGATACCGACAGCCTAAAAGACGGTACAGTTTTGGACAGTGACACAGCAAACGACAGCAATAGTGCAGATGACAGCATAGACTGGCTTAAACTTGCCATAGAAGCCCGCAGTAAAAAATATGGCGATGCCCTACCTACAGACCCCAAAGACAAAGCCCGACAGCTTAGGTTTTTGCAGTATCGGGGCTTTGAAATGGACGTGTGTTTTGATGCTTTAAAAATGACTTTGCAGGATTTGGACGAGCGTTAATTGCTTACGCTCTTTTTAAGTTTTACGACAATCACAATAAATATCACAAGCCCCACCAAGGCAACCACCGCTCCCACAACAGGGGCAAAAATGGACAGCACCGACAAACCAATCGCCGTACCCGTCTCTGCCAGTCCAATCACAGGATTTGCCATACCTGCCGTGGTTACCGTAGAAGCCGCCCGAGTGGCTGCCGACATACCCTTGACCGCCGTTGCCGTACCACCGCCCGCCACTATCGCCAGCGCCCATGTCAAAGCAGGACTCATGTCCGTCAAGTTCGCCGCCATTGCCAATGTCCCTGCCACGCCTGCCAAGGGCAAAGCGATACTATCCAACAAATTATCCACCACGGGCACCAGATAACTAATGGATTCTATCATGCTTGCCACCGCCAAAATCACCAGTGCAGGGGTGCTGCCCAGCCATGCCCAGCTGTCACTTAATGGTAAAACACCAAAAAATGAAGTCAAAGACAGGGCAAATAACGGCAAAAACACCCGAAAGCCTGAACTTGCCGCCAGTCCAATACCCAAACAAATACTTAAAATCATTTCTGCGGTCATGTTTTTCCTTACAAAATTAAAAACCTACGAACACTTACATTATCCGCAGGTTTTTGTATTTTGACAAGTGGTTTTAGGTTAATGGTAAATTTTAAGTGAGTGGTAAATAAGTAAAAGCAATGAATAACTAGTACAAGGCGACAACGTCCGCAGTGTACAAGTAGTACATAAGGACGTTGGCAACGCAGTAATCGTTATTTAGTGCTTTTACGGTTAGTAATGCCCAAGTAGTTTCCACCACACCAAGCCCACGGCAATCCATACCACCAGATTTATCACACTCATGATAAAGCCTATTTTCCACCATTCGCCCAAGGTGCTATAACCCGAGCCAAAGATAACAGGAGCTGTGCCTGTGGCATAATGCGTGAGCGTCATCATCAGACTGCTTGCCGCTGCCATAATTAGGGCAAATAACATCGGCGGTGCACCAAGGCTAATCCCTACAGTATAAAAGGCAGCCAGCATGGCGGTAATGTGAGCGGTGGTACTGGCAAAAAAGTAATGCGCATACATATACACCAACGTTAGAATGACTGTTGCTCCCACCCAGCCCACGCCAGCGTGTGAGATTGCTCCTTGGATAGAACCCGAGAACCATGCAATCAGACCCAGTTTATTTAGATAAGTTGCCATCATAATCAGTGCACCAAACCAAACAATGGTATCCCACGCTGATTTTTCTTTTAGGACATCTTCCCAAGTCAGCACACCCGTTAATAAAATGGCAGTCAATCCCAAAAACGCCACCGCAGTTGCATCAAACTTAGGAAAACCCGAATAAAGCATGGCAGGGATATTTGCCCACAATAACAGCATAACACCAAACACCGCCATCATGATTTTTTCATCACGAGTGATTGCCCCCATTTGTGCCAAATGCTCTTTGGCAAACACTTTGGCGTTCGGGGTTTCTTTTAATTCAGGCTTGGTTAGCCAAAAAATCACCAACGGCATCAGCAAAATACACGCCATACCAGGCAAAAACATCGCCACCGCCCACGTCGTCCACGAGATAGAAATGTCCGCTCCTGTCGCCTTGGCAATCACATCTACCACCATAGGGTTGGGGGCAGTTGCCGTGATAAACATGGCAGAAGTAATCGGGTTAGAGTGATAGTTGACCAAGGATAGGTATTTGGCGATGCGGTTTTGTGTGCCGTCTTCAGCTTTTGAGTCAAAACTATCAGCAATGGATCGCATAATAGGGTGAATGATACCACCGCCCCGTGCTGTATTTGACGGTGTAATTGGAGCAATCAACAATTCAGCAAAGGCAAGCGAATAACCAATACCAATGGTTTTTTTGCCAAAAACAGAGATAAACTTATAAGCAATCCTTGCCCCAAGACCTGTTTTAATCAGCCCCCTTGAGATCATGATCGCAATACCAATCAGCCAAATCAAAGAGTTAGAAAAGCTAGACAGTGCATCTTCCATGGCTTGCTTAGGTACGTTCTTGACATCTGTACCCACCGTTACCCCAGTCAACGCCACCAAAGTCACCGAAATAATGGCAATCGCCCCAATGGGTAGCACCTTACCAATAATGGCAACAATCGTTCCCACAAATAGTGCCAGCAAATGCCACGCATTAGGCTCAACACCTTCTGGCACAGGAATGACAAACCAAATCAATAAAGTAACAGCAACCGCAATCAGTGCAGGTATCGGCTTAAATGGCATAAGGTACTCCCTATTTTTACAATGACAAAAGCCCAGAAACCTAACAAAAATCACTGTCCATAGCAGAGAATTTTTGTGGGGCTTTTGGGCTTAATTGTTACTAATTATAACAGATAACTTAATAATTTGTAACAATTTATAAGGTATACTTATAAACGTCTGTCGGATAAAACACTACGTTCATACCATTTGTAACAAAATATGACTATTAAAGTTTAAAAAAGCAAAACAATAAAGCCCCAATGTACAATAATACATCAGGGCTTTGGCAATATGGAAAATCAAGCAGTTATATTAGAATGCCTTTTGAAACTGAGCCAAAATCTCATTAATTTCAGCGTTGGCTTCTTGTTCGTTTTGTAGGTTGCCTTGCGGGGTTAGACCGTCCACCACTTGTGGCAACAGCTCGGCAATGCCTTGGCATACTTGGTCTTGGTTTGCCCCAGTGGACTGACAAGCACTGTTAATGGCATCTTGACCAAACAAACCCAAAATGTCTTTGGCATCTAGTCCGTCATTGTCTTTATCAATACCTACCCAAGATTGAGCTTGGCTATTAAGACCACTACCCGTCACTTTGGCAAGCATCGCTGACAGACCGCCATTACTTTGGATAAAGCCAAGCACGATAGGAAGCAGGGCAAGCAATAACGCCCCTTTATTAAAGCCACCACCGCTTTGGACAGGAGCTTGCTTTTGACTGCCAAGCACACTACCCAAAATATTACCCAAATCGCCTGCTGAAGTATTTCTTTGTTGTCCGCCAAGCACACTACCCAAAAGCCCACCCAACGCAGGGTTGTTTTTTGCTACTTGACCTGCGACCACACTACCAAGCATACCGCCCAGTGCTGAGTTACCACCCGCATTGCCACCCGTCAAACCGCCAAGCAGTCCGCCTAGACCACCTTGTTGGGCTTGCTGCTGTTGGGGCTGATTGCCTGCCAGGGCATTTTGTACCACTTGGGTAACGATACCTTGTAAAAGACTCATAAACATTTCCTAAAACAAAAAATTAACCAATTTATTATAGCAAATTAACCTTACAACTTGATTTTTGATTGTAACTTTTTGACACCTAACCCCAAAATTTTTTAGCAATTTGGTAACTGTGATATGCTTTAACTTTTGTTTAAACTTTTTGTTTGCTAAACTATGATTTTTTATAAATAAGAAAATATTATGGCAGGCAGTTTACTCCTTTTATTAGACGACATCGCAACCGTACTTGACGATGTTTCGGTATTAACCAAGGTCGCCGCCAAAAAGACCGCAGGCGTACTTGGCGATGATTTGGCACTTAACGCCCAACAAGTAACAGGGGTCAGTGCTGACCGTGAGCTTGCCGTGGTGTGGGCGGTCGCCAAAGGCTCATTTGTCAATAAAGTCATCTTAGTGCCTGCCGCCCTTGCCATCAGTGCCGTGGCAGGCTGGCTAATTACCCCACTACTTATGGTGGGCGGGCTGTTTTTGTGTTATGAAGGCTCAGAAAAAGTACTGCACAAATTCGCCCCCAAACTACTGCCCCATGACCTAGATGACGACGATGCCCACAAAGCCCGTTTAGAAGCCAATGCCGATACATCGGTGGATTTGGTCGCCCTAGAAAAAGACAAAATCCGTGGGGCAATCCGCACCGATTTTATACTTTCAGCAGAAATTGTGGTCATCTCACTGGGCACAATGACCGCCGCCAGCTTTGGCATGAAAGCGATGTCACTGTCCGCCATCGCCATTTTAATGACTGTGGGCGTTTATGGCCTCGTGGCGTTGATTGTTAAAATGGACGATGCTGGCTTGTACCTTACCCAAAAAAGCGACAACACCAGCCAAAAATTAGGCTTTGCCCTGCTTGCCTTTGCCCCCAAGCTGATGAAGTTTTTATCGGTGGCAGGGACGCTTGCCATGTTTTTGGTCGGTGGCGGTATTTTGGTGCATGGCGTGGGTATGCTACATCATCAAGCCCAGCAATTATCCGCCCTATCAGGGGTGTTTGGTAGCCTGACCGAAAACCTATACAATGGCGTGATTGGCTTTATCGCTGGTTGTGTGGTGGTGTTTGCCATCGTTGCCTTTAAAAAATTGACCGCTCGTCATTAAAACACGGTAAAAGGGCTTGAACTTTTTGCCAAAATCGCCTATAATCGGCGACTTGTTCCCAGTTTGAGCTGATGCCTGATGTCCAAGACCATCATCGCTATCTACAATAATACAGCCAAGCTGATGTTCCCAAGTCTTGTTATATGGAGTTGTCTATGCCTTTAGTGAAGGTTAAAGAAAACGAACCTGTGGATATTGCTATCCGCCGTTTTAAACGTGCTTGCGAAAAAGCAGGCGTTTTGGCTGACGTACGTAAAAAAGAATTTTACGAAAAGCCTACCCAAGAGCGTAAACGCAAAAAAGCCGCTGCGGTTAAGCGTTATAAGAAAAAAGTATGGCGTGAGCAAGTACGCACTGTGCGTAAATACTAATACAAAAGCCCCTATTTCTATGATAGGGGCTTTTTACATCATTCATCAATACTCTATTTGGTCAATCTATCATCTAATATTTCAAGCGAAACTTCCGCCCATTCACTGACTTCCGAACATTCATCATCAAGCAGTTGATTTAGAGTATCTCTGACCGCCTTTTCATCGGGCAAACCACTTAACGCAAAGGCACAGCTTACCCTAACTGATGACAAGTGGTGCGTACTATAAGAAAGTAGCGTATCTTTAACTTGCTTATCAATCTTTGATAAAGGCAAGCTCATGGGGTGATAGCCATAAAAATGCCCTAAAGCATACATTGCCGTGGTTTTGACGCTGATACTATTATCTTTAGATAACTCTAACAGCACCACAGGAATTTGTGCCAAAAAATCTTGTCGAGCGGTCTTAAATTGACCCAAAATAAAGGCACAAATCTCTCTTAGGTAATATGTTTTGGTATTTTTTAAGCCGATGACTTTTTCAAATAATTCATCAGAGCCGCGAAGTTGAATGACTTTTCCTGCAATCGTGCGAACTTTAGCATCTAAATCATGCAAATAATTAAACAGGACTTCATCATCTTGCCCTTCAAGGTATTTATAAGCCAAAAAATCTACTTCACTTTTAAGATTGCAAATCAACGCCTTTAATTCCTAATTGAGATCTATTAACCACCACCAACCGCCTGCACCACTTCAATTATCATACCATCAGCGACAGACGTATCAGCAAGGCGAGTTTTAGGAACTAACATACCATCAATTTCTACAGCAAAGCGTCCCGTGGTTAAGTCTTGACTTTCTAAAAGCTCAAGGACACTTTGGCAAGTGGTGGTTTGTGGATTGCCATTTAAGGTAATTTGAAACATAAAATTCCTGTTTTTTTAATAAATTAAGTTTAAATTTAAGACTTCGCCCATTTACCAAAAACAAGCATCAGCCAACCAACAATCATCAGCGTGCCGCCAATCGGGGTAATCGCCCCAAGCCACTTAGGAAAGTCCAACGCCATGGCATATAAAGTACCGCTAAAAATAACAATGCCCGCCTGTAACACGCCTGCCACCTTGGCGACTTTATGACCTTGGCTTTGTAACACGCCTAACGCCAACAGCCCCAAACCATGAATGAATAAATACAGCGTGGCGGTCTGCCAAATCTCAAGGGCATAAGCGTCCGCCATCTTCTTTAGTCCGTGAGCCCCAAACGCCCCCAAACCGACACCCACCGCCAAATTTAAAGCCCCAATACGCAACCAGTTCACACTACCCGCCTTTTTTGATAGTAGAAAAATTGTGTTTTGGTATTGTAAACCATCTATACTTTTCAAGAAAAATCGTTCGCCCTTCAGCTTGCCTGCAGGTGTAGATTTTTCGTAGGTTTCCCAAGCTCACTTTGAGCGAAAAACTTAAAATATATCTTGATTTAACAATACCTTATGTTTTAAATATCAGAATCAATCAAGCATCATACCATCAATGGTCATCGCTTCTTTGATTTTATCCATGGCATTTTTTTCAATTTGTCGTACCCGCTCTGCCGAAATATTATACACCGCTGCCAACTCATGCAGGGTGGATTTTTGGTCAGCAAGCCAGCGCTGGGTAATGATGTCTCGTGAACGGTCGTCCAAGGTTTGCATGGCTTCTTGTAGGGCATTGGTGGTGTTTTCTTCCCAGTCGGCATCTTCCACCACATCGGCAGGGTCGATCGCGTCTTCCAAAAACAGCTGTGGTGCATAACGCCCATCATCTTCATCGCTGTCTTGCATCTCAAATGACGCATCATAACTGGTTAGGCGAGATTCCATTTCCAGCACTTGTTTGACCGTGACATTAAGATCATCAGCGATCGCTTGTGCTTCATCAAGGGTTAATTGGTTGTTGGATTTTTTTAGACTGCGTAAATTAAAAAACAGCTTGCGGTGGGCTTTGGTGGTCGCCACTTTGACAATCCGCCAATTTTTGATGACAAATTCATGAATTTCTGCCTTAATCCAATGCACAGCAAACGACACCAAACGCACGCCCTTGGTCGGGTCAAAACGCTTAACCGCTTTCATCAAGCCCAAATTGCCTTCTTGGATCAAATCCGCCTGCGACAAACCATAGCCCGAATAACTGCGGGCAATATGAATCACAAAACGCAAATGACTCATCACCAAAAGTCGTGCCGCTTCCACATCGCCATCATGATAATAACGCTCCGCCAACACCTTTTCTTCGGCAGGGGTCAAAATGGGGATTTGGTGCACGGTGTTAATATACGCCCCCAGATTTACCCCTGGGGCGGTTAGGTGGGTCGGCATGGCAGGCACCAAATCACGGGTCGCCACATGGTCGCCATCATCAGCATCAATAATGGCAGGGCGTGGCGTGTTCTTAACAGGTTTTGCCAATTTGTCCAATGCTTCTAGCTCTTCCAAATCGTCCAACTCATCGAGACCGTCCAAATCTTCCAAGCCATCCATCTTGGACAAATCTTCAAATTCATCATCGTCATGATCGTAGTCATCGGCATAGCCGTCATAGTCATCGTATTTTTTGTTCATTTTTTGCGTACTTAAAAAAACTTATTCCCTATTTTACGGCTTAATCAGAGTAAAGGCTAGGATTTCTTAACTTTTTCACAAGCACCGCACAAAACCACCCCTATTAGATATATCTGTCAAAATATAGGTTACATTAAGCAAACTTTGTGTAAGATTTAACAAGACAGATCAGGGCTTACCAATCAAAAAATGAAAAATCATGGCATCCGTTTCACTTGTCCAAGTATGTACCGTTAAATCATTTTTTTGGCAATAAGCAAGCAAATCCTTTTGTGAATTTTTATCACTGGCAAGCAAATACAAACTCTCGCCTGCCCCCACTTGGCGAAGCGTGACTTTGGCTTTTAATAACGGCATCGGACAAGCAAGCCCCCGAGCGTCAAACAAGGCGGTGATGTTTAAAGCGTCTGCCATAGAAGGGTTTTGCTGTAACTGACTTTCAAGACTTGTTAAAATGTCTGGACTTAGGGTATGGGTTAGACTTTCGGCAATCATAAAGGCTACTATTTGCTATTTAGATTAAAAGATGCCATTATAGCACTATAGGTCAACCTTTAAAGGAGCAAACCATGACTTTGATAAAACCAATCTTTAAAAGCACTTTAGCGACCGCCCTACTGTGTGGCACGCTGTCAGCATCGGCAACGGTTGGGGGTGATATCACTTTAGAAGTTTTGGGTTATGAACCTATCGATCAAAAAGTTTATGTACTTCATAACCATGAAGACGGCTGGGGTGGCTCTAAGCTGTATTATTTTGATTTAAAAGGAAAAAATCCCAATAAAGCCCATGAAGCCAAGTCTTATTATAATAAAGACAGCATGGGCATTGAGTATGATGATGAAGATAAAACCGCCGTAAAAAAACTAGACAACCTTAAAAAACATCTCACACCCTTAACCCCTATCAGCACAGACGGTATTTCGGTTAAGATTCTTAGCACAAAAACCAGACAAGTAGAAAGCTGGGGTGCTGACGGTACCGATACCGCCTACCATCACCAGTATCGTGTTATCAGTGGCAAATATCGTAGCACAACACAAAAGGTTGTTGCTTTCGAACCTACTTTGTCCATCAGTCAAGCCTATAAAGTGCCCAAACATGATAAAATCTTGGTTGGTGTTAAATATCTAGAAACTCGCATGGAAAGCGGTTATACCAAAGAAGACCCTGTAATATTAAACAAGAGCAAATAGCCCATTACCTCACCCACAAAAAAAGCCACAATAAGCTGTGGCTTTTTTATTTTACAAAATAGCCTTATTTTTCACCGTAAATTTTTACGTTTTGAGCAAAGGCACAGTTTTTTTGTCTGGCTGAAACAATCATCGCATCATGTTCACCATATAGTTTTGCCAGTTGGTTGGTTTTGGCCTGACGCTGACCGCCAGTGATGCCCGTACCCAAACTGATGGTAGGATAAATACCGCCCCGCCCTGCACTGATGCCAATACCCACACCCGTCCCCAGTGAAATATTTTGTTTTTCGGTCGCACGGGCAAGCTCACTGATGCGTGCCACTTCTTTTTGCAAAGCATTACAGTCGTAATTTTGGTAATTAGCGGGATTGATGTATTGTGGGGCAATATTGCCAGTGGTAGCACAACCTGTCAGAGCAATGCCTGCCATACTCACCACACCTAACCATAAATATTTTTTCATAATATTGCCTTAATGTTAATTTTTCCCTGCACAGTTGGGACTGTCGGGAGCCTGCCCCAATACTTGCCACTCATCGGGCGTATAAGCATGGATTGCCAAGGCGTGAATACTGCCACCATTTGCTGTCAACAGTGGACTTGCCAAAGCATAAACCGCTTGATGACGAGCAATCAGCCGCTTGCCAACAAATTCATTACTGACAATCACCAGTTTAAAATGGCTTTCTTTGCCATCAAAATAACCTGCGTGTTGCCTGCTTTCGTTCTCTAGTGTTATATAAGACGGCGACAAAGCAGACAAAGCATCTTTTAGGGCATCAGCGGTGGGGGTTTGTGACATGGCTTTCTCTTAGGGCTTTTGAACATTGGGGTCTGCCCCACATTCATCACGCCATCAATATCTGTAGAAAATTTAATAAAAATATCATGCTTTTGTAGCAAAAATAGCCAAATCTTATTTTTCTTCGTCAAAGTCTTGTCTGATAGAATGACTATCAACCCATGGCTTTTCCTTGAAAAACGTACGATTTTGCTTATTTTTACCGACAAAGACGAAAGTGGGGTAGATCCCAATCAGTTTTGTTTATTGGATGCATTATACAACGGCATGACCGTTGGTAACAAGGCTTGCATTTCTTTGATACGATTGGTGCTACTTGGGTGCGTACTTAAAAACTGCGGACCACTACCACCCGCTTGAGCCTGCATTTTTTGCCATAACGTTACCGCCGCATTAGGGTTATACCCTGCACGTGCCATCAGCTCAAGTCCGATTTTGTCTGCTTCAGATTCTTGAGTACGTGAATGCGGCAAGCTAAGTCCAACATCACCTGCCAAGTTAGCAAGCTGTGCTTGACCTGCGGACAAACCCAAAGCACTGCTGGCAATACCAATAAAACCACTGGTCGCTACACTGCGGCTGATTTTTTCGCGACTGTGCTCACGTAGAGCATGAGCCATCTCATGCCCCATAATGGCAGCGATTTCTGCATCGGTCAGGTTTAACTGCTCAATAATGCCACTATAAAATACAATCTTGCCCCCTGGCATCACATAGGCGTTAATCGTGTCAGATTTAATGGCGTGCACTTTCCATTGCCACTGCACCGCGTCCGATCGATAGACAGCAACATGGGGAATCAAATTACCTGCAATACGTTTTAGGCGTGCCACTTGGGCGGTATTCACATCCAGCACGCCTTGCTGACGAGCCTGCGCAATGGTCTGCTGATAGGATTGATTGGATAAATTCATTACCTCTTCACTAGAAACAAGCAGTAGCTGTTTACGGTTTGCCCCTACCGCTCCCGCTTCTGTGGTACTGGTGCAGCCAGACATCGGTACTATCAAAACTGCCGACATCACACTGGCTAATAAAGCCTTTTTGTACTGTACTTTTTTCATCTCTTAATCCTATAAAACACCACAAAAATCACATTGCTTAGATTATAACGCACACCAAGGCAATAGCAAATAGGGACAACAAATTGACTACAAAGCGTTTACATCAGTAAAATTCTATGTTTAATGTTAAAATGGCATTTTTTAATACTATCAAGGCAACTTATGACTGAACAAAAACCAACCATTACACCCGAACCGCCCCAACCGCCCACAGACGAAGAATGCTGTCAAAACGGCTGTGAAGATCTGTGCGTATTTGAGATTTACCGAATGCAAAAGGCGGATTATGACGCCAAATACGGCAATCCGCCCCAAGATAACCCCAAATAAATCAGTCCTCAGGATCAAGCATTTCTCGCTTGGTCAATTCTGTTGCCCGCTTACCCTTTTTGTCAATATAAAAGCGTTCGTCAACATTGTCGCCATGCCCGACCAACGCTGTACCTCGCTCAAACGGCTGGGCGTAATCATAAATAAAAGGAATCACCACCTGACCTTGCGTATTGATATAACCTAAACATCCATCTCTAACAGCCAATGACAAGCCATCAAAAAAGGCACTCACCCACTGATAACCATCAAAAGCGGTTAAATGTTTGCCATTTTTGTCCAAATAAACATAATCATCACCTTGCGTGGCACGATATATGTTTTTGTCCAGCTTTATTAGGTCATCATAAATCGGGGCAATAATGGCTTTACCTTTTTTATCAATCACACCTTCTTTGCCATTTAGACGGACATCAACACGCCCATTTTCAAAATAAGTTGCCCACTCATAAATAAAGGGAATGACTACTTCACCTTTGGTATTAATAAAGCCTGTTTTACCCTCTTGCACCACAGTTGCCAAGCCTTCGCTAAATGGTGTGGCATGATCGTAGATGATAGGAATGATTTCTTTGCCTGTCTTATCAATAAAGCCAAATTTTTCATCACGTACAACCGTGTATAGATTTTCACTGATGATATAATAGACAAAGTCATATTGTGGAGCGATAACCATTTGATTTTTGGGATTGATAAAACCCCATTTGCCATCTACTTTGACTTGTGCCAATCCTGTATGACGAAAATTCCATGCGTCTGTATATTGCAGATCAATGACAAATTTACCTTTGGTGTCCACATAGCCATATTTATCGCCCTTGCGCACCAAAGTTAATCCTTGCTCAAAAGTACCCAAAATACTGTCATATTCAGCAGGCAGCAGCCACTCGCCCTTGCTATTTATCATGCCTTCTTTGTCACCAAATTTGACAATGGCAAGTCCAAGCGATTTACCTTTTTCATTAGTAACACAGTTAATTTCTCTAGCATCAGCAAGCTTGGGTAAGTCTTGAACCTTTTTAGGCAAGCAAGTTTGAGCATGAGCAACACCAGTAAATAAAGACAAACCCAAAGCCAAAGATAAAGCGATTTTTTGCATGATAAGCATTCCAAATAAACTTTAAAAGATAATAACAAAAATCCCCAACAAATACAACTTGTTGGGGATTTGCGGCATTTAGCGTTCGCCCAAACCTTCAGATAAAGTCTTGGTAATCGGCTTGGTTAGATACGACAATACTGTCCGCTCCATTGCCTTAATATCAACGCTGGCGGTCATACCAGGTTTAATCACAATGTCTTTGGCACGAGCGGCATACTGCGCTCCCTCAATACGGATTTGTACCCGATAATATGGATGTTCGCCTTGAGGGGTTTTTTCTATCAACGTATCTGGACTGATATAAACCACTTCACCAGCCATGGCTCCAAAGATAGAATAGTCATAAGCATCAAGCTTAACGCTCGCCTGCTGCCCCTCTTTAACATAGGCAATATCCACAGGCTTAACTTTGGCTTCCACCACCAAATCACTGCTGGTCGGCAAAAGCTGCATGATGGTCTCGCCTGCACGCACTACCCCACCAATGGTTGTCACAGCGATGTTATTGACCTTGCCGTCTGTCGGCGCAAATAGACGTTTTTCGTCCAATACTTGCGAACGATCACGCAGCTGTTCTTGTTCGGCTTGCAATTCTTCTTGAGCCTTAGTTAGCTCGCTTTGAGCATCCTCAAAGTATTTATTGCGTTTGTTGGTGATTTGCGCCTCAATATCCGCCACTTGGCGCTGTAGTTTAATCACGTCCGCTTGGCTGACATCACCATGCTTTAACAACGGCTCATTCATTGCCAATTCTTGTTTAGCAAGCTTTAGCATACTTTCTAAAGACGCTACGTCCTGCTGAATGGCTTGGCGACGACGGGTATAAAGCTGGGTTTGGTTTTGTACATATTCAGGGTATTTTTGTACGTCTTTAGGAAACGATAACGGCTTATCAAAAATTTCCGCTTCCAAACGAGAAACACGGGCTTGCAAGGCAGCAACCTTGGTGGCAGTATTACCAAGGGCAGCTTTGGCGCGCTCTTCTTCTAAAATCGCCAATAGGTCGCCTTTTTTGACCTCATCACCCTCTTTTACTAAAAGCTCTGACAACACACCCTCATCAACCGCCTGAATTTCCTGTGTACGTGCAGAAGCAATCACTGTAGCAGTCGCCCGAGTTACTTGGTCAATCTTTGCAAAGCTTGCCCAAGTCACCAAAATAATAATCATCAACAACATCGACCAAATAATCAGGCTAAAACGCCGACTGTTAGGCTGTGTGGGTCGGTAGTGATATTCACTCATAACTTACGCTCTTTACTCTTAGGGTTGGGGCGATTGGATTTGGGCAGCTCTTTGACCTGCCAATTTTTGCTGTTCACGGGCTTCTTTTTCATTTTTCATAAGCTGTTCTAGTACCAGTTTCTTAGGTCCGTCCATGACAATCTGTCCATTTGCCATGATAATCACCCGATCAACCAATGCCAATAGCTCCATTTTGTGTGTGGAAACAATCAGCGTTTTGGTAGGATCTTTTAGCTCTTCGGCAATGACACGCAAACACTGCTGCGCCTGCATATTATCCATAGACGCGGTCGGTTCATCCATGAGCCAAATAGACGGCTCGGTCAGCACCAAACGCGTAAAAGCAACCAGCTGTTTTTGACCGCCCGATAAGCCCTTACCGCCTTCACTGATTGGCAAATCCAAACCACTAGAATGCCCCGAAACCAATCGCATCAGCCCCGTGCGATGCAATGCTTTGTTTAGCACATCATCGCTGGGCGTAGGCATACCAATGAGTAAGTTTTCTCGTAGCGTGCCCTGAAATAGGCGGTGGTCTTGTTGCAAATAGCCCACTTGGTGGTTTAAAGATTCTCGGCTGATGTGATGAATATCCAAGCCGTCCAATAAAATATTACCTGCGCTAGGATTGTAGAGTCCTGACAACAGCTTGAGCAAGGTGGACTTACCCGAACCAATCGAACCAAGCACCGCAATACGCTCGCCTGCATTGACAACCAAATTGGGAATTTGTAGGGCAAGGCGGTCATTGTCTGAATATTTAAACTCTAGGCGACTGCATTGATAGTTGCCATAAATCTTGCTGGGCGATAATGGGTGGCTAACGTTATCATTATCTTGAGCAAGACTAAACAGACGCTCAATGTTCATTTGGGCGGCTTTGGCGTGCGAATGTTGCACTAACAGGTTAGGTAAGTTCATGATTGGTGCTAGGATACGACCACCCAAAATCGTACAGGCAATCAGACCCCCTGTCGTCATCTGCTGATTCATCACCACAAACGCCCCAACGATGATGATGCCAATGTAGCTGACCTGCTGAAGCATCTGCACGCTGTAGTTTAGATTGTCATTGGCATGACGCATTTTAAGGTCATTTTTGGTGGTGGCATCCATGACGTTTAGCCAACGAGATAAAAATTTCCAGTTGCCTGAACCTGCCTTAATGGTCTCCATACCCTCCACGGTCTCCACCAAAATCCCCGTCTTAAGATAAGACGATGCCGCCCCCTCTTTGGCAATGTCATCAAGTTTTTTGCGGGCACGAACCCCAAGCAAAATCCCAATCACTGCCGCCACCACAGGCACAATCGCCACATAAGGTGAACCAATACTGGCAATCAAAATAATAAAAATAATACTCATTGGCACATCGACCAACGTAAATAAACTACTGGCGGTAAAAAAGCTACGCACTTGCTCATAGCCACGAAGCTGCGCCACAAGACTGCCCACCGAGTTTGGCATCTGGTCAATACGCACCCGCAGCAGCCTTTCAAAAATCTTGCGCGATAAACTTTGGTCAATACCCACCACCAACTTATCCATGACCGAGGAGCGAGCAAACTTCATGCCCGCTTCAAACAGGATAGTCAGCGCCACCCCTGACGATAAAATAATCAGCGTGTAACGCCCGCCCGTTGGAATGACGCGGTCATATACCTGCATGGAAAACAGCGAGATAATCAGCGCCAAGGCGTTAATGATAAATGAAGCCAAGATTGCCTCAAGCACCACCCATTTATATTGTTTTAGGTTTTGCCAAAGCAGCTGTGAAAAGGTAACATTACGCTGAGCAATATGTTCATCACTTAGGACAATTTTTGCAACAAAATCAAGGTCTTCAGTACGGCAAGAAAAACGATCATTTTCTTGTTGGAATGTCCATACCCCGCCTCGCACTTGCTGCACAATACGTCCAAAACCCAAGTCCTTATGATGTACCAAAAGTGGCATATATGCAGGATCAGGCTCGCTTAAAATAAACGGCAAATCACCAATGCCAAGCACCTGTAGCAGTACCAGTAGCTGACCTTCAGGATCGTCAATCTGCGTCAGACTCTCCAAGGCTGAATGCAAGCGGTTGGAATCCACAGGCACGCCCTGCTCTTTTAGCAAGGTCGCTGTGGCAAACCCTAGTTCTTTTAAGTCTTTTTTTAGGGTTACATGGGTTGTTTGGGACATAAATTTTCCTAACTATATGGGTTTGATTAAGGCTGTTTATTTGGCAAGCTTGTTTTATTGTATCATTTTGCCTGCCCTGTGATGCCAAATGTTACCAAACCATAAAATTACTTAACAGGTTTTTTGGTGGATGTGTCGCTTGATTTTTCACTGTCGGTCAGCTCCTCAGATGCAATGCCTTCACCGCCGTCAATATCGCTGTCGGTCAGCTCATCATCACTGACAAATGCCGACTCATCCAGTTGCCATTCGGGGGCTGGCTCGGTTGGGGGTGGCACACTATCTGTCGGTAAGTCCTTAAAGGGGCGAATGCGTCCTTTTTGACTTTGTGTCCAATCTTTAAAACTGCGATAAGGACGAAACTCTGTGATTGGCTCAAATAATACTTGATGATCTTTTTGCCATGGCATCGCCCCAAAATCCACTTGTAATTTATAAAAGCTGGCAACCATTTGTGCTTGCACTTCTAAGAGTTGACGCTGATAATCGGACAATTCACGCACCGCATTTAATACCTCAAGCCAAGTTTTACGCCCTGCGATAAACTGACGCCCGTAACTGTCCACAACGATTTGCGCCCCTTCAATGGCGGACAACAAAGAACGTTCTTTGTCTTTAGACGAGATAAATTCTTGATACTGGGTTTGCAGACCTTCCATGACGTTACGGCGCGCAGCTTCTTGGGTTTGTACTAGGCTTTGCGCCCTTGCTTCAGATGCCCGAGCCAATGCCATGTTAGAAAATCCTGCCCCTGGGTCATAACTCATGCCCACGCTAAAATCCCCAGAATCGCTTTGTTTTTCTAGCTTAAAGGTGTGCTGATATTGAGCATAAACAGTTGGGTAACGACTGGCGGTTTGCGATTTAACTTCCTGCTTGGCGGACTCAACTTGATAAAACTGACGCACCACACTAGGATGAGTTGCCCCTGAATTACCAAACACCAAAGTTTCAAAATTTACCGACTGTGTTTTGGCGTAATCGGTCAGCATTTTTAGGGTAATATTATATTTTTTTGTTCCCAAATTTTCGCCAACAAGCTGTGCCAATCTTGCTCCTGCCACACGTTCTTGCTCCAATGCACCTTGGTAGGAGTTATAATCTTGCAAAATGCGGTTTTTGACCAAATCCAGCTCAATTTTTGCTGACACACCTTGATCAACACGGCGCTGCATCATCGCTTCAAATTCACGCAGTCGCTCTAGGTTGGATGTATATAATTCTTGCAGGGCAATGGCATACACATAGCCACGCCAGACATCAATGGTATTTTTGGCAACCGTGTTTTGTTGATCAAAAATATAAGCCGTTGCCGCTTTTTGGTCATAAATACTGCGGTTAATGTCAGCAGTCAGTTTACCGCCCGTCCATAAAGGCTGACGTATGGTAACGGTGCTGATGAGGCCATCTTCTGAGTCATGAGACGCACCAACCGTAGGCGTTGCCCATAGGCTAAGTTTGGCGGCTTTTACGCCCTCTTCGGCAGCCACTTCATCAGCGCGAGCAGCATTCACCAAAGGGTGAGTTTGTGTCGCCTTTAAAATCAGCTCATCGATGTTTAGCGGATTGACTTCAGCACGAGCAGGCATTGATGACATTATCACCAATACCGCAAGCCAAAGTTTAGAAAATTTTATCACAGACACCATCATTCACCGAGTTTATTGTCTTTTAGTGACTGTTTTTTAAGCAAAAAAGCAATAAAAACAGCCTTTACTGATCGGGCAATCATACCAAATTTTAATTAAAAATACTGCAACGTTTATCCCATCTATCATTACCTTAGGTCATGATTTTTTTGTTATGCGATTTATGGTAGCAAGTATTGTACCAATCAGTAAGTTTGCGTTAAATTTTGTTAAAAACAAGTAGGGCATACTGACATTTCACAACATTTTATTGCCTTTGTTGAAAATGGTTATACTTTTTTTAGCATTTTTGCCTTTAAAATGGCTAAATCTTGTTTTTCTTCGTCAAAGCCCTTGTTAATACACCAGTATTAACTGCGGACTTTTCCTTGAAAAACGTGCGATTTTTCTCATTTTAAAAGACAAATCTGAATTGTCAGTATGCCCTATTTAAATTTATGGTACACCCAAAATATGACCATGTCTTTTTTTTAAAAACTTAAGACTAAAAAAAGCACACCCTGATGAGTGTGCTTTTTGGTTGGTTAAGGTTAAACGATGACGTTAGATAACGTTAATGCCCTGCTCGATATAAACCACTTTGTCATTATCGGCAGTCCATGCGTCGTAAGTCACACCGTCCACTTCTGTTGCTGCACCTTTGGTCCAAGTCTTACCAGCATCGGTTAGGTTCTTGCCTGTTGCGCCCAAGTCCACCGTGTCGCTAGCATCGCCTTGGACATACAAGGTCTTGGTTGCAGTACTAACAAGGTTAGCAAGCGTTACGTCGGTTAGGCTATCCGCGCCAGCACCTGACAGATCTACGGTAGCGTAGTCGGTTAGGTTACTTAGGCTTAGATCCGCAAAACTTACACTGCCCTTGATGGCGTGGCTGTCAGACGTTGCCAAGTTTTCTGCTAGGAAAGCATCAGCGTTAGTGTAGCTGTTGGTCATGCCTTGGAAGGTAATGGTATTGCTACCACCGTCTTCGGTTTGATAAGACAATGACTTAGCAGTATCATTCCACGTCAAGTTATTGACGCTGTTAGCATTTAGCCAGTTAGGCGAGTCTAAGTCAACTTCACTTAGGCTAACAATTGATGACAATGCAATCTTATCAGAACCCACAGTAAAGTCAGTAATAACATCCACATCATTGTCATTGGTGGTACTAAAGACAAAGGTATCTGCGCCTGTACCGCCGGTCATCTTATCATTACCCGCATCACCAAAGATAAGGTCACGACCCGCTGAACCAACGATGGTTTCGGCTGTGGTGCTACCGTCTAGCAGTGAACCAGTACGTTTCGCCCAAGTTTGACCTACTTTAACCGCATCTTGAATGACATTAAATTCTATGTCATTAGATTTTAGCATTAGGCTTTGGGTCAAATCTAGTGTCTGCCATTCGGTGGTGCCTGTCTTCTTGTATTGGAAGTTTAGCACACCACTGTGTCCTTGCTCCCAATAAAGCAGCTCAACTGGCATTAGACCGCCTTTGATAGCCACATCCTTTACTTGGACAATTGGGTTTCTTGACTTGTTGTTGTCATATTGAGCCACAGATTGACCGTCAATCATCAAGCGGAAGCCGTCATCAGACACAACATTAAAGTCATAATTGCCTGGCTCAAGATAGATATTACCCGTGATACGGAAGCCTGCATCAGTAGTCTTACCAATACCCGCTTCACTGACGATAGAAGCACTATCACCATTACCATTAAACGACAAGAACTTGTACAACTGGCTGTTGTCAGCATTCAAGACGCTGGTATCGCCACCATTAGGTGCAACATCAGGGTTGGTGCCCATACTTACAGTTACACCGTCATAGTTAATGGTGGTGGCAGTAAAGCGAGCATCAGGCACACCTTGCTTGGCAGCAGTATTGGTGCCAACAATCTCACTACCATTACGTCCGTCAATGATGCCTTTCATCTCTGAGATAAACTCTAGGTTGCCATACTTGGTATCATCAGCGTGTACTTTATTACCAGCAACCACAACGTCGTTATAACCGTAGTATTCGCCATTTAGACCAAGCAACTTGCTATCAATGGCAGCCGTAGTTGCAGTACCACGAAGCACACCATCCACATCTTTAACGCTAACGTTCCAAGTTTGTGATGAGTTCGCACCGTCACCGTCACCGTCAACCACGGTATAAGTCATGGTTTCTTGATACATATTCTTGCCAGCGGCTGACTGGTAAGTGTATTTAGCTGTAGTCATATCAATAGACAGTTTACCACCTTGTGGGGTGTCAATGTCTAACTTATGACCTTGTACCGTACCTTTTGGCGTGGTAATGGTATCAGTTGCCTTATTATAAGTATAAGTCACACCACCAATCACAACTTTAGATACATAACCACCAACATCGGCACCAAAGCCTGCATGTAGTTGACCTTGTACCACGTTGTCATCAATAAATACCGTACCGTCGCCCGTAGCACTGTCTAGTCTAAAGCCTAATTGATCGGTCATATTGCTTACTAGCGCATGTGGATCTTGGCTACGTGTACCGTCCATATCGGCTTTTTCGGTACCGTCATAAGCAATTGGGTTAATTGCTGTACCCACACCATTACTAACGTCTTCACCAACAGCGTAAGCATAAGACTTGACATTATTGGTTGACAACCAGTCTGTCCACAACTTCTCTTCTTCAGCACTTAAATAAGACTCGCTTTGGTTAAGCGCACCAGTTAAAGTACTGGCAGTACCCATGCCATGCGTAGGCTCACCATCAGTGAGGAACACTGAGATATTTTGAGTCTGGGGACTTGCAGCAAACTTACCAGTTTGATCAAAGGCCGTCATCATCTTCGCCAACGCATCTTCATAGTTGGTCACCCCTGCATTCGCTTGCAAGGTTTCAATCATAGCCTTGGCTTGAGCCGCGGTCATCCACGCATTACCTTGAATGGTTGCATTAGTACCAAAGGTAACCATCTTGACCATAACCTCATTGGACGAAGAATCGTATTTTTCAATTACTTCATTCAAGGCTTCTTTGACAATCTCAAGACGAGTCTTACCACCTTCAACAATGGTCATACTGTTGGACAAGTCCAAACCTACAAGTAGGTTGGTCTTCACAGGTAGTTTTTGTAGCGCAATGTCCACCTGTGCATTATCTGCGATGGTTGGCATATCATCTTCAACCGCCACCGTAAAGGTACTGGTTGTTTGAGCAATGCCGTCAGACACTTTAATGTTAAAGCCAAGATTTAGAACATCTTCAATGCTGTTTTCTGGGTGCAGGATAGGCTTAAGTAGCGTCACTGTGTAATCTGCATTAAACTGTCCATTGCCTGCTGCAACTGGTTTTGCCACAACAACAGTCATGACGCTTTCACCGTCTGCGCTACCAGTCAATGTACTGGTATTAGCATTCCAAGTCCAAGTCACTGTCTTGCCGCTTAGAGTACGAACGTTAGTGCTTGTACCTTCCAAGCTAATGGTGAAGTTAGTGCTGTCCGTATCGGTAAACACCAAACGACCTGTTGCTTTGGTTTCGTTGGTGGTATCACTTGAACCTAAGGTATCACGGATACCGCCTGCTAGGCCTTCTTCAGAAACAGCCACTTTGCTTGCTGAGGTAATTTTTGGTGCAGCATTGACTTCAACTTCATAAGCCTTCTCAACACTTGTAATCTTAGTTTCATTATCTACCGTGTCTTTAACGGTGATGGTGGCTGAGATCTTGTTGTCTTGATCAGCTTTTAAGTCACTACCCTTAACATCAACTGTAAATTTACCTTGGGCATTAACAGTGGTTGGGTAAGCTTGGCCATTGACCGAAATCACAACCAAGTCACCATTATGGAATTGACCAGTAACGGTACCTGTCACAGGCACTTTATCAGAAGCTGCTTCAGCAATAGATAGTTTATTGTCGCCTGCAATGGTGTCAATGACAATCGTTGCTGAGTTGGCCGCAGGTGGCGTGGTATCAATCACGATATCTTGACGCGCAATACTGGTAGATACGTTGCCATATTGATCCACAATGCGAGCCACAGCCTTATAAGTGACATTGCCAGGCAAGGTGGTGGCTGTATTATCCAGTGTCCAAGTGGTGCCCGTGGTAACAGCATCTTTGTAAGTTACACCATTATCTAGACTTACTTGGACTTTTTCACCAGCACCCAGTGCAGCAGTTAAGCCACCTGAGATAACCAAAGTAGTATCTTTGGTCTTAAAGTCTGCTTTGTCTGTACCAGTATCATCAGAAATCTTAGTGATGGTAATGGTGTTGCCCACGCCTGCGCTAATATCAACACGAGCGGTATCAGTACCTTCTTTGCTACCTGCTGCATTTGTGATGGTCGCTTTCACTGATACGGTTTGACCGTCTGCAGGAATGGCTGTCTTGGTGGTTTGTGTTGAACCAGCAGTTACGCCATTTTGACCCACAGTATAAGTAGCCAAAGTAGTGGTACCAGAAGTTACTGTAACCACGTCACCAGCTTTAGCATCGGTTGGGATACGAACTGTGACATTTGTTTCAGTATCAGTACCTTTTTCAGTAGAGCTAATAACAGCGTCATTGTTAGCATCTTTGACAATGGTGACCACAGGGGCGGTAGCCGGAGCAACGATAGGCGCTTCTACAACAACTGTTTGTCTAGCGACTGGACCTGGGTTACGAGCATCATCAATAATGCGTGCCACCACACTATGATCGCCTACCGCTAATGTTGTACCTGTAGCGTCTAGCGTCCAAGTAGTACCACTGACCACCGCTTTAACAAAATTAGCGCCGTTATTTAAACTCACCTCAACAATTTCATCAGCTGCCAATGCTTGAGTTAGTGTACCTCTGATGATTAAGGTTTGATCGGTGGTTTTAAAGTCACCTGCGGTACCAGTATCGTCACTAATGCCAGTGATTTGAATGCCGTTATTAACAGCTACAGTCGTATCAACACGTGCTGTATCAGTAGCTGCTTTATTGCCTGATGCATTAGTGATAGTTGCTGTTACAGTCAACGTTTGACCGCTTGGTGGGATAGTTACTTTGGTGGTTTGTGTTGAACCAGCAGTTACGCCATTTTGACCCACAGTATAAGTAGCCAAAGTAGTGGTACCAGAAGTTACCGTAACCACGTCGCCAGCTTTAGCATCAGCTGGGATACCTACAGTCACATTTGACTCAGTATCAGCACCTTTTTCAGCAGCATTAATTATGCCGTTATTATTGGCATCTTTAACAATAACAACTGTTGGAGCAGTTGCTGGCGGTGCAACAGGTGTCAACGACGTATCAGCAATGGTTGTTGTTACTGCTTTAGCAGTACCTACCGTAGCATTGGTGGCGCTGTTGATGGTGATGGTATAGTTTTCTGTACCTTCAGTCTTGTTGTCAGCAACAATGGCAGCTTTAAAGG
>RRZU010619041.1_pt1 | contig 51993 bp, 43 predicted proteins | sample 2165561 | NCBI WGS metagenome assembly RRZU01 (sample SAMN10456909, study PRJNA506462) | wastewater metagenome | isolation source: wastewater sludge | place: USA: Moscow, Idaho
AACTTTCGCCTTGAATGCCGCTGAGTGCTTGCGTCGCGTTCCTTTTGCCATTTTCTGCTCCATATTGTGCCCGTCTAATGGGCCTTAGTGGTAGCAGAAATTCCACTTAAGGGCTTGTCCAAATTTTCGGCACCACTTCTGAAAGAGGATTTAATGGCGGTGGAAATTTCCTAAGATTTTGATGTAAATCAAAGATATTTTTCTTTTTTGGTTTATTGTAGTCTTCATGGCATACTTGGCAAATGTATACCAGCAGGGGCTATTTTTCGAAGGCCCGCCAATAGGTGCAGAGGTCCTGTGTCTTTGGAGTACGTATATTTGCCAGTTGCACTCCCGCTAACATGGAAAAAGGCTAATTCTATGCAACGAAGACTCATTAAAAAAAATATTTACTGGCTTGGTGCCATTGATTGGGACAGGCGCCTGTTTGACTCCCTTGTACCCCTGCCCGATGGTACTTCATACAATGCCTACCTAATTGAGGGCAGCGAAAAAACTGCCCTACTTGACGCAGTAGATCCTGCAATGTTGGATCTGCTTATGAAGCAACTAGATGGGATTGCAGGAATTGACTACATTATTTCCCAGCATGCAGAGCAAGACCATTCCGGTACCATTCCGCAGTTGCTGGCACGATATCCGCAGGCCAAAGTGGTGACAAATGCTAAGGCAAAGGCGCTGCTAATGGATCATCTGCATCTTGCGGAGGAAGTTTTTATCTCCGTGACCGATGGCGAAGCACTTTCACTTGGCGATAAAACCCTGCGTTTTATTCATACACCCTGGGTACATTGGCCGGAAACCATGGTCACCTATCTTGAGGAAGATCAGATTCTCTTCAGTTGTGATTTTTTTGGGGCTCATATTGCTTCCAGCGACTTGTTTGTGACTGATCAGGGTAGGGTCTATGAGGCAGCTAAACGGTATTTTGGCGAAATTATGCTGCCTTTTCGGGCTATTATTGCCAAAAATTTAGAAAAATTGGCTTATTTACCCATTCAGATGATTGCGCCGAGCCATGGACAGATTTACAATCAACCATCGTGGATAGTGGCAGCCTATCGCGATTGGGCGCTGCAGGTTCCTCACAATCTGGTTGTTATTCCTTTTGTCAGCATGCACGGCAGTACCCGGATGATGGTCGACCAACTGACACAAAACCTCACTGAACAGGGTGTTACAGTCGAACTGTTCAATCTTGCCGTGACAGACATCGGTAAATTAGCCATGTCACTGATCGATGCAGGCACCATTGTCGTTGGCACCCCGACCGTTCTTGCCGGGCCACATCCGCTTGCAGCCCATGCCGCTTTTTTAGCTAATGCCCTGCGTCCGAAGGCGCAATTTCTGTCTGTCATCGGCTCCTATGGCTGGGGAGGAAAGGCTGTGGAAACACTTGCCGGGATGGTTGGTAATCTCAAGGTAGAGGTATTGGAACCGGTGCTGTGCAAGGGCATGCCAAATAAGGATACCTTTGCTGCCCTGGGGCAATTGGCTAATACCATTGCGCAAAAACATAAAGAGCAGGGTTTTCGTGCATATCCTTGAGAAATGATTGGAGCTAGACAGGGTGAAGGGACTCGTTCCGCATTATTTGTCAAAGATGCCAATCAGAACCAGGAGATCTCACACTGTAAGAAGAATATTTTGGCACTAGATAAAGGTAGCCAATGAAGAAAGCACTGTGGATGCATGATGGACTTCTTGGCAGGGCCATTTCACATTTTTTGGTGTATGGGGAACTTCAGCATGCGTCCTTTTGTCTGCATATGTCCCTTGGGGCAATATATAGTTTTCGCGGACTTTAAGTGTTGTTTCCTGATGGGCTGAAATAATCTCTTGGAGAGACTGTTCAAACAAGTTCTTGAAAAATGTTTTTTTGGCTGACTCATTCACTTTTTCAGGAGAAACAAAGGAATGAACAGTTGGTGCCAGACTGACATAGAGAGTGATGGCAATGGGTAATTTTTTATGATTATACCTTGCCCCAAGATTGGTTTCCTGCTCATCAATTTTTGTCAGTGTGACTCACTAAAATCCATCGAATTCAGCAGGAAAAATTATACCAGAATCTCAATGGGTATAGGTGGCTGTTGTGCTCATCTGTTGATGGACAAAGTTTCCTGCAGATCTGAAACGGCCACCAGAAATAAGTGCAAATATCACAGAAGCAAATGTAATTTCATTGTTTTTTAAAAAATACCAATAGATATAGAAGAGAAAAAGTTATTTATATATCTGCATAAATGGAAATTTATACCAGTTTAAATACATCATCTGCTGGAAAGTGTCGGTTTTTATTAAGTCAGTTCATGTGATAATGTAAGGATGCAGCTTTTCTTCTTGTCATTTAATGAATGTTCCCAAGGGAGAACAAAATGCGCCATATACTTCAGAGCGGGCAGAACCGTTGCTATGACAGTATAGGTACGGAAATAAGTTGCCAGGGCAGCGGGCATGATGGAGAGTGGCAACCGGGCGCAGCATGGCCGACTCATCGTTTTGAAGTCCAGGATCGTGTTGTGGTTGATCATTTGAGCGGGTTAACTTGGACGCTCGATGCTAATGTGGGCGAATTCCCCTGTACTTGGATGGAAGCATTTGACCAGATTGCAACCATGAACAAGGAACAATATGGTGGGTACATCGATTGGCGGCTACCTAATCGCCATGAACTGCGCAGCCTGATAAGCTACCAGGCAAAAAATCCCGCCCTGCCATCTTGCCATCCTTTTATCAATCTATTTCTTGGTTGGTATTGGTCGTCAACCAGTGCTGCAATCAATCCTGCCTATGCCTGGTCGGTGCACACCGAAGGCGGTCGGATGTTTTATGGTCGGAAAGATCAAGCGTATCTTTTCTGGCCGGTTCGTGATGCTGGTAATGGTCTACTTTCCAGCACTGGCCAGCAACACTGTTATAATGTGCTCGGAGAGGAGATTGCCTGCGCCGGAACAGGCCAGGATGGTGAGCTTAGAATGGGCAACCCTTGGCCGGATAAGCGATTTATAGTAAACGGTGAGGTTGTACACGACCAATTAACAGACCTCTTCTGGTTAATACATGCGGACCTTAGCGACGGCCCGACAACCTGGCAAGAAGCCCTTGCCCTTATCCAAGAGTGGAGTTTACAACGTACGGGCGATGGCCTGCTCTGGCGTCTGCCGAGCATCAATGAATTAGCCTCACTAGTGGATTGTGGCTCGCATTCGCCAGCGTTACCGTTTGGTCACCCCTTCACCGGACTTAATGACGGATACTGGACATCGACCACCAGCTATTTCGAAACAAACTGGGCTTGGGTTTTGTATTTAAATAAAGGGGCTTGCGGGGTTGGGAATAAACCCTTGCGGGAGTTTTTCGTTTGGCCAGTTGGCGTAGCAGCACCAAGTAATGGTGCTTAACTTTGCGAAATTTTCGTGAAATTGAGAAATGCAATTAGCAGACTGTTGAAAAACTCATAAACAGCCAGGACATGCAAAACAGCACCGTGTATTATTCAAGCAACTGGAATAACTAACAAACAGGTGAAAATATGCGCGGCCCCGACATTCAGCAACAGAATTGTTCAGTTATCTCTCCCCCGAATCCCGGTTCCGCAAATACATTCCCTGCGGCCAATCCGAATCATGGCTGATAAGGCACTGAAGGAACTCTCCCCTGTTTTTTGGGAGATCTACTTACGAACAAGACGACCATCGATACCACCCGAACAACTGGGACGGCTGAGCGTAAGGCTGCCCTTTCCATGGCTTCGGATATTCCGGGCACACATCGAGTCACCATCGGCGCGGACAAAGGTGATGACTGCAGGAAGTTTGTCGATGACCTGCGCAGGCTGAACGTTACTCCGCATGTGGCACAGAAAGTCAAAGATTCCGCCATCGATAGCCGGACCCACCTGGCGGGTAATCTGGGGACAGCGCTTTATATGGAACCAGCGGAAGAAATAAACATCCAGCCAGAGCCGCCTCTTACGCTATCCTTTCGCGATGCGGTGAGCGAATATCAAGTTAAGCTTATCCAGTCGGCATTAAAAAGAAATGATGGCAATTGGGCTGCAGCAGCACGAGATTTGGAGATGAACAGGAGTAATCTCCATAATCTTGCCACAAGACTTGGCATTCGCACAAAAAAATAGGAAAAACCAGCAGGCAAAGATGCTGTGTTAATAAGCTTTACTTAATGGCAAAAGGGCTGCCATAAAATGCCCCATACAAAAAAAAAAGCCGTTTTTAAAAAAGCAGCATAATTCATCAAAAGACGGACTGATTATTTTAAATTTTTTAACACTCTTTTACTAAAATGCAGATCAATTTGATTTATTTTAGTATCTTTTTAATTTAGTGCGCATTGCTACCATCCAATCTGTAACGAAACATAGACATGAAAGACCTCTTAATTGCCTATTTATCTGCAGCATGACAATCAGTCCAATTCTATATTCCTGTGAATTTCTACTACTCTCCCATTTTTATCCTCTAGTAGTTCCAGATATGCAGTACAGCCAGGTCCATCTATTACTTCACAAACATCGCCAATTGTAAAAAAACCGACTCTTCACCTGGATTCTGCCCGTCACGATGTTTTGGCCATGTTTTACGAAACATTAAAGAAGCAGATCTTGCTCTTTCACCTGTACTTTTGAAATAATTAAAAGAGGTGAATCTGGAATACTGCACGCAACTCTTCAAGAGAAAATCCGTCTGGCAGACTGATTTTCCAGTGCGTAGGATGTTGAGGGTAATACGGTAGGTTATCCATGAAATAGCGAGTCACGCTTTCAAGTATATCCAGTTTATCGGTTCTACTCAATTCATTGCAAAAAAAACCAGTGATGCACTGAACAAAACCATTACACTGAAAACTAAACTTACATTTTTCTTAGTTAGTTTCCAGTGTAAAATATAATTTTTAGCTATATCGCTCATCAGTATTTGGCGTCGGCATAGGCAAGCCAACCGCCAGCTGCCACAAGCTGCTTATCAAAGGGGTTAAGGGTGAAAGAGCAGGTTATAGTTTGGCCGCTGTCACTCGTGGCTATAACTTGTTCCACCTCCAGGTCTATCTTCACCTCAACCTTACCCTGCATGGCAAAAAGACGATCAAGATCAGCCTTTGACAGCTCCACCGCCAGGATGCCGCAGTTAAACATGTTCTGCCTGAATATCCGGGCAAAACTCTCGCCAATAACCACGTTAATGCCATTGACCTCCAGCACCCAGACCGCGTGTTCGCGGGAGGAGCCGCAGCCAAAGTTTGAACGTGTTATGAGCACCTTTGCCTGATCTATCTCTTCGGAATGGGGATCAAAGTTAGCCCCCTCAAGTTGCAAATCTTCTAGCAGATGGGGTTTTAGTGCCCTTTTGCTTATTTCCGTCAGATACTTAGCAGGAATAATCTCATCGGTATTAATGTCGTTTCTATTGATAAAGGCCGAAGGGCCGCCAAATTGTTTCATAGAAAACCTCGTTAACTAGTTAAGGCAGATAAGGTCTTGGATCGGTGATAACCCCGGTAAGGGCAGCGGCAGCGGCACTGGCTGGGCTCATAAGATGCACCATACCTCCCTTACCCATGCGTCCGCTGAAGTTTCTGTTGGTTGTTGAGGCGCAGACCTCACCATCCGCCAAAACCCCGCTGCTCATGCCCAGGCAAGCCCCGCAGGTGGGGTTAAGCACACAAAAACCGCTGTCCATAAAGATTTTAATAAGACCCTCTTCAAGCGCCTGGGAATAGACCTTCGGCGTAGCCGGCACCAATATGGCTCTCACCGTGTCGACAATCTGCTTACCCTGCACAATCTGGGCTGCCTGCCGCAGGTCTTCTATTCTGCCATTGGTACAGGAACCAATGTAGATCTGGTCAACCTTGGTGCCTGTCATTTCTTCAATGTTTTTTACGTTATCAGGCTTGTAGCCAAAGGTAACCAGTGGAGAGAGCGTAGATGCATCAACGAACAAAATACGTTCGTACACGGCATCCGGGTCTGAATGCCAGCGGGAAAAATCCTGTACTGCCGCTTCAAGTGAAGCATACTCATCTTGTATAAAAGGCCACAGATATTTGGCTGTCACCATATCTGGATAGCATACACCAGAGGTGGCACCAGCCTCCACTGCCATGTTACACAGAGTCATGCGGGAGTCCATGTTCATCCGCTCAACCACAGGGCCAGTAAACTCAATCACCTTGTCAGTGCCGCCATTTACCGTCAATTCTTTGATGATGTGTAGAATAACATCCTTGGCATACACGCCCTTGGGAAGTTCACCCTCCACCACTACCTTTAAAGAACGTGGAGCACGGAAGGCACAGACTCCTTTTAAAATACCCACTTCCAGGTCAGTGGTGCCAACACCGGCGGCAAAGGCACCAAAGGCACCGTGGGTACAGGTATGGGAATCTCCCATGATGACGGTATTTCCAGGACGAATAAAGCCTTTTTCGGGAAAAAGGGCATGGCAAACGCCGTTACGCCCGATATCAAAGAAGTCCTTGATATTATGTCGGCGGGCCCATTCCCGCATAATTTTGGCCTGCATGGCTGTTTTTGAATCTTTTGGCGGGGTAACGTGGTCGATGACGGCCTTAATGCGCGAAGGGTCACAGACCCTATCCTTCCCCTTTTCCATTAAGTCCATAATGGCAATGGGAGTCGTTATTTCGTGGCACAGGATCACATCTATATCAAGCACCATATTGCTGGGGGTTGGTGTATCGCGCAGGTGAGCAGCAAAAATCTTTTCGGTAATCGTCTGGCCCATGGCTCAAACTCCTGGTCAAAATTGAACAATAAACAATGTGGCAAAAAAATGACTGCACACAGCGTATAAAATCTCCATACACACCCATGCACCCAAGGTCAAATGCTTTTGCAGCATACCTGGAGAAGCATTTGCATATGTCCTGTACTTTATACTTTTTTCCTCCTATAGTATTGCCTATTCACTAGGTTGTCGCCAGTTTTTTAACTGAAATTCCCCTGACGATTTGAGGTCCCATGCGTTTTTACCAATATTCACTTTTGTTGTTTATTAGCCTTTTTTTGCCAGAAATACTATTTGCCGCCCACGGGGTCAGTATTGATGGGCACTTGAAATATGGCAAAGATTTTACCCACTTTGATTATGTTTCCCTTAAGGCCAACCAGGGAGGACAACTGCGCCTTAATTCGTTAGGCAGCTATGATAAAATGAACCCCTTTACTCTGAAAGGAGAGGCCCCAGATGGACTGAGCCAGTATGTCTTTGAGACACTGGCTGTCCCCAGCTTAGATGAACCCTTCACTGAGTACGGACTTATTGCACAGGACATTGAACTCGCCCCTGATAAAAAATCGGTCACCTTTACGCTCAACCCGCTGGCCAAATTTTCAGATGGATCGCCAATCACGGCAGAAGACGTTCAATTCTCGCTTGAAACCATTAAAGGGGATGCGGCCCATCCTTTTTACCAGATGTATTTTAAGGATATTGAACACGCAAAGATCATCGGCAAAGACAAAATACGTTTTTATTTTGTTCGGCCAAACAGGGAACTTCACCTCATCGCAGGTCAGCTACCCGTGCTCAGCAAGGCCTTTTACACAAAACATCCCTTTAATTCCAATAACAGGGAAGATAGCCTCACCCCACCCATTGGATCCGGCCCCTACATTGTCAGCAAGTTTGGACTGGGCAAATTCATTACCTACCAGAAAAATCCCCACTATTGGGCAGCAAAACACCCCACCAGAACCGGGATGTTCAACTTTGATACCATCACCATCACCTATTACAAAGATCCGATAGTCAGCTTGGAGGCGTTCAAGGCTGGAGAATTCGATTTTCTGCCGGTGTATATTGCCAAACAGTGGCAGCGTGACATGACAGGCAGCAAGTTTGACAATGGCACCCTGACGAAAAAGAATATCCCGCATAGCAACAATGCCGGCATGCAGGGTTTTGTCTTCAACACCCGCAAAGCACTTTTTCAGGATGCGCGAGTGCGACAGGCCCTTGGTCTGGCATTCGACTTTGAATGGACCAATGCCAGCCTCTTCTATTCGCAATACACCCGCAACCATTCTTATTTTTCCAACTCAGTCTATGCGGCTCAGGGGCTACCGGGTGAAGATGAGTTGCAGCTGTTAAATCCTTGGCGGGATCAACTACCTAAAGAGGTCTTCACTGAGCCTCTCGCCCCTCCAAGCACTAATCCTCCTGGCAGCTTGCGAGACAATCTGCACAAGGCTCAACAGCTGCTCGCCGAGGCTGGTTGGACAATTAAAGGCGGCAAGCTGCAAGATGGCAAAGGCAATGCCTTTCGCTTTAGTATTTTGCTTGCCGATAATGCCTTTGAACGGGTTATAGCCCCCTATGCAAGTAATCTGGCAAAACTTGGTATCGCCGTTGACTACCGCACCACGGATCTCAGCCTTTACTCTGATCGCATAAAAAATTTTGATTTTGATATGGTGGTCAGTACCTTTCCGCAGTCACAATCACCTGGCAATGAACAGCGGGATTACTGGACCATAGAGTCAGCAGATAGAAAAGGGGCCCGCAACCTGGCAGGTATCAAAAGCCCTGTGGTTGACGACTTAGTAAATAAGATTATCTACGCCGACACCCAAGATAAACTCATTACCGCCTGCCGAGCACTGGACAGAGTTTTGTGGTATGGCTATTATGTAGTGCCGAATTGGTACCTGGCAACCCACCGCATTGCCTATGCCGCTTGGCTGAAACAGCCAGACACCCTCCCGCTCTACTACAGCCCCACCCAGTGGCTGGATACCTGGTGGAAGGGTAATTAAAAAAGGAAAGGTAAAATGACTTCCGCGCCGGGAAAAGCTGAAAAAGAGCAACAATGGGTCTACCTGACCGGTAAAGAAATCTACCATTTTTTTAGTCGGGTAAAAGGCCGCCTGCAGGGGATGCAGGTCTATGCATTAGTTGGCAAGAGTGGTACAGGCAAGAGTTTCAGGGCCAAGCTTCTTGCCGAGAAGCTCAATGTCCCCTATATCATTGATGATGGACTGCTGATCCATGACACTACGATTATTGCTGGCAGATCTGCCAAGCAGGAAAAAAACTATATAAGCGCCATTCGAACGGCCCTTTTCTCCGATCCAGGACATCGGGACCAGGTGATAAAAAGTATTGCCGAGGAAAAAATAAAAAAAATCCTTATCCTGGGCACTTCGGAAAAAATGGTGACTAAGGTTGCGGAAGTCCTTGAACTGCCTCCCATAAATCAGATTATCCCCATTGAAGAAATTGCCAGCCAAAAAGACATTGAAAGTGCCATTAAATCACGCTTTGAAGAGGGCAAGCACGTTATCCCCGTTCCTTCTATAGAGATAAAACGAGCCTATTCGCGTGCCATATCTGACACCATTCAAATTTTCTTTAAAGGCAGCCAGGATCACAACGGCACAAAAAAATCCCAGTTTTTTGAAAAATCCGTTGTACAACCGAATTTTCAGGAACAAGGGGCGAGTGGCACCGTCACTATCTCTGAAGCCGCGTTAAGCCAAATGATCCTGCACTGCGTTGACGAATATGATATTGATATTCTGATAAAAAAAATTCGGGTCAAAACTACGCGCAAGGGCTACATGATAGATCTTTCCATTGACGTTCCCTTTGGCAAGACCCTGGCTGGCGGCCTGCATGGGCTTCGCACCTATATCATCAATAACATCCAAAAATATACCGGCATTGTTATTGAGCACCTCGAGATTGCCGTGGATAAGGTCTCGCAACGCAACCAAGCCCTACCTAAGAAATCCTGAGTTGCAGTTCCTGCGATCCTGTCCAAATGTCCTTTTTTTTATGGACATAGGCAACAGCAAAAAAAAATTGCATTTCCAAATACTTTTCGTAAGGCCAGCATATCAGCAAAAAGAAGCTCGAACTTGTCTTTTCTTCGCACTTTAAGGCTTGACGCTCACCATAAGGATTTGTTATGAAATTTCTATTTATTTAAGTTTTTGGTGATGGTATTTGCGTTTTTCTAAATGGATCCAAGCTCATTGAAAAGGTTTTCTCTTTGCACCGGAGGTAAGCGGTTGAAAGAGAAGCTTTATCATGCGACTCGGTATGTTTGATTAAGGAATGCCACCTCGCCTTTGTTGTAACTCATTACCTGGGATGTAGTTTTTTTCAACCTCTCTTGACGGTACACCAATCCCATGGCTCGCCGTCGCAAAAAGGATGCATCTATGAAAATTCATGAGTATCAGGCCAAGGAACTATTTCGAAAGTACAATGTACCCACTCCCAAAGGCAAGCTTGCCTTAACGACTCCGGAAGTGGAGAAAATCGCAGACGAATTTGGTCTGCCGGTCGTGGTGAAGGCTCAGGTTCACGCAGGTGGTCGAGGCAAAGGCGGTGGGGTTAAGCTTGCCAAAACAAAGGGTGATATCAAATCTGTATCTGATTCAATTATCGGCATGACTCTGATCACCAAACAGACTGGTGCTCAGGGGAAAAAGGTTCGTAAAGTGCTGGTTGAAGAAGGCCTCAACATAAAAAAAGAGCTGTATCTCTCTATCATTCCTGACCGTGAAACCGCGACCGTTGCCATAGTTTGCAGCCAGGATGGTGGTATGGACATTGAAGAAGTTGCAGCCAAGACACCTGAGCGCATTATTACGGTGAACGTCAGCCCGGTTACCGGAATCCAGGGCTTCCATTTTAACCAGATAAACTATGGTTTGGGTCTCGACAAGGAACTGCATAAACAAATGAGCACCCTTGTCCGCAATCTCTACAAACTGTTTGTAGACTATGACTGCTCCATGGTGGAGATCAATCCACTCATCGTGACTGCTGAAGGCAACATCCTTGCCTTGGATGCTAAGATGGATATCGACTCAAACGCCCTCTTCCGTCATCCTGACATTGTTGAGATGCGTGATATCGACGAAGAAGATCCCGTTGAATCTGAGGCCTCTAAGTATGGTCTCAACTACATCAACCTGGAAGGTAATGTCGGTAACATCGTCAACGGTGCAGGTCTTGCCATGGCAACCATGGATATTGTTAAGATGGCAGGAGCAGCTCCTGCTAACTTTCTTGATGTCGGTGGTGGAGCAAATGCCGAAGCCATTGAAAACGGCTTCCGCCTGATCATGAAAGATCCGGCCGTTAAGGGCATACTCATCAATGTATTTGGTGGCATCCTGCGTTGTGACGTGCTTGCTCAGGGTGTTGTTGCAGCAGCCACAAAGCTGAAACTGTCAGTTCCTGTTGTTGTTCGTATGGAAGGCACCAATGTGGCTGAGGGCCGAAAGATTCTCGCTGAGTCGGGCCTTGCCCTAACCACGGCTAAGGATCTGGCGGATGCAGCAGAAAAAGTGGCCCAGCTCGTTGCCTGATGGCAATGTGACCAGGCTTTTTCGCGAAATCGGTTAGCATCGAATCACGGAATCATAAACATTGATAGAGGACTATAATGAGTATCTTCGCCAATAAAAATACCCGTTTACTTGTACAAGGCATCACTGGCTCGGAGGGACAGTTCCACACCCGCGCCTGTATCGCATATGGAACCAACGTTGTCGCAGGTGTTACCCCCGGCAAAGGTGGACAGAAGATGGATGAGGTGCCCATTTTCAACACCGTTAAAGATGCCCGCAAGGCAACAAATGCAAACGCATCCATGATCTTTGTCCCCCCCCGTTTTGCAGCCGATGCCATTATGGAAGCGGCTGACGCTGGGATTGAACTGGTGGTCTGCATCTCGGAAGGCATACCTGTTCTCGACATGATGGTTGTGAAGAACTATCTGGCAACCAGACCCAACACCCGCCTGATCGGGCCGAACTGCCCTGGCCTTCTCACTCCAGGGGAGTGTAAAATCGGCATTATGCCCGGTTCCATAGTTAAACCAGGCGGACCTTGGGGCGTTGTTTCACGCTCTGGAACGCTGACCTATGAAGCAGTACATCAGCTGACTCAAGTTGGTTTTGGACAGACCACCTGCGTCGGTATCGGTGGCGACCCTATCAACGGCACCAACTTCATTGATTGTCTCAAAGCCTTCAAAGACGACCCAGAGACTAAGGCTGTTGTTATGATAGGCGAAATCGGTGGCAACGCTGAAGAAGATGCCTGTGAATGGATTAAGGCAAATATGCCGGATAAGCCAGTTGTTGGTTTTATCGCTGGTTTGACTGCTCCTCCGGGCCGCCGCATGGGTCACGCAGGCGCCATCGTCAGTGGTGGAAAAGGTACCGCCGAAGCAAAAATTGCTGCCATGAAGGCCAGCGGTGTACATCACTGCGAGAATTTGGGCAAAATGGGCGAGCTGTGCAAAAAAGTTTATAAAGGGTAAACAGACATTGGATCTGTTGCCATAAAACGCAACAGATCCATTCGTTTGACCACTGCAATTCCACTGCATTCCCTGTAAGGAGACAGCATGAGCACTAAAGAAAAATTAGAGGAGCTGAAGAAAAAACGCGCCAAATCCCTTGAGGGTGGTGGCAAGGACCGAATCGACAAGATTCATGCTGCCGGCAAAAAGACCGCCCGAGAGCGCATTGCGGCCCTGCTTGATCCCGGCACCTTTGAAGAGTACGATGCATTCAAACTGCATCGTTGCTACAATTTCGGCATGGAGAAAATTAAATTCCTGGGTGATGGTATTGTCACGGGATACGGCAAAATCGCCGGTCGCCCTGTATACCTTTATGCCCAGGATTTTTCCGTTCTGGCAGGTTCTCTTTCCGGCACCCTGGCGGAAAAAATCTGTAAAGTAATGGATCTGGGCATGAAAAACGGCATTCCAGTTATCGGCTTAAACGATTCTGGTGGCGCCCGTATTCAGGAAGGTATTGAGGCACTCGCCGGTTATACGGAAATTTTTACCCGCAACGTTCTTTCTTCAGGCGTTGTGCCACAGATTTCCGGTATCTTCGGACCTTGTGCCGGTGGCGCTGTATATTCTCCTGCGCTGACGGACTTCATCATCATGGTTAAACAGCAATCCTACATGTTCTTAACCGGACCAAAGGTTGTAAAGACCGTGTGCCATGAAGACGTAACCACCGAGCAGCTTGGCGGTGCGATTATGCATACCACCAAAAGTGGCGTAACTGACTATGCTGCTGAGGACGAGGATGATGCAATCCAGTACATCAAAGATCTGCTTTCCTACCTGCCCCAGAACAACCTGGAAAATCCTCCGGACGCTCCTTGCGACGACCCAATCAATCGCAAGTCTCCGGAATTAAACGATATCATCCCGGACAACCCCAATGCTTCCTATGACATCAAAAAGGTCATTGAGGCAACGGTGGACAACGGCATTTTCTTTGAGATCAAAAAGAACTTTGCGCCGAACATCGTCGTTGGCTTTGCTCGCTATGGTGGCAAAAGTGTTGGTATCGTTGCCAACCAGCCCGCCTATTACGCAGGCGTACTTGATATCGACTCATCCGTTAAGGGCGCTCGTTTTGTACGCTTTTGTGATTGTTTCAACATTCCAGTCATTACCTTTGTTGACGTACCAGGCTTCCTGCCCGGTACCAACCAGGAGTTCGGCGGTGTTATCCGCAATGGCGCCAAAATGCTCTTTGCCTATGCCGAGTCAACGGTCCCCAAAATAACCGTTATCACCCGTAAAGCCTATGGTGGTGCCTACTGCGTTATGTCATCCAAACACCTGCGCACTGACATTAACTACTCCTGGCCAACCGGTGAGATCGCTGTTATGGGATCTAAGGGTGCTGTAGAGGTCCTCTACGCCAAAGGCGCTAAGGGTGCTGAAGATCCTAAGGCATTCCTGGCAGAGAAGGAGAATGAGTACAATACCAACTTCTCAAACCCCTACTGTGCAGCCGAACGCGGATACATTGATGATGTCATTGAGCCTGCTGAAACACGGTACCGTATCATTAATGCCCTTGAATCCATTCAGGGCAAACGTGATACGCTGCCAATGAAAAAACATGGCAACATTCCGCTGTAAGCCTGCGTGTAGCGCATAAGCGACGCTTACACCGGCAATAAAACTCCCTACATTCAGAGGAGACAAGAATGGCTGATAAGAAGAAAAAAAGAGCCGCAGCACTTGCAGCAGTGAATGCTTACCTGCAGGAAGAAGAGGCTGCCGCAGCATTACTCGCTGCCCAGATGGCCGTTGCGCCACCTGTTACAATCCCGCCGCTGTGGGCCATGGCCGGACGTCAGGATATTATGACCATGCGCAGGCTCATTCAAATGAAAGCGTTCTGATGTTTTGTACTCGCATTTCATCACTAACGATAACGTATCACAGGAGAAATGAACAATGAGTGATCAAGTAAAGATGACCACAATGAATTACGCTGCAGACCGGCCAAAAGCGGAAAATCCTCTCAAAATTATGGATTTGAGCCTCCGCGATGGACATCAGTCTCTGTTCGCCACCCGCGGTCGTACGGAAGACATGCTTCCTGTAGCAGAAATGATGGATGAGATCGGCTTCTGGGCCATTGAGACCTGGGGCGGCGCGACCTTTGACACCATGCATCGCTTCCTAAACGAAGATCCATGGGAGCGCCTGCGCGTTCTGAAAAAATATATCAAAAAAACCCCCTTCTCCATGTTGCTGCGGGCCCAGAACCTGGTGGGCTATCGTAACTATGCAGATGATGTAGCCATTGCCTTTGTTGAGCGGGCTGCTGAAAACGGTATGGACATCTTCCGTACCTTTGATGCACTCAACGACTACCGCAACTTTGAGACCGTTGTTAAAGGCATCAAGAAAGCAGGCAAGCATTTCCAGGGCTGTATCTGCTACACACTGACCGAGCCTCGTTTGGGTGGAGATGTATACAACCTTAATTACTACATTGAGAAGGCTAAAGCTCTTGATGCAATGGGGGCTGACTCCATCTGTATTAAGGATATGGCCGGTCTTATTGCTCCTTACGATGCCTACACCCTGGTTAAGGCCCTGAAGGAAATCACCAAGACGCCCATTCACCTGCACAGCCATTTCACCTCCGGCATGTCTCCAATGAGCCACCTCAAGGCTGCGGAGGCCGGTGTAGACATCATCGATACCTGCATGACTCCTTATGCATATCGGACTTCCCATGCCGCCGTTGAGCCCATGGTCATGACCCTGCTCGGCACCAACCGTGACACAGGCTTTGATATCCGGAAACTCGCTGCCGTTAACGAGGTTCTGGAGAAAGAAGTTATGCCCAAGTACAAACATCTCTTGGATACCTCCAAGATGTCCATTATCGATATCAACGTGCTCTTGCACCAGACCCCGGGCGGTATGCTCTCAAACCTGGTAAATCAGCTGCGCGAAATGGATGCCTTGGACAAAATTGACCAGGTATACAAAGAGCTGCCAAAAGTACGAAAAGAACTGGGCCAGATTCCCCTGGTTACCCCTACCAGCCAGATCGTTGGTATTCAGACCGTTAACAACGTCCTCTTTGATACCCCGGAAGAGCGCTATAAGATGATCACCGCCCAGGTAAAAGACCTGTGCTACGGTCTCTACGGCAAGACGGCTGTACCCATTGACAAAGAAGTACAGAAGAAGGCTCTGAAAGGATATCCTCGTGGTGAGGAGCCTATCACCGTCCGTCCAGCGGAGGTACTTGAGCCAGAAATGGAGAAGGCCAAGAAAGAAATCGGCGATCTCGCCAAGGACATCGACGATCTGCTGATCTATGCCATCTACCCAGTTACTGGTAAAAAATTCCTGCAGTGGAAGTATGGCAAAGCTCCAGTACCACCTGAGGTTAAACCAATCACCATGGAAGATGTAAAACGGGTCGATGACCTGGTAGCCAAGGCGAAGGCTGGCAAAGTTGTTCCGAAACCTGAAAATGCCCCGGAGAAATCCGAGAATCTCCGCACCTTTAATGTCTTTATTGATGGTGAATACTTCAGTGTTGAAGTTGACCCCACCGGTGAATATCAAGCAGTTGCCGTGGCACCTACCGCACGTCCTGCAGCCGCACCCAAGGCTGCTGCTCCTGCTGCTAAGGCTGCTGCTCCTGCCGCCGCTGCCGCTCCTAAGGCTGCTGCTCCTGCTCCTGCTGTTGAAGGTGGCACGCCGCTCCTGGCACCAATGCCTGGCTTAGTCATCAAGTACTTGGTGGAAGTAGGCGCAAGCGTGAAAGCTGGCGACCCCGTGGTTGTCCTTGAAGCCATGAAGATGGAGAACAACCTTGCTGCTCCATGTGATGGTACAGTCAAAGCTCTGTCTTGCAGCAGCGGTGACTCTGTTGCTAAAGATGCAGTTCTTGCCGTAATCGGTTAATTCTGTGTAGCAAACATCCCAGCAACGTTGTTGCTGGGATAAAAAAAGGACGCTTTATTCTGCGTCCTTTTTTTATTTCTTCACTCTGTTAAAGAAATAAAAAAAATAATTAACTCTTCTAGTTTTCCTCGCTGCGGCTCCGCGCGAAACTCGATCACAAATAAACTTCCGCCTGCTTAAAGGCTGGCGCAAGTTTATCTTTAGCTGATAAGATTGGCGCTTGATCCACGGGCCAGCTTATTGCTAGATCTGGATCATTCCAGGTGATGGCGCGTTCATGTTCTGGTGCGTAGTAATCAGTTGTCAGGTATAAAAACTCTGCGGTTTCTGAAAGTACAACAAATCCATGCCCAAAGCCTTCAGGTACCCAAAACTGTCTTTTATTTTCCGCTGACAGATGTACCCCAACCCATTGCCCGAAGGTGGGTGAACTACGACGAAGATCTACTGCCACATCAAAGACCTCGCCAACGACCACACGGACAAGTTTACCTTGGGCTTGTTGTATTTGATAGTGCAAGCCCCGCAGCACACCCTTCATGGAACGAGAGTGGTTTTCTTGCACAAACTTGGTGTTCAGCCCGGTTGCCTCTTGCCAGGCACGCTCATTAAAGCTTTCAAAAAAAAAGCCCCGTTCATCGCCAAAGACGCGCGGCTCAATAATGAGCACCTCTGGTATAGCTGTACGCTCAATCTTCATATCTTATACTCCGGTTTTCCTGCCAAGTTGGCATACATGTTGGCGTAGTACTGTTGGTATGATCCATCCAATACATTGTCCATCCAGGGTCGATGCGTCAGGTACCATTCTACGGTTTGCCGTATGCCTTCTTCAAATTTGAATCGAGGTCTCCAGCCTAGCTCTCGCTCAATTTTACCAGCATCAATTGCGTAGCGCCGATCATGCCCTGGCCGGTCCCGAACAAAGGTGATAAGGGAACGACGAGGCTGGCCCGAAGGCAGAGCGCTTACTTTTTCATCAAGTAAATCACACAACAGCTCAACAATTTCTAAATTCTTCTTCTCGTTATGCCCGCCAATATTATAGGATTCGCCGACAGCACCCTGTTCAAGCACACGAACAATGGCCTCGCAATGATCGACTACATACAGCCAGTCCCGGATGTTACTGCCATCTCCATAAATAGGTAGAGGCCTGCCGTGCTGCGCATTGTTAAGCATCAGAGGAATAAGCTTTTCAGGGAATTGATATGGCCCATAGTTATTTGAGCAGTTTGTCAAGAGAATGGGCAGCCCATAGGTATGATAATACGCACGCACCAAATGGTCGGATGCTGCTTTGGAAGCAGAGTACGGTGAGCGCGGATCATAACTTGTTTCTTCTGTGAAATAACCTGTTGGCCCGAGGGAACCAAAGACCTCGTCCGTGCTGACATGCAGAAAACGATTTTTTCCGCTGCCCTGCCCTTCTTCCAGCCAAAATTTCCGGGCACTCTCCAGTAAGCAAAAGGTTCCGGTAATGTTAGTTTCAACAAAGGCCCCTGGCCCGACTATTGACCGGTCCACATGGGATTCAGCGGCAAAATGAACCACCGTTTGAATATTATGGCTACGAAACAAGTCGCTGACCAGTGCTCTATTGCAGATATCCCCATGGACAAAGGTATATGAGGGATGCGAGGCAAGGTCTGCCAGATTCTCCAGATTACCGGCATAGGTTAGTTTATCAAGGTTAACAACGTGCCAATCAGAATATTGAGATAACAGCAGACGAACAAAATTTGCGCCAATAAATCCACAGCCACCAGTTACAAGAATATGTTGTGTCATAAATCAAGGTCCTGAAGTTTAGGGGTAATTTCCTCATCAAAAATAAGTGCCGCACCTGTTGTCAGGGCTTCTGCCACTTTTTTACGAGCAGAGGTAAGAATGCGCTGTATCGTCCCCCTTGAGACTCCCATGCAAACGCCAGCCTCCACCTGTTTCAGGCCCTCAAGATCGCAAAGACGCAAGACTTCAAGCTCATCGTGGTGCAGAGCCACTTGCCGTAGTTCGCTTAAACTCACGCCTGTTGGCTTAAAGGCCTTGCCGCAATACCTGCCGTCGCAAATGCGCGTTTTTTTTGGGCGTGGTGTCATGACAGAACTCCAGAAAATACACACCAAGTCATTTTTTTATACCAAAAAACTACATCTACTGAAAAATAACAGTCGAGGAAAGCAGAACTTTATTTCTTTTTCTCTGCCGGATTGGCCTCTACCTCTACAAAAACCTCTATATCAGGCCATTGCCCACCAATGGGTTGGATGGATGGGCGGGCAACTATGCCACAAAAAAGTGCACTGTTTGCCGAGATAGAATTCAAATAAATAGGCGTTGTCATTATTTTGTCCGCCTCGCCAGCTTTTTTGGATTTTGGCATGGTGACAAGCACTGCTTCGGGTTTGATAGTCACCTTTTTTAACTGCAGGCCAGGAGGCAAATTACCGATTAATTGGGGAGTAATAGATAGGCTGGTCCTTAACATTGGAGCAAGAGTCAGATCAAGTTGCCCTGGAGAGACATCGAGTAAGTTCACATCCTTGGGTAATTTCAGGTTTTCACTGGTCACAATCACCGTCTGCTTCCCCTGATGCATAAGTCCTAAATCGATAAAGACATTAGGCGGATTCTGATTGAGGGCATCCATTGCAGTCCTTGGTCCGCTCAGATGTAACTTTACCTCTGTCTGTTTGTCGCCGACAAGCACCGAACCATCCGCAGGCACCGAGTGGTAATTGATGGGAGAAACGATGGTACGTTCCACCACGTCCTGCTGGGCCCTTAAAATCATCAAACTAAAGAAAGAGGCAATGCCCAGACTGATAATACCCTGGACAAGTGCCAGCCGGCTTAAAGTCAGACGCTTGCTGGATCGTTTTTTCCCTGCCTGCTGAAAATGCTCGTTTATTAAATCTATAACTTCCTGCTTAGTGGTAAGTATCTGCATTTTGGCTTCGTAAAAGGCAGACACTTGGCCTCGCTCCTCAGAGACCACAAAAACAAGGGAATCGGTTTGCTCCGAAAGCCCCATGGCCGCATGGTGCCTGGTACCATAAGCGTTGGATAAACGCGATGAAGCCGAGATGGGCAGGCGCACGCCGAAGCGGGAGATTCGACTTTCTTCGATAAGAATAGCACCGTCATGACCTGGGGAAGTATCATCAAATATGCTAATTATAAGAGGATAACTGGGAACGGCATCAAGCTGAAAGCCTCCAGAAATTTTCTCCTTTATTGACTCTCTACCCGGCAGCACAATGAGAGCCCCGCACGATTCTTTTGCCATGGCAAATAGGACCTCTGCCAAGAGCACGGGGATCTGTTTTTCTATGGTCATGCCTTTTCCGGGCGCTAGCCAAACTGAGCGCTCCAGCACCTTGCGTAATTCTGGCTGAAAGATGATGATCAACCCAATAAAGGCCACATGACTGACATTATTATAGATCCATTCAATCCCCTTTAAATCAAGAAAATGGGCCAGCAGGAAGACAATAAGGGCCATGAGAATGCCCGCCATAATCTTCCAAGTGCCCAGGCGAAGAAGTGTTCGCTGCAAATAAAATAGCCCGATACTGACAAATAACACATCAAGCAATATGCGCCAAACTGGCACATCGCCCGAAAATAGAAGCATAAGATTATCCATACTCGCCCATCATCATCGTCGCTGAAAAAACCGTGCATTCATAACCTGTGGCCGTACAGATTGTCAGGCTGGATAGTAGCCATCTTTTTATTTTGCCGCCACAAGATCTCTTGCTTTTTCGGTACACTTTGCTATATTATTTTGTTTTTTGATCAAGAATTACTGTAATTGTCGGAGGAAAATATGTCACGTGTTTGCGAAATTTGTGGAAAAGGGCCTGTCAGCGGCAATAGCGTCAGCCATGCCAACAACAAAACCCGCCGCCGTTGGATGCCCAATCTGCAACGTGTCCGCGCCTTAAACAGCAGTGGTGACACTGTGCACATCAATGCTTGTACCCGTTGCATTCGCTCAGGAGCTGTGGTTAAGCCACTGCGCTGAAACCCTCTTTTTTCTTTCCTGGCCTAGGCACCATTATAGACTGAACGTTATGGGCATCTTTCATGCAAGATGATAATATCCGTTTTCTTCCCTATGAAAAGGCAATGGAAATTGTCGTTGCCATCCAGGAAGAAGAAGATCTTGATGAACCAAACCGTCGAATTCTCACAGTATATGGTCAAGATGACCAGGCCATATGCTGGTTTGATTTTGATGAAGTTATGCGGGATGCAGGTATTGACAAAAAAACCGCCTTATCCAGGCAAGCTGTCACGGAATATGTACTAAGACATATTCCGGAATGGGTCCTGGAAGAATAGAAGGAGCGTTACCCGCTATTCCAATATACCGTGCGGCATGGGGAGAACTTCTTCACCTCCCAGCAGATAGCCTCCATCCATACGAATGAGCGCTCCGGTTAAATAATCGGCATCACGAATTAGAAAAAGTACTGCTTGAGCCACCTCTCCAGGAGATCCTGTGCGTCTAAGGAGTGTATGAGCTCTCAGTTGCTCCTTTTCTTTACAGCTAAGTGCTTCCCATCCCCGCGTCCCTGGTCCATGGCGGTGATCAATCAGACCAAGCATCAGTTCGTTGACCCGTATGGAAGGTGCCCCTTCTCTGGCCCAAAGCTCTGTAAAACTGCTTACCCCCCTATTGGCGGCCGCATAGGCATCATTAAAGAGAAGACTCGCAGGTCCGCCTCTGCCCACTAATCCAGCTATGGAAGAGATGTTGACCACGGCGGCTTCGGGGGCTTTTTGTAATAGCGGTAAAGACTGTTGCCAGACGAGCCATTTGGCCAATAAGGTGGTGTCCAGCTCCCGTTGCCATTGCCCATGATTGACCTGCCGATGGTAACTCCCATGCAGAACTGGCATGCCTCCCCGTTCAATATTGTTCACAAGGACATCAAGAGCACCAAACTGCCTTTTTGTTTCAGCAAGCAAGAGGGCTACGTCATCTTCTTTGCGCAAATCAGCTTGCATGATCAGGTGCCTTTTTGCCGGAGTCCCAAATTCCTCCTGCAGTGATTGCACTGATTCAGGCCAGTCATACCAGGGTAAAATAAGATGCATGCCGCAGTCAGCTAATCGGCGGGCAACTGCAAGTCCGATCTCCCGGGTGGCGCCCAGTACAAGCGCCTTCTTTCCTTGAATATCCACCTTGTCTCCTTTTGACTCCTGTCCTATACTCATAGGGCTTACGAACGCGTACTACTGGAGAATATCCTATGCCTTGCTCACATTCAGCCAAAAGAATGCATCTGGTACAATTCTTTTTTCTTTTTATACTGCAGATCTACTGTGCCCCAGCACTTACGATGGCAACCGCATTGAACGCAGCTCAGAGCTGTTTAAGTTCAGGTTGGCCACATGAACAAAGTGATCTTCCCCATGACCAGAGCCTTATCTTTGGGACACTCGATAATGGCCTGCGTTATGTGCTCAAGCAAAACAAAGAGCCGAAGAATCGGGTGGCCATGTATCTGAATGTACAGGCTGGATCCTTACAGGAAACTGAGGAGCAAAGGGGAGTTGCCCATTATCTTGAGCACATGCTCTTTAATGGGACCACGCACTATCCACCAGGCACGCTAGTTGAGTATTTTCAAGGAATTGGCATGGACTTTGGCGCAGACACCAATGCGCATACCAGCTACGATGAAACTGTCTATCAACTTATTCTTCCAGACGGAAGAGAGAAAACCCTTGCTGAGGGTTACCAGGTACTAGTGGATTATGCCCAGGGTGCCTTACTCCTTGAAAAAGAGGTAGAGAGGGAAAGAGGTATCATTTTTTCAGAAAAACGCACCCGAGACTCAGCAGAGGCAAGAGCACAGAAATCGCAGATGCAGTTTGATTTTGCCGGTTCACTCATTGCCAAACGAGATCCCATTGGCCTTGATGCCGTTTTGCAGCATGCCGATGCAAAGCTTTTACGTTCTTACTATGAACGCTGGTACCGCCCTGATAACATGTTTGTTATCGTGGTTGGAGACTTCGAGAAAGGTATGGCCGAAGAGCAGCTGCGCAAATATTTCGCCACGCTAGCGCCAGCAAAAAACTCTAAGCCCGACTGCCCAGAATATGGCAAGATTCAAACAAGTGGCACCAAGCTGCAGTATCTGCCGGAGCCGGAACTGGGCTATACATCCCTCTCCATTTCTTCTGTACGAGCCTTATCACCAGTTGCCGACACACTTCATAACGAAGACATATTGCTTAAGCGCTACTTGGCACTGGTCCTTTTTAATAATCGCCTGCAAAAACTCGAAAGACAGCCAAATAGTCCCTTGAGTAAAAGCATGGCCTATTCCGGCACCATGGCCCGTCAATTCGACTATAGTCTCCTATCTACGCGCACAGAGGCAAAAAACTGGCAGCAAGGCATGCAACTCTTATATACCACCCTTGCCCAGGTGAAGCGTGATGGCTTTACCCAAGCAGAACTAGAACGGGGAAAAAAGGAAATCCAAGCCATACTAGAAAAAGATGTGCAAACGGCCAATGCCCGAGATAGCCGCAGCATTGCCGAACAGCTCATCAGAAATATAAATGACAACGAAGTCACCATGTCACCCCAACAGGCAAAGGACCTTTTTCTGCCGCTCCTGAGTCAGTACAACCTTGGCAATATCCACTTAGCCCTTCAAGCCATGTGGCCCGATGAGCCCCGGTCTATTACCGTGGCTGGCACAGCCTTAGTAGACATGCAACAAGCAGTAGCTAAGCAGACCGTGGAAAAGTTCTGGCAAGATGTTCAGAAAGAGCCGGTAGCTGCATGGAAAGAAGGCGAGAACAAACCATTCCCGTATCTGAAAGCTCCAACAAATGAAGCTGTTATTTTGTCCCATGAACACCATGAAGCCATCCAGGCAGAGAGCTATACCCTTGTAGGGGGAGTGCGCCTTAATGTAAAACAGACAGGCTTTCAGCCTAACCAGGTACTGCTATCGGCTTATTTTGGACATGGCCTGCAAAGTCAACCACAACCAGGTGCCGGGCTACTGGCCCAGGGAACTGTGAAAGAAAGCGGTACAGCCACCCTAACAAATGAGCAGCTGCAACAGTCCCTAGCTGGAACAAATATATCGCTCCAATTCGCCATTACTCCGGAAAGCTTTTCCTGGGAGGGCTCTTCCCTTTCATCAGAGGCTGACTTGCTTATACAACTGCTCTACGCACGCCTTCATGATGCTGATTTATCTCAACCTGCTTTTCAACGCAGTAAAGAATTGTTCCGGCAGATGTACAGTCAAATGGATAATGCCGTAGAGGGTGTATCTCAGCTTCAAGGACAACGTTATCTGAGCGGAGGAAGGTTGCCCTACACCATGCCCACCTGGCAAGAGATGAATGAGATTTCACACAAAGAGCTTGTCAACTGGCTCTTGCCAGCATTTTCTGATAGCCCACTGGAGATTAACATTGTTGGCGATATCACTCCTGAGACGGCACTTAAACTAGTCACAAGGTACTTTGGCGCAGAGCAGCGGCAAGAGCAACGCTTACCCACGCAGCAAGTTACTCCCTTTCCGCTGGGGAAAACACTGCAGCTTAGCGCCCCGGGGCCCAAAGACAAGGCTGTCCTGACCGTAGCCTGGAAAACTGCAGGTTTCTGGTCAATCACACGCACCAGGCGACTTAACTTATTGGCCAAGATTCTAGATGACCGTCTGCGCGTGCACATTCGAGAAGAACGGGGAGCGACCTATGCGCCTCAGGTTTTCAGCGTTCCTAGCAAGATAGACAAGGACTTCGGCCTTTTTGAAAGCCGCATGATCGTTTTGCCCGAACAGGCAGAAGAACTGGCCTCGCTTGTGAAAAAAGTTGCACAACAGATTGGTATGGAAGGAATAAGCGAACAGGAATTTAAGCGGGCACAAGAGCCAACTTTAACAGCCATTCGCGAGCAACTACGCACAAATGACTACTGGCTGCAAACGGTTTTAAGCCTATCATCTCGTCACCCGGAACAGCTCATCTGGCCGGAGTCAATACTTGAGGATTTTACCCACATGCGTCCCGAAGAAATACAGGATATGGCAAAAGACTATCTGCAGGAGTCACAGGCTGCTACTGTCATAGTGCATCCGCGATAATCAGATCATGTGGAAAAGATAGGATTTATTTCAGGAGATATTTGGCTTAATTATCAAGAAAAGGAATACGTTCTGCCTGCAATCGTTTCAAACGATCCCTTAAGACTAAAGCCTTGACTTCAACAAAGGCAACGACTGTTTCGACCAGGAGTAAGACATCGGACTGTGACCTGACATCAACTGAGAAAACTGGGTAAGGACATTTTTTGTCTGCAAGATGCGCATGAAATTCGTCCATATTACGAACATTCCCCTCGCCCATACGGGTAAGCCCCACCACGATGTTCACTATACCTTGCAGAGCAAAAAAGTCGATATAGTGCGAGACATCTTCCAGTGGACGCGCACCGCTGGAGTCGATGATGATGACAACCCCTATTGCTCCAACAGTAGCATTCTGCCAAGCGCTACGAAATCGTTCCTGATCAGGCGTGCCATAGAGGCTTAACTTTAAATCCGGGGGAAGCACCACCTGACCGTACGAAATTCCCATGGTTGCCATTTCCAACTTAGTGGCAAACCAGTCGGCATTACGCAGATCTTCGCGCCGGGCAACACCTATTTCCGATAGAGTTGCAATGGCAATAGACTTGCCAGCTTCCGTTTGGCCTGCAAATATTATTTTATAATCCTGCATGCCTTAATTATCCTCACAGTCCCTCTTCATTAAAAATGCATCTCATCCCATGCCTACCAATTAAACCCGCGCAACAAACCCAACTAACTGCATGGTAAACATAAGTTTTTTTATTCTCTCAACCGGGGCCTGGGATACACTTGCAAGTTTAGCCACACTGGCGGGTTCATTCTGCAACAGGGCAGCAACCTGCAGAGGAAGTATTCGATTACCTTCACCACGGGGTTGCGGCCATACTTTCAATTGAAATACGGTATCGTTATCAACGAATCCGGTAAAATCAATGGTCGAGTTCCATAATGATTCCCAAATCCACTGGCGCAGGTCCATCACAAGCGGCATATTGTCAGCGACAGCCTCCGTGCGGATACTCCAGCGGCAGGAATCAAATGAGGGGATGACATTTGCTTTGTGGTTAGTTCGCACCTTATTTTCCCCGGCAAGCAAATAAATAAGATTTCCAGTTGCGTAGGCCACGACATCATTTCCTTCACGTACAGCCTGGAGCAAACCGGCGTTTGGGAAAGCCTCATTTCCTGCCTTAGAGGCAGGGGGGAACCTGCACCGATTGAATTTCTTTTTTGTCAGGTTCTTGCCTGCTTTCAACTGGTTTTGTCAATCCAGGAGAAGGGGTATTTGGTGCTCCACCGTTACGGATAATGCTTTGCACTTCGGTGGCATTGGCCTGGCGTGCGCAAATCAGGTTGACCCAGTCCCTGACGGCAATGGGGTCTTGCAGAGATAAATCTAAGAGATACACTCCCCGCGACGCGGCATCTTTACAGTCTGCCACATCGCGATACACCGCTGAGATCACCGTTGCGGGAGCAACAGAATTAATTAATTTCTCAATGGAGGGTGTATTCAGAAATTTTGCACGAAATACAACCGCATCGGCGGTACTGTCCAGCCCCAGCCATTGTATCTCGGTACCAGGCGCATACTTTGCAAACTGGGCTTTTAGAATAAGTTCATCGGCGGATGGGAGCCCTGCTAAAGCGATTTTCATTGAATTGACCTATCGGATACAAAAAATAATCGACACATGGATTAAATCCCAACTTACTTCGTACTCTGTTGATAAAAAAACTGTTTCCTCTCAAAATGGAGGGAGTAATTTTTGCAATGCCACCTGTCCAATTACTTTAAGTATTATTCCCTCACTGATAAAAATTTAAGGTTAACTATCGGTAATGCAAGGTGTTTTTGCTTTTTCCGCCAAAAGTAAGTCATTCTTTACATCTTTCCTCTCCATAACATATCTTCCCGGCAAACGACCCGCCAACCATCTGCCATCCATGTAAATACCAAAAAATCGTATGTTTCACCATTCATTTTTGTTATTACCCGGCTCGTACATTAGGCAACAAGACCAGCATGGTAGCGACTCATGATTATAAAATTTTTTAATAATCATGATGACTCAAGGATTACCTTGAGACTGGGATAGCGCGCACTCAGAGCTCCCACATAAAAAAAAGATTGCGACCAATCAGGTCTTTTTGTATTGCTTTAACAAATAAGTAAAAAACCTTCAGGATTCCCAGGAATGGACATTATCACAATCACTCACCGCTAATACGTCAAAGCCCTCCGTTCTGGTAGTTTTAACAACCATCTGCAACGGCCCATCTTCCAGGGCAAACACGAACCCCAAAGGAGAAAATGCATGAAACGTACCGTCGCTTGCGCTGCACTAACTGCCTTAGCAATGCTTCTCTCTAGCGCATGTTTTGCCGAAACTATCACTATTGCGACCGTCAATAATGGTGACATGATTCGCATGCAAAAAATGGCCGATGACTTCAAAGCAAAGAACCCCGGCATTGAGGTTAACTGGGTGACGCTTGAAGAAAATGTACTGCGACAAAGGGTAACTACCGACATAGCAACCAAGGGCGGCCAGTATGACGTCCTGACCATCGGCAACTATGAAGTGCCCATCTGGGGCAAAAAAGGCTGGCTTGTGCCATTAAATGACCTTGGCCCGCAATACGATGTAGATGACCTCTTACCAGCCGTACGGCAAACTCTCACTGTTGATAATACTCTGTATGCCGTTCCTTTTTACGGTGAAAGCTTTTTAACCATGTACCGCACCGACCTCTTCAAAAAAGCCGGCCTGGAAATGCCAAAAGAACCAACCTGGGATTTTATTGCCGAGGCAGCAAAGAAAATTAACGATAAAAAAGAGGGCACCTATGGTATCTGCCTGCGCGGCAAGGCGGGCTGGGGAGAGAACATGTGCCTCATTTCCCTGATGGGTAACGCCTTTGGAGCCCGTTGGTTTGATGAAAAATGGCACCCTCAGTTCGACACAGAGGCCTGGAAAAAAACAGCTACTTATTATGTCAACATCATGAAGGAAGCTGGTCCTCCAGGGGCTTCAGCCAATGGGTTCAATGAGAACCTGGCTCTTTTCCAAACAGGCAAATGCGGTATCTGGGTTGATGCCTCGGTGGCTGCCTCATTTGTCAGCAATCCTGCAGAATCAAAAGTTGCCGACAAAGTTGCCTTTGCCATGGCACCAAATCAGGGCTTAGGAAAACGCAGCGTCAGTATTTGGTCCTGGAACCTAGCGATCCCGGCTGGGTCCAAGAAAACTGAGGCAGCAAAAAAATTCATAGCCTGGGCTACCTCAAAAGACTACATGAAACTGGTTGCCTCCCGTGACGGTTGGGCAAACGTGCCTCCAGGAACCCGCACCTCTCTCTACACGAACCCAGAATATCAAAAGGTTGCCTCCTTTGCGGCGATTACCTTAGACAGCATAAACTCAGCGGACCCGAAACACCCTACGGTTGACCCAGTTCCCTATACTGGCCTGCAATTTGTTGCCATCCCTGAATTCCAGGCTATTGGCACAGCCGTTGGCCAGCAATTTTCAGCAGCCCTCACCGGCCAGGTCACAGCTGAGCAGGCTCTAAAAAGCTCTCAACAACTTACTGACCGAGAAATGCGAAAAGGAGGTTATTACAAGTAAGCCTCTTAGTTGCTGTTCACTTCTCCCGTTCATTGTATGATTGAACGGGAGAAGACTCCCACAGATACTTGCACAAGGAAGTGTACTCTATGGCAACAGCTCATTCGCGCAGTGCAGCCAGGTTCATGATTGCTCCGTCCGTCGCGCTACTTCTGGCCTGGATGGTCGTTCCCCTTAGTATGACCATTTACTTCTCCTTTCTCCGTTATAACCTGCTCTCGCCAGATGTGCGGGAATGGGTTGGTCTGATGAACTATCAGTTTTTCCTGACCGATCCAGCCTTTTTTGAGTCCATGCGCAATACCCTGGTGCTGGTTGGAGGAGTACTCTGCATCACTGTTTTGGGCGGAATTGCCCTTGCCCTTATTCTGGATCTGCCTTTCTGGGGACAGGGAATTGTACGGGTGCTGACCATTGCACCTTTTTTCGTCATGCCCACGGTTTCTGCCCTTGTCTGGAAAAACATGTTCATGAATCCGGTCAACGGCCTCTTTGCAAACCTGGCTAAAATCCTTGGATTTGAAGCCTTTGACTTTCTTGCCCAGGCACCGCTTTTTTCCATTATTCTTATTGTGGGCTGGCAATGGTTACCTTTTGCTACCCTAATCTTCCTCACAGCCCTCCAGTCACTTGACCAGGAGCAACTTGAGGCCGCAGAAATGGATGGGGCCTCCCTGGCGGGTCGCTTTATACACATTGTTCTGCCCCATCTCGCCCGAGCTATCACTGTCGTTATTCTGATACAAACCATTTTCCTCCTCTCCATCTTTGCGGAAATCATGGTCACAACAAACGGTGGGCCTGGCTATGCCTCCACCAACCTCACCTATCTGATTTACTCTCAGGCGCTTTTGCAATATGACGTCGGAGGTGGCTCAGCTGGTGGCATGGTTGCTGTGGTGCTTGCTAATATTGTGGCTTTTTTTCTCATGCGGATGATTGGCAAAAACCTGGAGACCTGATAATGGCACGCACAGTTACCCCAACTCGAAAGTTTATTTATACCCTTATCGCCTGGGCGATTGGTCTACTTATCTTCTTTCCGATCCTGTGGACTATTATTACCAGTTTCAAAACTGAAGTGGAGGCCATTGCCTCACCTCCTTCCCTGTTTCATTTTGACTGGACTCTGGAAAATTATCGGGAAGTGCAGAACCGGTCCGATTATTTGCACCACTTTATTAACTCGGTTATCCTGTCGCTTGGTTCTACAGTCCTTGGGCTTGTCATTGCCATACCGGCAGCCTGGGCCATGGCCTTTGTCCCTGGAAAACGGACCACCAATCTGCTCACCTGGATGCTTTCCACCAAAATGTTGCCTCCTGTTGGTGTCCTTATTCCCATTTATTTAATTTACAGGGACACACTCCTGCTTGATACGCGTGTAGGGCTTGTCATTATTCTGACCCTAATAAACCTGCCCATTATCATCTGGATGCTCTACACCTATTTCAAGGAAATTCCTGGTGATATACTGGAAGCAGCTCGCATGGATGGTGCCAGCCTGCGCGAAGAAATTATTCACATCTTAACTCCCATGGCTGTTCCTGGCATTGCCTCAACGCTCCTTCTCAACATCATTCTTGCCTGGAATGAGGCCTTTTGGACATTAAATCTCACGGCAGCGAAGGCCGCGCCTTTAACGGCATTTATCGCCAGCTATTCGAGCCCAGAGGGGCTTTTTTACGCAAAACTCAGCGCCGCTTCAACCATGGCCATTGCCCCAATTCTAGTCATGGGTTGGTTCAGCCAAAAACAACTGGTACGCGGCTTAACCTTTGGTGCGGTCAAGTAAACAGGAGCTCTCATGGGAAAAATAAAACTCACTCAGGTTGTTAAACGCTTTGGCGATGTTGAGGTTATTCCGCCGCTTAATCTGGAAATTGCCGACGGCGAATTCGTTGTTTTTGTTGGCCCCTCTGGTTGTGGCAAATCCACCTTATTGCGCCTGATTGCCGGCCTGGAAGACGTGAGCAGTGGTTTTATCGAGATTGATGGTAAAGATGCCACCACCATGCCGCCAGCCAAACGTGGGTTGGCCATGGTATTTCAATCCTATGCCCTCTATCCCCACATGTCAGTGCGGAAGAACATTGGTTTTCCCTTAAAAATGGCAGGGGTACCTCGTCATGAAATAGACAAAAAAGTGGCAGATGCAGCCGCAGTCCTTAATTTGACTGACTATCTGCACAGGCGCCCCGGACAACTTTCAGGAGGGCAACGTCAACGTGTTGCTATTGGTCGGGCCATTGTGCGCGAACCCTCCGCCTTCCTTTTTGACGAGCCTTTATCCAACCTGGATGCGGCATTACGGGTAAACATGCGTCTTGAAATATCCGAACTGCATCAGAAACTGCAGACCACCATGGTTTACGTCACGCACGACCAGATAGAGGCAATGACCATGGCTGACAAGATTGTGGTTCTCCAGGCAGGTCGCATCGAACAGGTGGGCTCACCTCTTGATCTCTACAATAAACCACAGAATCAATTTGTTGCCGGATTCATTGGCTCTCCAAAGATGAACTTTATTAACGGTGAAGTGGCGGCTGGGTTTAATGCGGCAACTATAGGGATACGTCCTGAGCATATTGCCTTATCAGCTGAGTCGGGTACCTGGACTGGGAAAGTCCACATAGCTGAGCATCTCGGCTCGGATACGCTTCTTCATTTTGAGGTTGAGGGTATTGGCGAAATGACTGTGCGGGCCGACAGTGAAATAGCTGCACGGCCAGGAAATGCCTTCTATCTAACTCCTGATCCTGCTAAAATTCATCGCTTTACTGAGAAGGGAGTTACTATTATATGATTGTTTTTACTGGCCAATCCACTCTGCTCAGTTTCTATTTTTTCCTTTTTTAATATGAGTAACCTATCACAAACAGGCTCCCCTATGAGTACCTCGCTTTCCCTTGCCAATCTGCCACAAATAGCCAAATTAGTCCCTACCCCGCGCTATGAGCGAGACGATCTCAAGCCCGGTATTGTCCACTTTGGGGTGGGAAACTTTCATCGTGCGCACCAGGCAGTTTACTTAAACTCCCTCTTTAACCTCGGCAAAGACCTTGATTGGGCAATTATTGGCGCAGGTCTCTTACCTTCCGATGCGACCATGCGCAGCACGCTAAAAAAGCAGGACTACCTGAGTACTGTTGTCGAACAATCGGCCGCCCAAAGTTCTGCCCTGGTCACCGGGGTGATGATTGACTATCTTGACCCGACCGATGTGGCCAAAATAATTGACACACTTCTCGACCCGCGCATCCGCATTGCTTCGCTAACCATCACGGAAGGTGGGTATTATATCAATGCAGCCACTGGTAAATTTGATCCAGAACACCCTGAAATAGCGCACGATGGCAAGGACCCTGAACAGCCAAAAACTGTTTTCGGAGTCATCGCGATTGCCCTCAAAAAACGTCGAAAAAATGGAGTGCAGCCTTTTACTGTCATGTCCTGTGACAATGTGCCCCATAATGGTGTTGTAGCGCGCAATGCCGTGGTGGGCACTGCCCGCTTATCCGATCCGGAACTTGCCGACTGGATTGCCAATTCGGTTGCCTTTCCCAATGCCATGGTCGATCGCATTACCCCGGCAACCAGCACAAGGGAAAAGAAAATCCTCACTAAAGATTTTGGCATAACAGATGGCTTCCCGGTCTTTTGTGAAGATTTCACCCAATGGGTGTTAGAGGATAATTTTCCTGGTGGCAGGCCTGCTTTTGAGGAGGTTGGCGTAGAGATGGTAGCTGATGTCACCCCATATGAGACCATGAAAATACGCATTTTAAACGGTGGTCATGCAATCATTGCCTACCCGGCAGGCCTACTTGACATTCATTTTGCCCACGAGGCCATGGAGAACAAACTGATCCTTGATTTTCTACAAAAGGTAGAGTTTGAGGAGATCATTCCCATCGTGCCGCCGGTACCGGCCACCAGCCTGACGGCATATTTCCAGAAGGTGCAGGAACGCTTCGCCAACCCAAAGATAGGCGATACCATCCGCCGTCTCTGTCTTGATGGCTCAAACAGACAACCTAAGTTCATCATTCCATCCATTGCCGACAGGCTTAAAGCAAATTTGCCTGTGGTCGGTCTGGCGCTCGAGTCGGCCCTGTGGGCCCGGTACTGCTTTGGCATCACAGAGAGCGGCGAAAAAATTGAAGCAAACGATCCCAACTGGGAACGCTTGGCGCCCGTTGCCCGCGCTGCAAAAGAAAACCCTGCCGCTTGGCTGGCCATGGAAGATATATATGGTGAGCTGGGCCGTTCCGAGACCTTTGCCATGGAATTTTCCCGCTTCCTCAAGGAACTGTGGCAAAACGGAGTAAAAAAGACAATTACAAACTATCTGCAACAAAAATAAATCCCGGCTCTGACCCAATGGGAAAGCCGGGGTGTGCGTGCCTGGAAGCGTAAACTCCTCTTACGAGGCGGCAAATATAGGTTTTAGTGCCTTATAAAGGCTCCGGTATTTTTCCAGATGTTCCATATGGTACTGGGCCATGGCGGTGTTGGGGATATGCTCCTGCAAAACCGCCGGTTCGGTGCAAACCCGCTGCAAAAGCCCTGGTTCATTAATATCTGCGAGTCCCAAATGAGCCAGCCGAGCCGCTCCCAAACCAGGACCAACCTCGCCCCCATCGCGAAAGGTCAGGGTCATCTGCAGCACATCAGCAAGTATCTGTCGCCAGAGGGCAGATCTTGCCCCACCGCCAATAAGCGTCACACCGTTAAAATGGGAGCCTGCCGAGACTAAGGCATCACGTCCATCTGCGCTGGAATAGGCCACACCTTCCAGCACGGCCAGGGTAAAATCAATCTGATCACTGTTGTTCGTTGCCCCAAAAAAACAGCCGCTGGCCTTAGGATCATTATGTGGGGTTCTTTCTCCGGAGAGATAAGGCAAAAAAAGAACATTTGTGGTACGCCGTCCACTTTGTTCCACTTCAGCGAGGAGCTCGGGAACAGGACGGTTTACAAGCCGGGCAAACCAAGCCAGGGAATTGGCCGCCGAAAGAGTAACCGACATCTGATGCCAACGGCCCGGCAGGCAATGGCAAAAGGCATGCACTGTATTTTCCGGGTTGGCACGGTGCTGATCGCTGACCACAAAAAAGACCCCGGAGGTTCCCAGAGAATAAAATGATTGGCCCGGTTCTATCACGCCAACACCCACTGCCCCAGCGGCATTATCGCCTGCACCTGCCACGACAGAGATAGCCTCCATGCCCAGGTCCAGTACCTCCTCGGCGCTAACCCTGCCAACCACCTCATTGCCTTCAAAAAGCTGTGGCATATTATAAATTGTCAAACCAGTGGCCGCCAGCAAGCTTTCGTCCCAGCTCCGCATTGCCGGGTTAAGCCAAAGTGTCCCTGCAGCATCAGACATGTCACTGGCAAAGACACCTGTTAAGCGCCACACCAGATAGTCCTTAGGGAGGAGCACCTTGGCAATCTTTACAAAGATGGCTGGCTCATGCTTGGCAACCCACAGCACCTTTGGGGCAGTAAAACCCGGCATGGCCAGATTGCCGCTGCGTTCGTGCAAGTCAGGGCAGCCTTCGACAAGCTCCTTACATTCCTGGTAGCTGCGCCCATCGTTCCACAAAATACAGGGCCGAAGAATCTTGCCATCCTGATCAAGCAGGGTGGCCCCGTGCATATGGCCAGCCAGACCCATGGAACGGATACTTTTTAGTGGGATCTGCTGCCCTAGCTGGCCAAGGGCAAGCAAAAGACCCTGCCACCACTCTTCTGGGTCTTGTTCACTCCACAACGGCTGCGGGTTACTCACCGTTAAAGGAACGGACGTTTGCGCAACTAAGCCTCCTGCCTCATCAATCACCACAGCCTTAATCCCTGAGGTCCCAAGATCTATGCCTAAATACATTGGCTCTTCTCCTTAGCTAAATCAATAATTTACCGTCAAAATCATCCATCAAGCATCCTGCTCTTGAACGGAAAGAGAGCAACGCAAAACGATTTTTTGCTAGAGTAAAATGAAGCCAGAGAGATGTACAGGCTTTTTCGCAAGAGAGAAAAGGAATCACAGTAAGTGAGGTTCTGCTTATTGTGCTGGCATCCCCTTTAAAGGCAGTTTCTTTTCAATTGCAGATTGATCTTTTACTTTACTTTTCTGATACAGATTCACAGCCCGATTGTGTTCTGCTAAGGTTGCGGAGAAGAAGTGAAAACCATCATTTTTTGCCACGAAATAGAGTGCTTTAGATGGTGTCGGCTGTAAGACGGCCAAAAGTGCCGCCTTGCCGGGATTACAGATAGGACCCGGCGGCAGCGCCGGGATAACGTAGGTGTTGTAAAGAGTTGCTTTCTGCAGATCTGCCTTATGCAAATTTCCGTCATAATCCTTGCCCAAACCGTAGATGACTGTGGGATCGGACTGCAAGGGCATGCCCAACTTTAGACGATTGAGAAAGACACGGGCAATCAGCGGTCGCTCCTGCTCCTGTCCGGTTTCCTTTTCTACAATAGAGGCCAAAGTGACCACCTTGTTTTTATTTAGGGAAGTATCCGTAAGAGGCGGCAGGGTGGACCATACTGTATTAAAACGCTGCACCATCCAGCGAATGAGCTTTTTCTCGTCCATCCCCTTGACCATGTAATACGTATCGGGAAAGAGGTAGCCTTCAAGCGATGGCATATCAAGCCCCAACTCCTGAATAAACTGCTTATCCTGACACAAATTAAGAAAGCGCTTGCCGTCTACCCAGTTTCCCTGGGCAAAAAGACTGGCAATCTGCTCAATATTCATCCCTTCAACAATGGTCACGGGATGGAGCACAACCTCGCCACGGGCGATTTTCCTCAGTACTTCTGAGGGAGTGAGACCGTAGGGGAAGCTGTACTCGCCAGCCTTAAGCCTACTGCCTAGGCCAGAAAGGCGGACATAAACAAGGTAACGCAGATCGTTTGTGAGTAGTTTTTTTTCAGCGAGCAGCAAACCAATCTGGCGCACCCCCGCTCCTTGAGGGATGGTCACAGTCACGCTTCCAGTGCCTTTTGATGGGGTAAAAATAAAAAGGGCATACCAGCCCAGAAGTCCTGCCAAAATGAGAAAAAAACAGCTAGACGCCAGAACACAGTTCTTTTTACTTAACTTCCGCACATCCATGTAAACGACGACCCGAGACTTCTACAACAAAAACTCCCGTCTCCGCTGGGCGGAAATCGGGAGTGTTAGTGACAGTACAAATATCAATAAAGAACATTTAGCCATTAGCCTTCCGCTTACCTGGCTCGCCTTTTTTCTTTTTTTCAGGCTCTGGGCCTGTGCCCAAGGCAAAGTCAATTACCTCATCCATGTGTTTAACTGGATGAAAGGTGATCTTACCCCGCAGGTCTTCCGGTATTTCAACAAGGTCTTTTTTGTTTTCTTCCGGAATGACAATGTCTGTGATGCCAGCTCGCAGAGCTGCCAAGGCCTTATCCTTTAGACCACCAATGGGGAGCACGCGGCCTCTTAAGGTTACTTCGCCGGTCATGGCTATACCCTTGCGCACCGGCACACCTTTGATGGCGGAAAAAAGTGCTGTTGTCATGGTGATGCCTGCAGAAGGACCGTCCTTGGGGATGGCACCAGCTGGCACGTGAATATGGATATCCACTGTGTCAAAAAAATCATCGGCAATACCAAGCGAAGCACCACGGCTACGGCAATAACTTAAAGCGGCCTGGGCAGACTCTTTCATAACTTCACCGAGCTGGCCAGTAAGAATAAGCTTACCCTTGCCGGGCAAGAGAGAGGTTTCGATATGGAGCAATTCGCCTCCCACCTCAGTCCATGCAAGGCCAATAACCAGCCCAGGCTGCGCGCTGGTATCCAGCTCGCTTTCCGGCAGAAATTTTGGCGGACCCAGATATTTCTCAACGGTTTTTTCTGTTACCAGATACGGACCCTTGCCCCCTTCTGCAATGCGGCGCGCAATCTTCCGGCAGATTTTGCCCAGGGCCCGCTCCAGATTACGCACACCTGCCTCATGGGTGTACTGGCTGATGACAAGCTTTAGCATGTCGTCATCAAGCTTCACTTGACTAGCTCGGATGCCACTTTCCCCAATTTGCCGAGGCAACAGGTACTTGCGTGCTATCGCTATTTTTTCTTCCAGAGTATACCCAGAAAGCTGAATAACCTCCATGCGATCAAGCAAAGGACCCGGAATGGTGTCGGCTCGGTTGGCTGTGGTAATGAACATAACCTTGGACAGATCAAAGGGCAGGTTCATATAGTGATCAGAAAAAGAATTGTTCTGCTCCGGGTCCAACACCTCAAGAAGGGCTGAAGAGGGATCGCCTCGGTAGTCCTCACCAACTTTATCAATCTCGTCAAGCATGAACACCGGGTTATTCGTTTCCACTGTTTTCAGGCCTTGAAGAATGCGGCCCGGCATGGCACCAATGTAGGTGCGGCGATGACCACGAATCTCCGCCTCATCGCGCATACCACCCAATGATAAACGATAGAACTTACGGCCCATGGCCCGTGCAATGGCCTGCCCCAAGGAGGTTTTACCCACACCTGGAGGACCAACAAAGCAGATAATCGGTCCCTTGGTTTTTGTGTTCAGCTTCCGGACGGCCAGAAATTCCAGGATACGATCTTTGATTGAGTCCAATCCATAATGGTCTTCATCAAGCACCGTTGCCGCAACCTTTAAATCAAGCATATCATCTGAAGACTGCTTCCACGGCAAATCAAGGAACCAGTCAAGGTAGGTGCGAATAACATTGGCCTCTGAGGCGTCGGGATGCATCATCTCCAGGCGCTTTAACTGTTTTTTTGCCTCTTTTTTAGCATACTTCGGCATCTTTTTTTTGCGCAGGCTCCGGGCAAGATCCTCGATCTCCTGGGAGTAGCTGTCATCGTCGCCAAGTTCTCGCCTGAGCGCCTGAATCTGCTCACGCAGAAAATATTCCCGCTGACTGCGAGACATTTCTTCTTTGGCATCAGATTGAATTTTTGCCTGTACCGTTGAGACTTCAAGCTCCTTATTCAAGAGATCTGCCACCAAGCGCAGTCTTTCCGCCGGGCTAACGGTTTCCAGTATTTTCTGGGACTCCGAGGCCTTGAGACGCAGATTTGAACCCACCAAATCAGCCAAACGTCCTGGCTCCTCGATGTTATTTATAATCATCATCAGATCGGCGGAGAGGTGTCCGCGCAGGGACATGATTTTTTCGGTCTGTTCCCGTACCGTTCGCATCATGGCCTCGGTTTCTACCGAAATGTCACCTGTATCCGGTTCTTCAATAAGATCTAGTTCCACTTTGTAACAGGGTTTTTCCTGCAGATATGTGCGTACTTTGGCCTTAGAAAGGGCCTGCACCAACACCTTTAACCTGCCATCTGGCAACTTCAAGGTGCGCATGATCATGGCGACCATGCCAACCTCGTAGAGATCTTCCGGCTTGGGCTCGTCCTGGGTGGGATCTTTCTGGGTAACCAGCATGAGCAACTTGTTTGCGGACAATGCCTCGTTCACAGCTTCAACAGAGCTGGAGCGGCCCACAAAAAGCGGAATAATCATATAGTTAAAGACCACCACATCCCGCACTGCCATGAGTGGCAGTATTTCAGGGATTTCGAGGTCCTGGGTTGCGTCCCCAAGCTCTGGGGAGCCGGGAGACCGGGTATCGTCAAAATCCACGCTTCTCTCCTCTAAAAAACTATCAAAATAGACGTTTAACTCGCCTTATATATATATTCAGCCGACATTAAACATGCGCCCCTGTGAAGTCAAGGCAGCATTCTACCTTGTGCACTCGCTTTTTCCTTGTGCTTGATTCCGGCGCACAATAGATTTGTTGTTGATAAAAATGTATAGGAGGCCACATGTTATCACCTGCATCATTTTTCAACCTGTCTGAGCTGGACTGCGCCGGCCTGTTTAGTGATTGCAACACGGTTTGGGAGCCCCTGGCTAAACTGAAAGATTATTGTAAAACGAAAAAAAAAGGGGCATTAGACCCGCAGGCATTTACAGAAGGCATTCCCCTTGCGCAGCATCTCATTGTGCATGAAGGACAGCTTTTTTCCGGCACTCAGTATCGCATCAACTTTGGCAATGTCGCAAAGGGAGAACTCCTTGTTCAGGGCAAGACTGGAGTCCTGCCAGGCGCTTCGGTTCTTATGGCAGGTTCTGTCTTGATGGGATCAGATATTCATATAGGCCAAGGCGTTTTGATTGAGCCTGGCGCGCTCATAAAGGGGCCCTGTTTTATTGGCGACTACACTGAAATACGTCAGGGCGCTTATCTGCGAGGATACTGCCTTATCGGGCGCCGCTGTGTGGTTGGACATGCCACGGAGGTAAAACATTCCATCTTTCTTGATGATGCCAAGGCCGGACATTTTGCCTATTTAGGTGATTCCATTCTCGGCCGGAATGTTAATCTTGGGGCAGGCACCAAATGTGCAAATCTGCGCTTTTTGCCCGGCAATGTGTTAATCAACGCTGAAAAAGATCGTATAGACAGCGGACTGCGGAAACTGGGGGCAATCCTTGGCGATGAGGTGCAAACCGGCTGTAATTCAGTCACCAGCCCTGGTACTCTCCTTGGCCCGGGCTCATTTCTTATGCCTAATGCAACCGCAGCATCTGGAGTACACCCTGCCAGAAGCCTGCTTCGCTAGCCGATTTGGTTTCAAAGGGAGATTGACCGCCACCGTATTCATAAAGTGCGAAGAAAAAACCAAAAAATATGCCTACTGTGAAAAAAATACGCAAAATTTTTATCCAGCCAGGACGTTTTGGTGTATCAGGAGACAGACGGCGGTGTATATAGAGCAGAAGATAGGTAAAACCAATGGAATAGGGTGCTGTGTAGAGCATTTGCAGAAAAGTCCCACTGGCAATGGCAGCGGCATCTGGCCCAAGGCGGAGATGCATGGCCACGTACAATGTTCCGCTCACCAATAGCGCCAAATATTCTTTTAAATTATCACTGTTATTATTCATATGCCTGTGCCATCAGCCTACATCTTTCCCCAGACCCTGTTCGATACGGAATGGGTCTTCCCGCTACTGCAGATATTTTCCCCACTTATGCATATATCGGTCAGCCCCCGCCAAGGGGCAAGGTCTCTCTGGGAGCAGAATCTGCAGGAAGCTGTAAGCCTCATTCCCTATTCTCCTCCCTTAACACAAGAGGCGGAAGAACGCTTTAATCATCTCATGCGTCTGGTACACAGCTCAGCAGAAAAAGATCACATCGAACAATTTAAAATGCTTTTTCTTGCCCACCTGGGACAGCCCCCAGCCAGCGAAGAGGCCAGCGCACTGGTGCATAGACTGAGTAGGGAGGGGAAAGTCAAGAATAATAATGCGGATAATGATCTGTGGCGCGCACGCGCACTGCTTCTTTTACTTGAAAAAACTGATAAGGAACAGAGTGAAGTCTTGGCCGGCCTTGCCAGAATAAATGAGCGGCAGCAGACGCTCTTTACTGAGCTTACCGCTGATGAGCTTGCACTATTGCAGAAAAATGCCCTGCAAGAAGAAGAGTCTTTTGCCGCCATGCTCAGGCGAATAAAGGCATGGGCCACGCTCTTTCACAATATGCCTTTGCCGGCACCAGCCCCCATTTTTGTAACCACACGGCAAGACATTATGGAGCTCTTTTTGGAGAAGTATGTGATGCTCTCCGGCGAAACAGGTCTGCCCTTGCCAACTCTGCCACTGCCTGCAAGACCTGTAGCGAATGAGCAGCATATGACGTATTTGCCAATAAAATCATCCTGCACCGCAGCACTGCAGGAAGGGCTGCATCTTGTAACGAGCACAGCTGCCGATGATTCTGTCAAAATGGAAAGAACCTTCCTCCAACTGACTGAACGAGCCCATCAGTGGCGTGCTGAGATGGAACAGACCTTTCCTGCGGTGAGCCACGGCCGCAAAATGCTTAAACTCACCCTTTTTACGCGCGCAAATTTTTCCCAGATCCTCAATGAAATCATAGCCAACCCCCCTGTCACGGCAAAACCATCCTCGCAAACAAATAACCCGGCACCGACACCATGGGTAGCCGGGCTGTTAACAACAGAGGCGTAAGAGCTTTGCCACTCAGTCCTTTGCACCTTCTCTGTATGGATTGATGGTCATGACCGGGCAATTAGCCGTTTTCACCACTTTATCTGCAACACTGCCAAACATAATCCGTTCAAGCCCCTTATACCCATGCGTCCCCATGACAATCAGTTGTACCTTTTTCTGGTCAGCATAGCGGAGTACTTCCTCCCCCACATCACCGGCAAGCACCTTACTGCTTAGGTTCGTTACCCCTGCTGCCGTGCACGCCTCTGTGTTTTCCTTAACAAAGGCCTCCATTTGCTGTTCAGCCGAGGCAAAAAGTTCCTCTTCCAGATTGGGAAGGTTAACCGGCGGCACAAAGAAGCCGCTGTAATCCTCAAAATTCTGCACTACAAAGACAAGATGCAACTCTGCCTTAAAGGCTCCGGCAACATAGGCAGCTGCCTTGAGTACCGTGGTGGCATTTTCGGAAAAATCAATGGGAGTAAGAACGCGGGTTATCTGCTGCATACTGACCTCCTGGCATGTCTGAAGAAAAAAGAAGAAGCTCAGGCCTTCCAAACATAGTACCATACTCTCTGAAGAAAGCATGGCATTCCCTTTTATAGTAAGCAGTTTAGCACATTTTGCCAAATGACTTATATGACGGTTTGAAAGAATAAAAAACATCAAGACAAAGACAAAATTGATCTTATTTTTTGTGCGCAAGAGGCTACTCTTCAAGCAAAACCACCACTATTAACACAATTTAACCTTATTTGGTTTGTTATGGAATTTGTTCCAAAATGGATTGCCTGGGAAATTACTCGTCGTTGCAATTTTGGTTGTGTGCATTGCCGTTCTTCTTCAGAATTGGAGGTGATAGGCCACCCGGATTTCAGCTTTGACGAGGCAAAACGTATCTTAAATGATCTTCACAGCTACGCAAATCCCGTGGTTGTTCTGTCTGGCGGTGAGCCTTTGTTGCGAGAAGACGTATTTGATATTGCAACCTATGGCACAGCCCTTGGCCTGCGTATGTGCCTGGCCACCAATGGCTCACTTGTGACTGATAATATCTGCCAACAGATGAAGGCATCCGGTATTAAAATGGTCTCCTTAAGTCTTGATGGTGCCAGCGCCCCTGTGCACGATGATTTTCGTCAGCAAGAGGGTGCCTTTACAGGCGTAATGCAGGCCATTAAACACCTCAAGGCCAATGGTCTGCCCTTTCTCATCAACTCCTCATTTACCAAACGGAATAAGGAGGAGGCGGCAAAACTGTATCCTCTGGTAAAAGAGCTCGGGGCTACGGCCTGGTATCTCTTTATGATAGTTCCAACTGGGAGAGGCGAAGAGATAATGAGTGAGCTCATTCCAGCAGATGAATATGAGGAGATGCTTAACTGGCATTATGACCTTGAAAAAGAAGAAGATGAACTGCTCATGCGCCCCACCTGTGCGCCGCAGTACTACCGGCTTGTCCTGCAGAGGGCTAAGGCAGAAAACGCCTCCTTCAAACGTCGCACACTCTCTTTTTCAACAGGTGGTTCTAAGGGGTGCCTTGCTGGTCAGCTCATTTGCCTTATTGATGTGGATGAGAATGTTTTACCCTGCAGTTATTTCCCTAAAGCGGCCGGTAATCTTAAAGAGAAATCATTTCAGGAAATCTGGGAAAGTTCATCCCTTTTTAAAGATATGCGCGATTTCAAACGCTACGGCGGCACTTGCGGTCAGTGCGAGTACCTCAATGTCTGCGGTGGATGCCGTGCCAGGGCCTACGCCATGACTGGAAACTATATGGCTGCGGAACCGTTTTGTACCTACCAACCTCGTCGTTGACAGGGTAAAATTGGCTCAAGTACAATTCTCTTTTCACATTTGTTTATAGGAACATGAATGGATACAACTTTTCTTCAGGCATGCAGGGGTGAACGAACCGCTCGAATTCCCGTCTGGTTCATGCGCCAGGCAGGAAGATACCTGCCCGAATACCAAAAAGTGCGGAGCAAACTGAGTTTCCTCGAACTCTGTAAGAATCCAGAGCTGTGTACCGAAGTGACCTTACAGCCCATTGACCTTTTTCATTTTGACGCCGCGATTCTTTTTTCGGATATTCTCATTCCCATGGAGGCAATGGGGCTTAGCCTTGACTTTCATGAAGGCAAGGGCCCCCTCTTTGCTCATCCCGTGCGGACCGTCAAGGCAGCCGAAGCACTGCGCATTCCATCGCCCGAGGCTGACATGCCCTTTGTCCTTGATACCATTCGCCTCCTGCGCAAAGAATTACAGGTGCCGCTGATCGGTTTTGCCGGCGCACCCTTTACGGCAGCCACTTATATAATAGAAGGAGGCAGTTCAAAGAACTTTTACCACACCAAACGCATGATGTTTCAGGAGCCGGAACTGTATCATCTGATTTTAAAGAAGATAACCGCCTGCACAAGTGCCTATCTCTTAGCCCAGGCCCGGGCCGGCGCCCAGGCCCTACAGCTTTTTGACACCTGGGCTGGAGCCCTTGCACCTATTGATTACGCGCGTTTTGCCCTGCCCTATGTTGAGGCGATTTTAGCTGAGCTGCGTCGCCACACCGATATTCCGCTTATCTATTTTGCCAATAATGGTGCTACCCTGCTACGCCATACCGCCACCCTTGATGCCGAAGTGCTTGGGGTTGACTGGCGCATTCCCATTGAGGATGCAATAGAACAAGCCGGGAAACATGCCATCCAGGGTAATCTTGATCCACTGGCCCTCTTTCTGCCAAAACCTGTCTTAGAAGAGCGTATTTTGGCTCTTCTAAGTCAAACAAAGAAGGCCAATGGCTTCATCTTCAACCTTGGCCATGGCATCATCCCGGAAACTGATCCAGATCAAGTAAAATTTGCCGTAGACACTGTCCAGGCTTACCGGCAAGAGAGTGCATAAAAATCCGCAGATGGACAAGGTTTATACAATTCCCGATCTGACGTCGTGTCTGTCCCTCATGGATGAATATGGCATGTTCGTCAACATACGCCACCATTGCCTTGTGGTTGCCTTGATTAGCGCCCAACTCTGGGACGGCCTGGCAGCCATGCAAGGGACAGAGCGCTTACCTGATAAAAAAGAGCTCATTATGGGTGCACTTTTACACGATATTGCCAAAACCCCCTGCCTGGGTCAGGAGTGTAATCACGCCCTCATGGGCGCTGAAATCTGCCGGGAGCACGGTTTCGAAGAAATAGCCCCCATAGTGGCCGAACATGTCCGTCTCAGTGACTTTAATCTGGGCCGCTATCAAAAGGGGCAATTTCTGGCCAAAGAACTGGTGTACTATGCCGATAAGCGAGTCCTGCACCACCTGGTTGTTTCACTGGGGATGCGCCTTGAGTATATCCTTGATCGTTATGGTCAGAATAATCCTGCCAGATGCGCCTTAATTAAAGAAAATTTTCAGCAATGCGAGTTTTTTGAAAAAGAACTCTTCAGCTGGCTTCCTTTCAGTCCTGAGCAGCTTTCTCTCCCCTAGCAGCAGTTCGCAGGTGTCTCCAAGAGAAAGGGCCAGCACTTAGCCAGTAAAGAAAAAAATGCGCCATACAGATGTTTTTTCCTGAACTAGGAAGGGTCCCTTTACGAGGCTGGTGAAAAAAATAACCTATACACCTACACCTGAAAGTAAAATTGTAAGATAATAAAAACTGGCGTCTTGCATGTCCGGCAGCTGCCCGGGCAAAGGTGGCGGGAAACCACCTTAGATATTTAACAAAAGAGGATTTTATGCAAATCGCGTTTCACGGTGCGGACCAGAATGTGACCGGGTCTTGTCATTATGTAGAGTGTGCAGGGAAACGGATTCTCATTGATTGCGGCCTATATCAGGGGCACAGAGAGCTGGAAGAGGAAAACAGAAACGATTTTGGTTTTGACCCCGCTTCAATTGATTTCCTGCTCCTCACCCATGCCCATCTTGATCACTGCGGGCGAATCCCCCTACTGGCCAAACGAGGCTTCCATGGCCGCATTATCTGTACCGCTGCCACCAGGGAGCTCACCAAACTTGTTCTGCTTGACTCGGCCCATATCCAAGAGGAGGATGCAAAATACCGTAATTACAAGGCGAGTAAGAGGAAATCCCCCGGCGACCCAGTTGAACCCCTCTATACAACGGTTGATGTATTAAGCACACTCGACCTCTTTGTGGATATTGCCAGGTGGGAAAAACCCCATAGTCTGGCCCCCGGGATCAAGGCCAATTTTTACGATGCCGGCCACATCTTGGGTTCCGCCTGCATTTTATTAGACTTAGAGGAAAATGGAGACAGACGTACCGTCCTCTTTTCAGGAGATCTTGGATCGAGCGGGCGGGCAATCCTACCCGACCCGGCCAGGGCACCCCAAGCAGATGTAGTTGTGATGGAAACCACCTATGGCGACCGCCTACACCGCAATTTACAAGAGTCTATTCTAGAACTCTACCAGGCCATAAATACAACTATTGAAAGACGTGGCAATGTGCTTATTCCCAGCTTTGCACTGGAGAGAAGTCAGGAAATCTTATATTATTTGCGGGAGGGAGTGGAAACGAGCGTTCTACCTCAATCTTTGCGAGTCTATCTTGATTCTCCCATGGCCATCTCTGCCACGGAGATTTTCCGTAGGCATCCGGAATGTTTTGATGAGGACACATGGCAGGTACTTGCCTCCGGTCGCGATCCATTTGCCCTGCCCGGGCTCCAGTTTACCAGGGAATCAGCAGATTCCATCGCCTTAAAAGGCATGGAAGGAGTTGTGATTCTTGCTGGCTCCGGAATGGCAACTGGAGGCCGTATTCGCCATCATTTGCGTAACAATCTCTGGCGCAAAGAGGCCTCGGTTATTTTTGTCGGTTTTGCCGCAAAGGGCACCCTGGCCCGGGAAATTATTGATGGTGCTGAAGAGGTGCATATTCTGCACGACAGTATTGCCGTTAATGCCGATATCCACACCATAAACGGCTTTTCAGCCCATGCCGACCAAAGAGAACTGTTCAAGTGGCATGAAGAAACCAGAGCCAAGCGCACCTTTCTGGTCCATGGGGAAGAGAGTGCCATGCACACCTTTGCTGGCCTGCTCAAAGAGACCAAGGTGGAAATGCCCGCTCTGAACAGTGTGTATACCCTGTAATTTTTTTAAATAAATGCAGGTGAGGGAGCATTTTTCCCTCATAGCATTATTTTTTTTAAAACTAATCACCTAATTCACAGCGCAACAAAAAAAGCCCGTCCACGTATATGTATAAGCAGCAGCCTCTTACCTTTTTCTTCCTTTTTATTTTTGCGACATGCGCAGCCATCTCTGCCCAAGCCGAGCCTCAGCCTGAGAGTTTACCCCAAGTCCAGACACAGGCCCAATCCAAAACTCAAGATCAAACGCAGGCTCAGCAAGCTCCTCCAGGGCAACCACTGTTACAAAAACAACTTGAGCAGCTTTACTTCGAAGATGCCGCGCATATGGGCACTGATCCCATCTACGCCATTGGCCCTCTGCTCGAATTGTACAAGAAAAACCAGTACCGCCTGCTTTGGCAAGAAAAACAAAAAATTGATGAATTACATCAAGCTGTGCTGGCGAGCGCGGAAGACGGGCTGACGCCCGCCGATTACCACCTGCAATTCATCGATTCCTGTCTGAAAAGCCCGGAAGAGCGACTCTCCACACAGGAACTCGTCACACGGGACATTCTTTTATCCGATGCCTTTCTCCTCTTAGGAGAGCACAACCGGCATGGCAAGGTTAATATACATGATGCGCCAGATAAAAAAGGACTTCTTGGCACCGAAATGCCCCAGGTTGATGTCACCTTTTATCTGTCTGCCTTAAGTGAGAATAAAGTATTACCGGCACTGAGTGGCCTCACACCGCAGACAGAGGCATATACCAACTTAAAAAGAGGTCTGGCCCATTATCTTGCCATTGCGGATAAAGGTGATTGGCCGCCGATTCCAGACGGAGGGAAAGGGCTGAAGCTGGGGATGTCAAGTAGTCGTATTCCCCTTATCCGTGAACGCCTTTTCCTGACAGGGGAGCTGACACAAGGGGAACTGAAAAATAACCGCTACGACAAAGACCTGGCGGCGGCAGTCCAGATTTTTCAAGAAAGAAACGGCCTGGAGCCAGATGGAGTTGCCGGCAAAAGTACTATTGCCGCTATGAATGTGCCGATAGAGACTCGCATCCAGCAGATACGCGCCAATATGGAGCGGATTCGCTGGATTTTACACGGCATGCCGCCATCGGCTCTCATTGTGGATATTGCCGGCTTCCGACTCAACTATTTTCACAACAATACCCTGGCTTGGACAACACGAGTAATGGTTGGCCGCCCCTTGAATCAGACACCCGTTTTCCGTTCAGCAATCAATTACCTGGTGCTAAACCCCACCTGGACCGTGCCGCCGGATATGCTGAAAAAAGAGGTAATTCCCCGTATTATTACCAACCGTTCCTACCTGCAAAACGAAAACCTGAAGGTTTACACCTTCCAGGGGGAGGAGGTCAACGCACGGGGCATAGATTGGGCGAGCTATAAAGACAAGGGATTTCCTTATGTACTTCAACAGGAGCCTGGCCCTGACAACTCGCTGGGCAGAATAAAGTTCATGTTTCCTAACCCCTACCATGTGTATCTACACGATACGCCATCAAAATCCCTATTCAGTCGGAATACCAGGGCCTTAAGCCATGGCTGCATCCGTGTCCAATCTCCGCTTGATCTGGGTCGGATGATAGTTGACCATGATGCAAACAGCAAGATGAGTGTAAAACAATATGATGCCATATTGGCTGCTGGAAAAACCACCGGTTTTGCACTGAAAACTCCTCTGCCCGTCTTTCTGGTCTATACAACGGCAAGGGCAGAGGAAGACATTGTTTTTTTTAACCCAGATGTGTACGACAGAGATGAGGCAGTTATTAAGGCGCTCAACCGTCCTCCTCGCGCCCTGGAACAGGCAACTATTCCGGCAGAAACACTTAAAACTGAAAAGGAACAGCCAGATAACCATGAAGAAAATTCCCTGTGAACTCCGCCTGGCAAATGGAGGAGACATTGTAACTATGCTTCATCTCGATGAACAGGGTATACTGCATATTCCCCTCAAGGCTACCTACGGTTCATTTTTAGAAGGGGTACTCAGCTACCGAGTAATGCAGGAAGACGACCAGAGACTGGTACTTGGCGAGGCCTGGCAAGATCTTTAGCTGACTCGACAGAAAGAGTTAAAATAGTCATGGCAAGCAAACAGAGCCAGAAAAAGAAGAAAGATCAGCATGGGGGTCACAGATGAAAACTCATTGGAAACAAGAAACCATCGCCGTTCAAGGTGTATATGAGCCTGGCAATGGGGACCCGAGGGTGGTACCCATTACCCAGAGCACAACCTATGCCTATGATTCAGCCCGTACCATTGCCGACCTCTTTGACTTGAAAGTGGCAGGCCATATGTACTCGCGTATCAGTAATCCCACGGTAGAAGCCTTTGAAGGAAAAATGGCACTGCTTGAAGGTGGTGTTGGCGCCTTGGCCTGTGCTTCCGGCCAAACGGCAACCTCATTTGCCATTATGAATATATGCCAGGCCGGGCACCACGTGGTGACCTCAAAAACTATCTACGGAGGCACCTACAATCTCTTGGTGCATACCCTGCCCAAGTACGGCATAACCTGCACCTTCATTGATCAGACTGCGCCTGCTGCCGAGATAGCAGCCGCTATCAAAGACAACACCCGCTGCATTATTGCAGAGTCCTTATCAAACCCGGCAACGGAAGTGCTTGATTTCGACAAGTTTGCCGCCATCGCCAAGGAAGCTGGTATTCCACTAATCGTAGACAACACCTTCCCCACTCCCTGCCTATGCCGGCCTATTCAGCATGGGGCAGATATTGTTATTCATTCAAGTTCCAAATATATAGACGGCCATGCCACCAGCTTAGGGGGTGTGATAATTGATGCTGGGCGCTTTGACTGGACAAAGGGCAAATTCCCCAGCCTGACCGAGCCAGACCCGAGCTACCATGGTTTGAGCTTCAGCAAAAGTTTTGGCGCAAGCGCCTATATCGTTAAGGCCCGGGTGCAACTGATACGCGACGTTGGTGCCTATATGTCACCCATGAATGCCTGGCTTACCAACCTGGGACTAGAGACCCTGCCATTACGCATGGAGCGACACTGCACAAATGCCACGGCCCTGGCCAAGTGGCTTGAGGCCGATCCGCGGGTCAGCTGGATTAAGTATCCCGGCCTCAAAACTGACAATAACTATGCTTTGGCAAAGAAATATCTCAAGGGGGCAAGCGGAGTCCTCACCTTTGGCATCAAAGGAGGTGCAGTCCAGGGAGAACGCTTCATGGATAGTCTTCAACTTGCAAAAATAGTAGTGCATGTGGCTGACGCTCGCACCAGTGTGCTCCATCCGGCAAGTATGTCTCACCGGCAAATGACCGAGGTCCAACAGCAGGAAGCGGGTATTAGCCCTGACCTGATCCGTGTCTCGGTTGGTATCGAGCATATTGACGATATTATTGCCGATTTTGACCAAGCCCTTGCCAAGGCCGGAAGCGCCGGCTGAGGGCCTTTTCGTCATCTATACTTTCACGCTGCGGGCCAGGGTAAACACCTCGATGCGCCTAGCTCCTGCCGCTCTGAAGACAGATGAACATTCTGCCACCGTGCTGCCCGTGGTAAAGACATCATCCACGAGCAGCACATTTTTATTTCGCACCTCGGCAGAATGCCGAAGCTGAAATGCCCCACGCAGATTTCGTCTCCTTTCTGTACCAGTCAATTGACTCTGAGGGATGGTTGCCGTCGACCTTAAAAGTATATCCGTCCTGATAAGCCGCCTCCACTGGGGAAAACAGGCTCGACTCAAGAGCAGTGCTTGGTTAAAGCCCCGTTCCCGTAATCTGCCCGCATGGAGTGGCACTGGCACTACCCAGTCGGGTTTGCTCAAATTCTGCATACTTTCTGATACAGCCATCAGCGCCTGCAGGCTCTTTAACATATACAATTCTCCTGCAAATTTTAGAGAGATAATGCAGCGACTGATGGGCTCCTTATAGAGGAAAAGAGATCTAGCCAGATGAAAGGATGGAGGCTTACGCAAGCAAGCCCCGCAGATATGGCTTTTACCAGAGACAAAAGGGGTGCCGCAGCACAGGCAAAGAGGTTCCTGCACAAAAGGAAGCGTTTTCTGGCAGTCGACACAGAACTGGGGCGGCAGAGAAGACACTATAAATCTGCCACAACCCAGACAGAGGGGCGGGAAAAACAGATCAGCGCATGCCGTGAGCCAGCCTTGTGGCCAACCTGCAGATCTATCTTCCTGTTTTTTCACCTCTGCTCCCTGCCAATATACTGATTTCGCATTTGCCTAGCCCTAGCTTTTCAGTAAAACAACAGTAAAGCAGATCTTCTTTTGCTGCACAAATTCGTTTTAAAAAAAAGGGACACACCCTGCAAGAGCATGCCCCCCTTCCCTCCTTCACATCCAGACACTATCTGGATTTTTCCTATTTTCCCAGTCTAGTCTTCCATCACTCAAAGAGGCGAGAGAAGCGTTCCAGGTCACGATTAAGCTGATCAGCTCTGTTTAGTTGCTCCTGCAAGACACGAGATTCTAACACCATGGGAGGCAAGCCACTCTCATTATTTTCAGAGAGTTTTTCACCCGCTAAAATGGCATCAAGAAGTTCGCCCAGATCACTCAACATCTTTGACTCAAGGGTGCCTATATAGCCATTAAAGCGATCCTGAGCTCCACCCAGGACATCATAACGCAGTGTCTCAGTTCCTGGCGTACCCGTCCCGTACCAGCGTTCAACCCGTTCCCAGTTGTGATTGACTGTATTGTGAATATATTCGCGGCTTGTCGTAGCCAGGAGCTGATCTAGTCCCGCATCCAGATTGAGGATGCTATCAGGCACGAGCATGGGAGCCACCCCGTCAGTTTCTGCGTTACCTCCCTCCTCTGCACCTATCCCATAGGCATCGTGCTGCAAGGCTCCGAAGGGACCACCATTGGACGTGGGATAGAGTATGTGCAAGCCAGTTGAAGGTAAAGGAGCCTTAGTTGTTGGCGGCGTTACGCTCGGTGGCTCTACGACCGAAGGAGGCTTGACGACCTTAACGGTAGGCTCTTTAGGTATATTAATAGTCACATTGGCCGTATCGGTCCCTCGCTGCCCATCACTAATCACATAGGCAAAAGAAACAAGTCCAGAAAACCCTGCCTCAGGTGTAAAAGTAATATCGCCTGTTGCTGTGATATGAATTGTACCATGGGGAACGGCTATGTCCTGCTCGGTGCCATGGGAAATATTGACCCCATTTATCTGACTTATAGACAAAATATCGCCATCAATATCACTGTCATTATGGAGGAGATCAAGCCCAACAGAGGTTCCGCTTGTCGTGGTATAATGGTCATCCACAGCATCGGGCGGATGATTAGTCACATTGTCCCGGTAGTCAAAGTCATGAATAAGGGGAACCGCATCAGATCCATTGGCCCGGGTGTCATTATCCGTATCAGCCAGTTTAAAGATGCCGCCGCTGATATTTTCATTCACCACAAAGCCGTCATTCACCGAACCGTGCTCAAAGATATCGAGCAGGCCATCAAGATCCGTATCAGCCGTTCTGGTAATGGATGCGGGCTGCCCATCGCCGCGCTCAACGATATCTAAGAAGGCATCATTATCGCTATCTGCATCAATGTAATCAGCAGCGCCATCACCGTCGGTATCAACGGGAATAAGGCCAATGGAGGCCGCCACCGAGGTATTGGTGGTGTCAGCATCATAGGCGTCATCAAGGCCATCTCCATCGGCATCCACATGTAAGGGAGCTTTATAGCCAGCACTTGTCTGGGCCTCTACGTTATCTGCAATGCCGTCATCATCGGCATCAATATCTAGATAGTCAGGTAGAGAATCATTGTAGGTGCCGCCACCCGAGGCATCTGTGTTCCTGCCGTTTTCGTGGGTTAGGATCGAGGTGAGATCAGTGACGTTTGAGGCCAGGTTATAATAGTAGACCATGGAAGTGGATGCGCCAGCTGCCAGGGAACCCAAGTCAAAACTCAGAGAAATGGCCACGTCGTTTGACAAGGATGAGCCGACATCACCGACAAGACCAGAAGTTGCATCATAGACAGCGTCTGCATCACGGTTAGCGAAACCACCATAGGAAACCCGAGCTCTGTAATCAAAGGACAAAAGCCCTATGGCCGACCCTGTTTCCTCGGTGCCGCCAGAGACGTCAGGCCCTGTTGCATTTTGCTGCGCAGTCACCAGAGAAAGATGATTTGCATCAGTATCCCCTTGGCTGACAATGGTATTATAAGTTGAATAGTTACCATTTGCTGAAGCGTTATTGTCCGGGTCGACATTGTTCATGAAGTAGAGATCATTCACCGCAGAGCCAGAAATATTGGTCAGAGTTACCTCCTGCCGGATAAAAAGACCATCCTGGGTGACACTCATTTTTTTAACTATAGCTACGGTACCGTTGATAACGCCGCTCCAGATAATAACGGCTGTATCGCCGACTGTATAGGCAGCTGTAATGGCACCTGTTATTTGTCCCCCACCCCCCCAGGAGATATCGGCGGTATTGTTGCTGTAGCTCACTCCACCATATTCAATGCTGAAGCCTTCCTCGGGAGAGCCGGGCGTAAAAAAGTCGCCATTATAGTCGTTTATAACATTACCAAGGGCATCCGTGGAGTAAAAACCGTCCTTATCGGCATCAGCCACAAAACCGAGCATATTGTTATTATTCCACCTGCCATCGGTGCTTGTATTAACATATCCACTTGGCAGAGAAGTAAGCGAACCGCCAAAGGTGCCCCATGCTCCTACTCCGGCATTGACATAGTCACCTTTCATGTAGCCGTTGCCATTTATCAACTGGGCG
>RRZU011749759.1_pt1 | contig 51856 bp, 49 predicted proteins | sample 2165561 | NCBI WGS metagenome assembly RRZU01 (sample SAMN10456909, study PRJNA506462) | wastewater metagenome | isolation source: wastewater sludge | place: USA: Moscow, Idaho
ACTGAACTGGCAAGCATATTCCCTGCCTTCCTTGTCTTTAATCCAAACCATTTCCTCGTAACCCAGGCCAATTTTCCCCTTTACTTGCTCTGATTTTTTCCCATCTGTGCTCATTTTATCCTCCTTGTGAGTTTAATCAGTAATGTATAAGACCATATGCACGATACCTGCAGGTTCGCAAGGCAGGTTTTTTATTAATTCAATGAAAGTGGCACCAAAAAAAACAGGCTGGGAAACAGTTGTGTTTCAAAAAGTCTTGGTGTGTATCCTTGCACTTAGGATTAAAAGAGCCGTGTCAAAAGGGTGTTCAGCATGGTGTTGATGCTCTGAAAGCGTACCTTTGGTGCAGCCTTTATCTGATCTTTTGTTTGAATGTACTTTGCTGGCTTAAGTTCATTGCTGCAATGGGCAAGGATTTCATCCACCGTTTCAGGGGTTGCCTCCAGATGGAACTGTAGCCCGAGGATGCGGTCCTCAAACAAGAAGGCCTGGCTGCTGCAGCCTTGGCTTTCTGCCAGGTGCACTGCCCCTTTGGGGATATTAAAGGTATCGCCATGCCAATGAAAAACCGTTGCTGCAGGCGGTAGGCCAGAGCAGAGTTGAGATTTTTTCCCATCTTCGGTAAGTGAGATTGGCCACCAGCCAATCTCTTTTTCCTTGCCGGCAAAAACGGGTGAACCAAGTGCATCTGCCAAGAGTTGTGCCCCCAAACAGATGCCTATGGCCGATTTTCCGGCGCAGATAGCCTCCTTGATGAGCCTTCTCTCTGCTGCAAGCCAAGGATAGCGACTGTCTTCATAGATGTTCATCGGGCCACCCATGATGATGAGGCCATCAAAGGCCTGCATGGATGGCAATGGTTCTTCTTTGTACAGTTGTGTGCTGCTCAGCTGATGTCCTTGCCCGAGCACCCAGTTTGTAATGGTACCAAGCCCTTCAAAGGGCACGTGTTGCAAGGCGTGTAGGCGCATTTTTTTCCTCTCTTTTAAAAGGTGCATTTGGGCAGACGAACGGTTCTTTTCTGTATAGCTCTTTGTGGGCAAAGAATCTTTCATTTTTCAGGCAATCTGCGCTTTCTTGATTTACCTCAAGGAAATTGTTTTTGAGCCTTGGTAAGATGGATTGCAACAAGGACACAATCAGGAGACAGCATAGAATGCGAAATTATTTTATTGCAAACCTGAGTGCCATCAGGAGAACAGTCCAGGCATCTTTTGGTCTATTCACCCTGTATGTGGGCTTTCAGTTTTTCCAATTTTATCAGTGGGCCATGGGGCAAGGTGCCTATGTTCCCCGCCCTCCAGCGGTGGAGGCCTTTCTGCCCATTTCTGCCTTGATGGGCCTAAAACGCTTCGTTTATACTGGAGAGTTTGATCCAGTTCATCCGGCAGGTCTCGTCATACTTATGGCAGCCCTTAGCATTTCCCTGTTAGCGAGAAAGGGGTTCTGTGGCTGGATCTGCCCGGTTGGTTTTGCCTCTCACTTGGCACAATGGCTGGGCGGGAAATTGCATATTCAATTTCGTTTGCCAAACTGGTTGTCCTTTCTTCTGAGTGGCTTTAAATATATTCTTCTCGCCTTTTTTCTCTATGTTATTGTTTGGAGTATGGATGTGGCCGCCATCACGTCCTTTTTGCAGACGCCGTATAATGTGGGTGCTGATGCAAAAATGCTCCAGTTCTTCCTTGCTCCCAGTACAATCACCATCTTTGTCCTTTCCTTCCTGGTGGTGGTTTCTTTTTTTCTGACTAACTTCTGGTGCCGATTCCTCTGCCCTTACGGGGCTTTGCTGGGCCTTGTAGCCTATTTTAGTCCTTTAACTATTCACCGCGATGCTGCCCAGTGCATAAGCTGCCAAAAGTGCGATCGGCAGTGCCCTGGTGGGATCAGGGTCAGCCAAAAAACAAATGTTCGCTCCCCGGAATGCATCGGCTGCCTGGAGTGTATAGCCGTCTGCCCCAAAGAAAAATGTCTGAGCCTGCGGGGCCCTGCCAAGAGTCCTCTTGCCGCCTGGTTGCTTCCGGCTGTAACAGTGGCAGTGTTCTTGGCATTCTGGGTGCTGGCCCTTTTCTCTGGTCACTGGCACAGCAAGGTTTCTCCTGAAATATTTCGACAAATATACCAGATGGTTGAAGATATCAGCCATCCTGCATATTAGGTGCACCACAAGTCACCCGTATGCGCAACCAGTTGCCCAGTTTTCGCAGGATTGCGAGCAGGGCAACTGGCTTTTCCTTCCCGCAATTCCCTTTATTTTTTCACGCATGTCCGTTCCTTAGTTAGTTTTCCCAGCCTCTATTTACTCGCTGTGTTATCCGGTCTTACCGCTTTTTGAAAAGCACCATCAATACCCATCGCAACGAAACATGGCGCCTCTGTTTCTTTGTAAAAAAATAACATATGTGTGAAAATAATATTCATATTTGTATCTGTTCTTGCAGAAAGAGACATGTTTTCTCCATCAGAAAGGACAACTATTGCCTTATACCTTTGAGTTAAGATAAAATTATTTACTCTACTAATACGTATTTTTAATAAGATATAATCATTTATCGTCTTTCTTTATCCATGCCAAAGAGTTTTGGGCATCATTTGTGCTAATCTAAAAACATGATCTTATAAGATGTAAGATTCGGCGCTTTCCCAAAGATAGGACAAAGCAAAGGTCTGGTTCTGCCCTTGCTTATTATTGCCGCGGAAAATATGGGTTTTTTTAGGCACTCCCGCCCGTAATGCAAGGCAAGCAGCTTCAATGCACCATTGCAATCTTACAAAATATAAGATCTAGCAGCGCAGAGATGTTCGTTTGCTGCTGAACATGCTCAAGTAAGGAGAATAAACGGTGAGCATTCCAGAAGATTACCCAAGAGATCTTATTGGCTATGGCCTGAATCCGCCTAAGGCAAACTGGCCTGGTGGAGCACGTTTAGCCATTCAGTTTGTGCTCAACTACGAGGAAGGCGGGGAAAACTGCGTGCTGCATGGCGATGCGGCCTCTGAAAGTTTTCTTTCCGAGATAATTGGCGTCCAGCCCTTTGTGGGCAGAAGACACATGAGCATGGAATCGCTCTATGAGTATGGCAGCCGGGTTGGAGTGTGGCGGCTTTTCAAGCTTTTTCAGAAAAAAGAGATTCCGCTCACTCTATTCGCCGTAGCCATGGCACTTGAAAGGAACCCTGCGGTTGCAGAAGTAGCCCAGGAGGCCGGATATGAGATCTGCTCACACGGTTACCGCTGGATTGACTATGACAAGGTGCCGGAAGATATCGAGCGTGCGCATCTTGAAAAGGCTGTGGAGATTATCACCCGCCTAACTGGTGCCGCCCCGCTAGGTTGGTACACTGGCCGCACCTCGATCAACACCAGGAGGCTCGTCGTAGAACACGGCGGTTTTCTCTATGACGCCGACGACTACAACGATGACCTGCCCTTTTGGACCAAGGTCGCAGGGCGTCCGCATCTGGTTGTCCCCTACACCCTGGACGCCAACGACATGCGCTTTGCCTCTCCCCAGGGATTCAACTGTGGTGATCAGTATTTCAGTTATCTGAAAGACAGTTTTGATGCCCTGTATAAAGAAGGCAAAGAGGCGCCACGTATGATGTCAGTCGGTCTGCACTGCCGTCTTGTCGGGCGACCAGGAAGGATACAGGCCCTGGAACGCTTTCTTGATTATGTCCGTACTCACAGCGATGTCTGGTGTTGTCGCCGTATAGATATTGCCCGCCATTGGCGGGCTGAACATCCGTTTCAAAGTTAAGTCGCAGGTCTTCTTGACCAATTTCATGAATAACTAACTACCTGGAGGAAAAAATGTTGAGCAAAAAAATGAGTCAAACAATTATTGCCGCAGCCGCTCTTTTCGGTCTCTTTGCCGGTATGGCCATGGCCAATGAAACTTTAAAAGTCGGTTTTGTCGGGGTCACTTCCGGGCCGGCAGCTGCCTGGGGGATGTCCAATGTCCGCTCCATGCAGACCAGGGCAGCCTGGCTCAATGAGCTTGGCGGCGTAAAGATCGGTGATAAAACCTATGATATCGAAATTGTAACTTTTGATGACCAGAAAGATCCGAAACGCGCCATTGCCGGCATGGAAAAATTAGCCCAGGAGGGCATTCATTATGTAGTTGGTCCCAACGTAGATGACGGCGCAGCGGCAGTTCGCCCCGTAGCGGAAAAAAATAATATTATGTACTTCCCCTATGCCTTTCCTAAATCGCTCTATGCACCGCCCGCTTCCAACGCCATCCTTGGTATGATCGCCAACTATCAGTCCGGCCCAGCGATATATAAATATCTCAAAGAAAATAAGGGCGTTAAAACTATAGCATTTGTGGCGGCCAATGAGTCTGATCCGCTCTCCCAACGTGAAGGGGGCGTGGAGGCCGCAAAGAAACTGGGGCTTAATGTTGTCTCAAGTGATGTTACCTATCAGGTTGATACCACCGATTTCATGCCAGTTTTAACGCCAGTTATTAAAGAGAAACCAGACCTTTTGGTCTTAAGCGGCGTGGCCCCGGCCAATGCACCGCAGCTTATCCGTTCAGCACGCGAGCTTGGCTATACCGGTCTTATCTCCACGGAAACCGCCCAGGACGCCCAGGTGTTGAAGGAAGGTGCCGGCGATCTGGCCAATGGTTTTATTTCTGTGGGCGGTGCTTCCACCCCGGAGATTGCTTCTGATACCATGCGGGAATTTGTGGCTCGTTATATCAAGATGTTTGGCGAATACAATGACGAATCAAACACCAAGGTCTACGCCCTGGAATACATCATCGACACCTTAAAGGCGAATCCCAAGGCCATTACGGACATTGCTGAATTTAAAAAGACAATCGATACTTTTACCGCCAAAAACCCCTACATCAAAGGTGATGCCGTACTCAAGTATGTGGGTAGCACCTCCTTTGGTCAGAAGCGTCAGATAGCCGTGCCGCTTGTTGTTAACGTGTATGAAAACGGTGAATTCAAGACTCTTTTTGTTGCTGAAGTAGACTAATGCCGGAGCGGGCTGGCCGGGCAAGTCAGTAAATCCGGCCAGCCAATTTATCAGACCAGGAAACAACAATGGAACAAATATTAGTTAACGGACTGTACCTGGGAGCCCAGTACGCCCTTATTGCGCTGGGGCTGACCCTGATTTTTGCCTTGATGAACGTCCTTAATTTCGCCCATGGACAGATGTACGTGCTCGGCGGCTTTGTCACCTATACACTCTATGGTCGACTGGGCTTGCCCTATGTAGTGGCGCTTTTTTTAACGGCAGTAACCCTGGCCCTGGTAGGTGGCTTAGTGGAAAAGTTCCTCTTCAGGCCGGTTATTCGTCGTTCGCACCGGGATGAGAGCACCATCTCCTTGCCGCGGGCCTCGCCTTTCTGCTGGATGCCATCATCCTTCTTTTGTTCGGGGAAAAACAGCGCGGTGTACCAAAACTGATGAACGGTGTTTTTAACTGGGATTTTAAGGTGATCATGCCCTATGACCGGCTTCTTATCTGCGGTCTGGCCATTGCCTGCATCGTGCTCTTTATCCTCTACATGCATTACAGCAAAACCGGCAGGGCCCTGAGGGCGCTTGCCCAGGATCGCGATGCTGCCCAGCTCATGGGGGTTGATGTTGAGCACTATGGCATGAAAGGTTTTGCCATTGGGGCCATGCTTGCCGGGATTGTCGGCGGCCTTTTGGTAACAATAACCGGAGTCAACCTCGGGATGGGCGGGCCAACCTCGATAAAGGCCTTTATGATGGTCATGATTGGTGGGGCCGGGGTCATTCCCGGGGCGATTGCCGGTGGTATCATCCTCGGTTTTTTGGAATCGATCCTCCTATCTGTTTTGGCCAACTACGGTGATATCACCTACCTGGTGATCTTCGTCTCTCTTATGATCTTTCTGTCATTTAGGCCCAACGGTTTGATGGGTAAACCATGGGGGTGAAAGCAATGAATACATCAAAATTTGTGGGGACTGCCATCTTCATGGCAATGACCCTTTTAGTGGTGCCATGGCTGATTGCCATAAGCGGTCGCTGGGATTTTTACTACACCCTCACCTCTGTTGCCCTGCTGTCGATTGCCAGCGCTGGTGTCTGGCTCACCTTCTATATCGGCCGCATCAATATCGGCCAGGGGGCTTTTGCCCTGCTCGGTGGCTATACCACTGCTATTCTTGTGACCGAGGTAAATGTCTCTTTCTGGCTGGCATTGCCTCTTTCGGGACTCTTGGCCGCCTTTATAAGCGTTTTGATCGGCCTGCCCATACTGCGGCTGCGGGGTGTGTACTTTGCCATGGTCACCCTGGTTCTGACCGAGGTTGCCAAGCTAAGCGCCCTGGCCTTGCCCATAACAAATGGTGCCAAGGGTATCTGTAATCTGCCTCTGCCCGGCGCATTGAGTATTTTTGGCATAACCCTGATCCCGGACTTTAAGGACATTGCCAATACTAAGCTGGCCTTTTATTACCTAGCCGTGATCCTGATGATTCTCTGCTTTGCTGGTATGTACAGGCTGGTCAACTCCAGGCTTGGGCACATCTGCCGCTCCATGCAGCAGAACGAGGAGCTGGCCTCTTCTATTGGTGTCAATGTTGCCTCCATTCGGGTACTCATCTTTGCCATCTCTTCTTTTCTGGGTGGTATTGGCGGATCTACCTTTGTCATGATTTCCCACTCAATCTATCCTTCCAGCTTCCAGATTGCCGATTCAGTGAACTTTATGCTGAACTGCTTTCTCGGCGGGCTTGGTTATGTCTTTGGCCCCATGCTCGGTACGGTGGTGCTCTACTTTGGCTGGGATCTGCTCTTTGAAACCGGGAACTTTCAGATGCTTATTTACTCCGCCATTCTGATCGGCCTGATGCTGCTCCTGCCAAACGGTCTTTTGAGTTTACGTTTACCCAAGGGAGGTCGCCCATGAGTGAGGCTATGAGCGAGACTATTCTAGAGGTTTGTGAGGTAACAAAGAGATTTGGCGGGCTGGTTGCCAACAGCGATATTTCATTTACGGTCAGAAAAGGAGAGATACTCTCCGTTATAGGCCCAAATGGAGCAGGCAAATCAACCTTATTTAAGATGATCTCATCCTTTCTGCCCACCACTCAAGGCGAGGTCTTGTTTAAGGGAGAGCGCATCTCCAACCTTTCGCCCCATGTTGTGGCCCGTAAGGGTGTGGTGCGAACCTTCCAGGAAACCACCATCTTTAAGAGCATGACGGTGCGGGAAAGTATTATTGTTGCCCATCATCTGCGCGCCAAGGCCAGTTTGTTCGGCTATTTTGTGGGCTCTCCCGCAGCCAGAGGGGATGAAAAGGAGTTCGGTGAGTCGGCCGATGGCATCTTAGCGTTTTTACAGATGTCAACCTTGGCGGGTGAGGTGGCAAGCAGCCTGCCCCAGGGTCATCTACGCACCCTGGGCATTGCCATAGGCCTGGCAACAGATCCGGAGATTCTTCTTTTAGATGAGCCTTTTGCCGGCATGAACCACGATGAAACCATGCGTATGGTTGAACTGGTGCGAAAGCTGCGCAATCGCGGTCTGACTATCCTCCTTGTTGAACACGATATGCCAGCTGTCATGAAGATATCCGACCGTATTGTGGTGCTTAACTTTGGCAAAAAAATTGCCGAAGGCAGCCCGGCTGACATCCAGGAAAACACCGAAGTCATTGAGGCCTACCTTGGCCGGGAAGATGATCTCTTGGGATTGTAATTATGCTACGAATTGAAAACATTGAGTTGTATTACGACCAGGTTTACGCATTAAAAAAGGTGAGTCTCTCCTTGGAAGAGGGAGAAACCGTGGCCCTGATCGGCGCAAATGGTGGTGGAAAAAGCTCTATACTGCGCGCAATTACCGGTATGAGCAAGGTGGCAAGTGGCACAATTACCTTTCAGGGTAAGGAGATTACTGGCCACAAGCCGCCGGAGATTGTGCGCATGGGTGTTTCCATGGTGCCGGAAGGGCGGCGGGTTTTTCCGTATATGTCAGTAAAAGATAACCTGATGATGGGCGCCTTTACCCGCAGCGGCAAGGAAGGTATTCAAAAAACCCTGCAGAAGATTCTCGCCCTTTTTCCCATTTTAAGTGAGCGCTATTCGCAAGCCGCCGGCACCTTAAGCGGTGGTGAGCAGCAGATGCTCGTTATTGGCCGTGCCCTCATGTCTGAGCCAAGGCTTTTGCTCCTTGATGAACCTTCGCTGGGTGTAGCCCCCAAGCTGGTGGTGGAAATTGCCCGGGCCATTGTGCGCATAAACCGTGAGGAGAAGGTTTCCGTGTTGCTTGTTGAGCAGAATTCCAGAATGGCGCTGCGCATTTCCCAGAGGGCCTATGCCATGACCACCGGCTTCATAACGCTTTCTGGAAACTCTGCCGATTTACTTGAAGATAGCAGAGTCAAGGCAGCCTACCTAGGTATGGAGGTGTAAGTGTTGCCATGAAGATCGTTTTGATAAACCCGAACAGTACGGCTTCCATGACGGAAAAATGTTTTTTGGCTGCAAAAGCGGTTGCTTCCCCGGAAACCACCATTATACCGGTCACTCCAGCCACAAGCCCGGCATCCATACAAGGGTACTATGATATTGCTCTGGCCACTGTGCCCCTGTTGGAAGAGATAGCATGCCACCCTGAGGCAGATGCCTTTATCATTGCCTGCTTTGATGACAGTGGCTTAAATGCTGCGCGTTGTCTGGCAACAGCACCGGTCATTGGCATTGGCGAGGCGGCCTTTCACATGACATCGCTTATTGCCACGCGTTTTTCGGTGGTAACCACCTTAAAGCGGTCTGTGCCTGGAATAGAGGAAAATCTGCACAACTACGGCCTGGCCGCCAGGTGCGTGAAGGTGCGTGCCAGTGAGATACCAGTCCTTGAGCTGGAAAGGCAGAGCCCTGAGCATATGCAAAACCTCTACAAGCAAATTGAATTGGCCATAAGCGAGGATGGCGCCGAGGCAGTGGTGCTCGGCTGTGCCGGCATGGTTGATTTGTTGTCCATGCTCTCGGATAAATTTAGTATGCCCTTTGTTGATGGGGTGACGAGTGCGGTGGGTCTTGCCGAGGCCCTGGTGCGAAATGGACTGACAACCTCCAAAATTGGCGGCTATGCAAGGTAATTGCATATGGCCTATCAGATGAATGTCACTTTCATAAAAAGCCTGTTGAGGAAACGCAATATATGAGCTTGACAAGGGAAATTCCCTATTATGCCGATTATATCTCCGATGCCTTGCTTGACCATCTGCTCGCCATGGCAAGCCCTGTTCCCGGTTTGGAGAAAGTACTCCAGGTCGGGGAATGCACTGGTCTTGAGAATCTGGAAAGCCTTCGTTTTACCTGTGCGCTCTATGAGAAAACGCGCCATGATTTAAATAAAATTCTGGTGCAGCGGCAAAAGGACAGGACCTTTATTGACGAACAAACCCGTCTTTGTGTGCAGCAAAACAATACAAAGGGTCTGAGCTATCTCAGCGACTCGTACCAAACGGTGATCGGCTGCACAGACAGTGAGGGCCGGGTTGTGGTTGGGCCCTTACAAAAAGACTATTATCAGGCGGATGGCAGCCATATTACTCCGATTCCGGAGTGGCTGGGGCCGCCCCATGTTACCCTCTTTGGCCCACCAGATTCGGCAAAGATGGCCATTAATGCCATGAACGCCTACCACCGCAAAATGGCTGCTGAGCCGCAGGTGGTGGAAGATCTACTTGCCAGGTCAACGAGTCTGCCCAAATGGGGCGCCGACGATGAAGACTCCAAGACGCCGCTCAGGTATGATCTGATGAGTGCCGGGGAGAACCTTTGCCGCTGTTTTGACGGTAGCTTAAGCGTGCAAGATGGGAGTAAATTGTATGCCATCATCCCGGAAAAACGTGCGCTGCCAATCAAGCGCATTCCAGGTTTTGCGCTACCGTCTGCTTTTCTCTTTGTAGGCAATAACCCCCTGCCCCTGCATGTGTACGATTTTGCCCTGCACCTTTTTCATCAATGGTACGACCCCAAGTCCCTGGTTTTTTATGTGCCCAAATTGGAAAATGAAGAAGAGGCCCGGTACTTACACACCCTTATTGCTAGGGCAGAACAGTTAATTGCCGATTTGCATCCGGAATACAAGGTGGGAAGCATTCGCATTATGGCGGTTATTGAAAACCCGCGGGCCATTTTTCGGGTGAATGAAATAATTGATGCCCTGCAACCATACTTTGCGGGTGCCTCTCTGGGCTGGCACGACTATCTCGGTTCTACGGCGCGGCTATTTAAAGAAGATGGCGCCTATCGCATACCGGCAAAAAGCGATCCAAATATAGTGGTAAAGTATATCAAGGCCAGCCATGAACTCTTAGCCAAGACCGTGGGCCCGCGTGGAGGCATAAAAGTTGGTGGCATGTATGGTGTTTTGCCTGTTACCACCGAGCTTACCAGCGGCTCCTTTCAGGTTTCGATGAAAGGCTTTATTAAGGATGTGGTGACGCAGTTTAAGCGAGATCTGAATGGCATCTGGGTGGCGCATCCGGATTTTGTGCGGCTCGGTCTGGCCCTGGTTCAGGCCTGGAAAGAGTATCGTGCTGGCGATAAGGCCCCTTTGGAAGAGTTGGTCAAGTCTCTGCTTCTGCCGCGCTATCATAATGAAATATTCAATTTTATTTATGGCGATGATGTGAGATCCCTTGAGGTGACCGATGCTCGGTTTCCGCGCAGCCTGCTTGCGGCAGATCTGCCGGAATCCACCCTCATAGCCAATAACGATGAACGCGAAGTACGCTACAATGTCTTTCAATCGCTTCAGTATATGACAGACTGGCTGCGGGGCAATGGCTGTGTGGCCTTGCCCGCCGTGGTGGAGGGGGAAGCAGTGCGGGTTATGGATGATCTGGCCACAGCTGAGCGCTCCCGTTGGGAGGTCTGGCATGAGGTGCACCATGGCCGTTTTGCGCGCAGGAGGCTTTTTGAGATTGCCCTGGAAGAATTGCACTTTATCAGGCTGGCAGGCCCTGAAGAGAATCGGCGTATAGAGGTGCAATGGAATGAGCAGACAGCGAAATGGTATCCGGTTGCCCTGCGTTTAATGCTAATGATGATGACCGCGGAAAACCCGGTTGAATTTGCCACTGAACTGCTTTTATCTTTCACCATGAGCGAGGTGCAAGAGGCGGCAGATCCCTGGCAAAAGATGCAGCAGCTTGATGGCAAAAAATATCAGTTAGAGCCAGATCTTGAGAAATATGTTGCCAGGTCTCTGGTCTGCTGATCGCTTGTAAAAAAAGTTGAACAGATAAATTTACACACGTTTTTTCCCAGGAGAAAAACATGGGCTACCCTGAAGGACTATTAAAGACGCGGGCAATTATCCACGCTGGAGAATATGCGGTTATCCCCCCCCAGGGCCGGGTAAAAAATGTGATCCCGGGTATACAGGGCTGCGATATGACCATCCTGGCCTCACCCAAGCTGGGTGCCAGTTTTGTGCAGTATGTGGGCACGGCCCATCCCGGTGGTGGCACGGAAATCCCTTTTGCTGCCCAGGAAGACATTGAAAGCTTTATCTTTGTTATGGATGATGAGGGACAGCTTGCGGTGAGTACCGGTAATAAAAAAGAGATATTAACACCTGGTGGCTATTTCTATGCCGCACCGGATAGCGCCCTGAGCTTTACTAACCCAACGGATAAACCAGTCCGTTTTCTCCTGTATAAACAGCGTTATATCCCTTGCGGAGCTGATCGGCCCCATGATGTGTTTGGCAACATCAACGATATTCCCGAACGGATCTATGATGACATGGCCAACGTCTTTGTCCGAGATCTCTTGCCATCGGACACACGCTTTGATATGAACATGCACACTTTAAGTTTTGAGCCTGCCGGGTGCCATCCCTTTGTAGAGACACATGTGCAGGAGCATGGTGCCTATCTCCTCGAAGGTGAAGGAATATACCTGCTTGGTGAAGAGTGGATACAGGTGGAGAAGGAAGACTTCATTTTTTTTGGCCCCTATATTCAACAGGCGGTGTATGCCACCGGGCGCGGACGCTTAAGCTATATTTATTCAAAAGACTGTAACCGGGATATAGAACTGTAATGGTAAGTCTTGCCTCAAAATGTGGGAATATCGATGTCGACACAGTTAAGGGTTGAGAGAAAACGACTGCAAAAACGCCTTGAAGATATAGCTCAATTTGGCAGAACGCCGGGCGGCGGTGTTACCCGCATCACCTTGACTGAGGAAGATCGGCAGGGGCGCAACCAGCTTATTGCCTGGTTTAAAGAGGAAGAGTGCGAAATACAGGTAGACCTAATTGGTAACATCTTTGCCATCTATCCCGGCACAGACCGCTCGCTTGCCCCGGTGCTTACCGGCTCGCACAACGACACCCAGCCAGGTGGTGGCCGTTTTGACGGCACCTTAGGCGTTATTGCCGGATTGGAAGTTATCAGCACCTTACGGGCAAACAATATACGGCCCAAGCGTGATATTATTGTGGCTGACTGGACCAATGAAGAGGGAACCCGTTTTACGCCAGGCTGTACTGGTTCGGGGGTTTGGGCTGGAAAGCTGCATCTTGAAGCGATGTATAGGCTTGCCGACCAGGAGGGGAAGCTCCTGGGTGATGAGCTTGTCAAAATTGGCTATAAAGGGGCAGCGACTGGCCCTCGCCTGCCCCTGCACGCTGCTTATGAACTGCATGTGGAGCAGGGGCCGATCCTTGATCAGAAAAATATTACCATTGGCATTCCCGAGGGAATCGTTTCGCCGCGCTGGTATGATGTTGATATTACAGGCGAGGCCAATCACGCGGGTTCAACACCCATGGATGGCCGCAGAGACGCGCTGCATGCCTTTTCCCGCATACATCAGCGTATACGGGAAATTGCCATTGAGGTTAATAACCTGGTGGCTACTGTTGGTGAAGTGGAGGTATTTCCGAATTCACGTAATGTTATTCCGGCTAAGGTGCATTTCACTATTGATGTGCGAGGTTGGCATGTGGCAGAGACAGATTATGTCTGCAACGCTATTGAACAGGCCATAGAAACGCTCGCAGCTGAGGAGGGCTGCGCGGCTAAGGTGCACCGTATCTGGGGGGAAGGACGGGCCGATTTTAACCCACATTTAATGGGCATTATTGAAAGCTGTGCCAGAAATTTGGGATACTCCACCCTGCGCATGTATTCGGGTGCCTCGCACGACATGATCTACATCAGCCAGGTGGCACCAGGGGCCATGATCTTTGTGCCAAGCGTTGGCGGCAAGAGCCATTCTGAAATTGAATTAACCTCGTATGAGGATTGCGCGGCCGGGGCGGATGTACTGCTTAATGCCCTGCTCTTATCAGCCAACGAGGATTAAGACTCCTTGGATATGATGCCGCTATTAGATCGGATGACCGAAGGGGTATTTATTTTATCACGCTTCATATAGATAGGTGGCGACTGCGGAGAAAAACCAAGTACATAGAAGAAGGTGTCGCCTCACACTTGGCCTCCCGTAAAAAAACTCCTTTTGAGAAGCATACATGAAAAAAGAACAGGATAAGGTCAGGCCCAGGCCCAACCTTGGGCAAATTGCCTACGAGGAATTAAAGGATATGATCCTCACCGGTGTGCTGGCACCCGGGGAAAGGATTGTTCTCGATAGTCTGTCGCAGATCTTAAATCTGAGCGTGACTCCCATTCGGGATGCTTTAAATAAGCTTGCCCAGGAAGATCTGATAGTTATCACCCCGCGCACCAGCCACTCCGTGGTACAATTTGATGCATCAGGCGCAGCTGATATCTTAGACTTGCGCCTGATGCTGGAAATGTATGCCCTGCAATCAGTAGGGGGCAACCTGGCAGCATTTCCGGTCCAGCATTTTCGTGATCTTTTTGCAAGCATCTCGCAAGATGAAAATATGCGAGATTTTATTCTGGCCGATAACCAGTTCCACGCGGCAATTCTGGCCATTAGCCCTAATCAGCGGCTGCCCAGGCTCTACGCCTATCTGCAAAATCTTATTCAAATTATTTCTGTGCAGGCCATAAAAACAGAAGGTCGGATTGTCAGGGCCAATGACGAACACCTGGCCCTGCTCGATGCCATTGCCAGCCAGGATGTGGAACTTGCCATCTCCCGCCTGAAAATGCATTTTTCCGAGATGCGTTCTGCCCTTTTGTTAAGCCTTTCCATAAACTAACTTACACGGTGCATAAAATGAGAAGGGCCCTGGAACAGGATTTGGCGGAAATTGTTGCTATTTACAACTCTACCATAGCCTCAAGGCAGTCAACGGCCGATACTGAAGAGGTGTCTGTGGCCGCAAAACAAGGCTGGTTTTTGCAACATCACCCAGAAAAAACACCATTATATGTGCACGAGGAAGAGGGCAGGGTCGTGGCCTGGGTGAGTTTCCAGGCCTTTTACGGGCGTCCAGCCTATGCGCATACGGCTGAAATTAGTCTCTATATCGCCACCAAATGCCGGGGAAAGGGGCTGGGTAAGGCACTTTTACAGGAAGCCCTGGTCCTGGCCAGTAAGTGTGAGATTAAAACACTGCTCGCCTTTATCTTCTCCCACAACACAACAAGCATAAGGCTTTTTTTATCCCAGGGTTTTAGTGAATGGGGCAAGCTTCCCCATATTGCCGAAATGGATGGCAAGGAATATAACCTGTCTATTTTTGGTAAACGTCTGCAGAGCTAATTTCCCTGCCACTTTGTAACCTTTCTTCTCCTCCTCTTTTTCCTGTTCAGTTTTTTCAAGGTTTTTTCACAGAGCCTTCAAAAAGAAATCACAGAGCTCTGTTAGCTTCTTCCTGTCGATCTATTCAACTCAACTATTTGACAGGAGTACTACATTATGGACAGGCACGAGTTCGGGACTGGCAGCGGGCCGCAAGACGACCAAGGTGCAGAAGGAAAACCGGGTAACGATGCATATTCCTTACCTTTCTGGCGGCGAGTACAGACTTCCCAGACCGTAAAAGTAGTGATGATAGGCGTACTCATACTCCTTTTGCAGATTCCCATTGTGAAAATTGCCTTTGTTATCCAGGAAAGGCAGGTAAGAAGTCGGCAGGCTGCCGATGAAATTGCCACCAAATGGGGCAGGGAACAGACCATCCTTGGCCCCATTGTCAGCGTGCCCTTTGCGATGAACTGTGTCGTGGGCTCTGGTCAGGTCATGGGCTTGTCCAACGGTATGTCAGCGGGAGGCGGCACAGTGGTAGTTGTGGGTGATAGCCAGGGTAGTGCTTCAAGTCGGGTGATTACGCAGCATAAGGTGGCACATTTTCTGGCCGAAGACCTGCATATTAAAGTGCAGACGGAGAATATGGTGCGGCATCGCGGCATTTTTCAACAACCCGTCTACCGGGCTGAGATAGAGCTATCCGGTACATTCAAACGACCTGATTTTACTAAATTAAATGCAGAACCTACGGAGATTTTCTGGGATCGCGCCACCCTGACCATCCTTGTTTCAGACCCGCGTACCATTAGCAATAAGGCCTCTTTGAAATGGAATAAAGAGGAGCTGGAATTCCAGCCAGCCTCGATGGAGCTTGATGATAACCGGAAAGGTATTGAAGTACCTTTGAAAGGGCATTGGCAGGGGGAGAATTTCACCTTTGCCGCAAAACTTTCCCTGCAGGGTAGTAAGGGGCTGTTTCTGTCACCTATGGCTGGCAGCACCACCGCTGAACTGGTTTCTAACTGGCCCCATCCCAGTTTCCAGGGGGAATGGCTACCCATAGAGCATGTCTCTGGTGATGCGGGAACACAGGCCAATTGGCAGATCAGTGCCCTGGGTAGCCAGTTTGAACAGCAGTGGATTGGCAGTCCGTACAAAGAGAAGAATTTTGCCAAGAATCTCTTTGGGGTCACCTTTTTACAGCCCGTCGATACCTACCGCATGGTCGAGCGCAGTGTAAAATACCAGTTTCTATTTCTTGTGCTGACCTTCCTCTCCCTATGGTTGGCTGAGGTGCTGGCAGAGGTTCGGTTACATGCCCTGCACTATCTTTTAATTGGCAGCGGCATGTGTCTTTTTTATCTGCTCGAACTCTCGCTTGCCGAGCACCTGGGATTTCTGCTGGCCTATTGCCTTGCTGCCTCAGCCATTGTCGGGCTGGTCAGCTGCTATTGCCTGGCTATTCTTGAGTCGTCTAAACGAGCAGTGACGATTGGCGGTTTTATTACCTTTCTCTACGGCTATCTCTATACCCTGCTCATCAATCAGGACTACTCGCTTTTGGCAGGGTCAATTGCGCTCTTTGTGCTGCTTGCTGCCGTCATGTACCTGACGAGGCACATTAATTGGGCAACTTTGCGTGGCTAAATTTGTGTCGTAGAATTACTCTGCCATTTACCTGTTCTGGCCTTTACTAGCGTCAGAACAGGTAATGTAGTATGGAGTTGGTTAGTTTTGAGTGAAATAAATGAACAACCTGAGCTGACAAGAAAAACGCCATGGATGTTTTCTGACCAGACACAAAAAACGTCCATGGCCGATATGGACTGCGTCTGAGAGTTTAACCTGTCGTAAAACCAAGCATCATCCCTGTATCTTCATGCTCCAGCAGATGGCAGTGTGCCATGTAGGTGTTAGTTGCGGGCGCCTCATACCGAAAATAGACCAACACTTCACTGCGGCTCCCTTCTACCCACACCATGTCTTTCCAGCCCTGCCTGTGGGGTGCTGGCGGCTTGCCATTCTCCGAAAGTATGCGGAACTGGGTGCCATGGATATGAAAGGGATGCAACATCATGTCGCCTTCGCTCGAGATGATCCAGCGTTCATAGCGATTCAAGGGGACATGGAAAGACGGATGGTTCATATCAAATGCTTTGCCGTTAATACGGTTGCCTGTATGGAAATCCAGAGGTTTTTGCTCGTTATGCTCTCCCGCCGGCATGGGCATCCCCGACATTCCAGTCATCCCAGACTTCTCGGAGTTCATGCCCTGCTGCATACCGTGTTGCATGCCACCTCCGCCCATCATCATGCCAGCCATTGCCTGTGAACCATAAGTACGCATTAACTCCTGCATCCCTTGATGGTCAAGACGCGGGTCCATTTGTAATTGCAGCGACCGGGTGGTCAATCCCGTCAGCGAAGGCAGAGGAGGCAAAGGGATGAGGGCATCCGGCAACGTGCCTGTCGCAGTTTGCTGAAGAGGTTCGATGCGAACAACGGGGCAGGAGCGGTCAAATGGGGACAGGGTCATGCCCATTTGGCGGACGGGCAGCGTGACGAGGTCAAAGGCCTTGCCATCGCTGGTATCCACCATGATCTCAAAACGTTCACCCGAAAGCATGGGCAGTTTCATCAGTTTGACCGGTTCGGGTAAGAGACCGCCATCGCTGGCAATTACGTAAAACGGCCGATTATCACTGGTGCTGAGGTTCAGTGAGCGGGCATTACAGCCATTGAGCAGTCGTAGCCGCAGCCAGCCTCGCGGTGGCGTATGACGAGGATATTCGACACCGTTGCAGAGCAGAGTATCGCCAAACCACCCCACTGCCGCTTGCATGATTTCGAGTCTATAATCGATTTCACCTGTGGCGGTAAAGCGTTTGTCCTGAATAACCAGCGGTACATCATCTTTTCCCCACTGATTGGGAAGTTTTAATGCACTGGAAGGTGAATCTTCAATTATAACAAGACCAGCCAGGCCCATAGCCACCTGCCGGCCAGTTTGACCATGCACGTGGGGATGATACCAGCAGGTTGCAGCCTGCTGCTTGAGGGCAAACTTCACTTCACGTGTGGTGCCTGGCCCAATAATACTCTGGGGTCCACCATCGGCAACCCCTGGAATTTCCAGACCATGCCAGTGAACGGTCGTTGGAGTCTGCAGGCCGTTTTGCAGAGCAATAGTGACCTGCTGATCTTGACGAAACTTCAGGGCCGGGCCAAGCAAATTACTGTTATAACCGAAAGTTTTTGCGGGCTTGCCCTTGAATATGGTTTGGCCTTGTTGGATGCGCAGCAAAACCTTGCCGGCAGCATCTGCTTGCAGCAGGTTGGGGATGGGCAAGGCAGGGCGGTCTGCGGCAAGGGTTGTACGGCACCAAGTTGGAAGTGCATGTATTGCCCCTAAGGCAAGGACGTATTGAAGAAATGTTCGGCGATGCATAGCTTTTCTCCACGTGTTGGTTTGAGGGACCGACAGCGACTCGCTAAGCCGCAGTCACAAGAAGGAATTATGCGTAAAAGGGGCAACAGCCCGTTGCAAGATTAATTGGGAACATGCAGTGTCACCTTTTTTTATTCAAAGTACCGTTTTTACAAAAAGATTTCTCTGAAAAAAATGCAGCGTCCGCGAAAGAGGAGAATATCCTCAGATAATGGTTCTATGCACGTTTCTTCAGGTAATCTGGGCTATGATGCAACTCATTTGTAAACAGTTGAATTATTTTTAACTGGTACATTTTATTCTGTTCATTTTGCTGGTTCCTGATTGCCCGCAAGAAAGCACTCTTTGAGGCTCTCCATGATTGACCCTTCGCTAAAGAGGGCTGGTACAAGCATAGCAGCTGCACTGGCAACCAGCATGGGGTAGAGCATGGTCATGTCGCCTGTCATCTCAAGTGCCAGGATTGTTGCCGTGAGCGAAGCTCGCATGATAGCGGTAAAAAGGACAGCCATGCCAGCAAGGGCAAAACCCTGGGGCTGGATCAGGGTGCAGGTAGAATCAAAAGGCCTATTTTTCTCAGCAAAAGGTCAAGATCTGTTCCTAGTGCCAGAAAAGGGACATGGAGGCCTCCGGGCGTTCCCGAGGAGACCGAAAAGGCAATCAAAACAACCGTGTAGCCAAAATAAGCAGTATGTAACCAGGAGAGCCAAGTCCGCCGAGGGCCTGTCAAGCGAGCGTTTCGCCACCACCAGCCAGGTCTGGAGCAAACCAGGCGATTGTGTCCGCACCAGCTCCAACGAGTTCGGTACGAAGTTTTACTGGTAAAGCACCAAAGCATGCGGCTGCATTAACCTGCATCATTCTGGCTGTAAGGTATAGTTAGGAGACACCGGTTCCCATCTGCACACTCTGCCCGGCCCTTCCTGGCCAAGCGCGTGGCCAGCCCCGCAAGCGATGTAGCGGCAGCTAGGAAGATAATGTCTTCTTTGCTGTTTTTCGGCGCAATCTCCACGCACTTTAACTCCATCGGTTCTTCCTTGACTTAAGAGCTACAAAACCGGACCAATGGTGGCAATCACATTGTTCCAGATACGGCGATGATATGGCCAGGCCAGCACCTGATCCAGCGTCACTGGGTGAGATTGACCTATATAGTGCATCTGCCTTTCGTACACGTCTTTAGTGATACCTTCATCCTGCAGTAAAATATTGTTTTCATAGTTAAGGTCAAAGCTGCGCAGATCCAGGTTTGATGAGCCCATGAGGGTGACCTGCCCATCCACGGTCAGGGTTTTGGCATGGAGCAGGCCGCCGCGAAACTCGTGGATTTCGCAGCCAGCTTGCAAAAGTTTACGATAGTAGCTGCGGCTTGCAGCGGCAACAATCCAGCTGTCGTTTTTTTCTGGAAAAATCAGACGAACCCGCACCCCTCGATGCGCCGTGGCACAAAGGGTATCGAGCACCATGGCATCCGGCACAAAGTAGGGCGTGGAAAGGGTGACCATTTCTCTTGCGCCAGCAATAAAGGTGGAAAAGAGTTGCGGAGTGGCCCCAAAGCGATCTGTTGGGCCATCGCCCATGATCTGGGCAGGGAAGCCATTTTCCACCGGGTTACTGCTTAATACTATGTGGTCTAGATTCTCCCCTGTGGTTACTATCCAGTCGCTGGCAAAGAGCAGCTGATTCTGGGCCACAACTGGGCCGGTTACCCGCAGTAGAATATCGACCCAGGGGGCAAATTTCGGCTTAATGCGAAATTCAGGATCTGCCGAATTGCGACTACCGCAGTAGGTGATTTTGCAGTCAATAATGGTGATTTTTCTGTGATTGCGCAGATCAATGCGGCTTAAGATCAGGGTGCGGAAAAAGTGTTTAAAGGAAAGAGCAACGGCCGTGTGCACGCCTGCATCAGTCATACGTTGCCAGAGTTTAGATTTGACCATATCACGCGAACCTAGCCCATCGGCCATGGCGCGACAGGTTACGCCGCGTTTTGCTGCCCTAATCAAGGCCTCGGCCAGGGCTGTCCCCGTATGATCCTGTAACCAGATATAGTAGAGCACGTGAACATGATTTTCGGCTGCATCAATATCGGCAATCATCCGCTCAACTGTTTCTTTGCCCCCTGGCATCAGTTCGGCCTGATTGCCGTCAACAGGGTAAAACCCGTTGATAGAGACGGCATAGGCAAAGGCTGGTCGGTAAAAGGGCTTGATTAGTTTGTTAAGATTGCCTGGCTCTCCCATGAAGGCTGAGGCTTTGGCCTTAATCTCGGCGATTACCTTTTTGTGTTGCCTGTCTGCAGCTTTACCCAGGTCGATTTCGCCAAAGAGAAAATAGACGATGCAGCCGAAATAGGGCAGCATCAGCAGGACGGTAAACCAGGCCATGCGCGCAGGTGGCGAAAAGTCGTCGCGCAACAGGATGCGGATAGTAAAAATAAGCACGATAAGGACATGGAAATCTAAAAACATGAGAAAACCTCCAACAAAACCTGTGAACAAAAAAAGATAGTAAAATATGCCCGTTCATGAAGAATTACTTAAATAACAGCAGTTTTCAGTCCATCGGCAGCAATTTTTTCTGCCACTCTATTCTCGTATAGCAACACGAGGCAGCAAGTTCCAAACTTTTTTTCACCACTCTAAATTAAATGAAACTTTTTGCCCATGTTTGACTTTTTTTGAATTGGTTTCATTCGACTTGCCATCCATTTATGTCAAAGGCTGTGCGCCTGTAATTATCATTTGTTGGCAGAGAGCAATGGTAGGCAGCTGCGTATCGGTACAGGTGGCTTGGCTCGGCAAGTTTTTTTTGGAGACATGTGAGTTGAGAGGAGAGGTGGTAATTCCTTGCATTATAATGGTTCAACCATTATAATAAAAAAATAGTGAGGAGGCGGAGGATGTTTCGACGGGCAAGGCAAAACAGAATCTACGAGGATGTGGTGGAGCAAATCCAAACCGCTATCCTTGAAGGAAATATACCAGAGGGAGAGCGACTTCCCTCTGAGCGAGATCTGTGCGATCAGCTGCAAACAAGCCGCGGCACCTTGCGGGAGGCCCTGCGTATTCTTGAGCAAAAAGGCCTTGTAGATATACGCCTGGGAGCCAGTGGTGGTGCCTACGTCAAGGGTACAAATAACGAATTAATGGCAGAAAACCTTGCCATGCTCCTTAAGTCCAATGTGGTTACCCTGGAGCACCTGGAAGAGTTTCGGGAAAATCTCGAAGGTTCGGTTGCTTTTTTGGCCGCTAAGCGGGTAACGGCAGACGGTAAACGAGAACTTGCAGCCCTGCTGGATAAGGCAAAAAAACTCAATGCGCAAGGACTTGGCAAGTGGGATGAGTTTGTACGTGTAGATGAGCAGGTTCATGTGAGCATTGCCAGGGCCAGTGCCAATCCGCTGTATAATTTTGTGCTCAGCAGCATTCATGCCAATATCCATCAGTTCTACAATACTTTTCTCAGCGTCACCCAGCTTGAGATGGACGAAAACTACGCTGACCTTGCTGCCGTTGTCCAGGCCATTTGTAACGGAGAAGCACAGGAGGCTGAAGAGAAATTGCGGCAACATGTACATCGGTTTGCCGGATACATGCGCGCCAAAAATGCCGTTTTACAATCGTCATAAAAAAACAGTCATAACCACAAATACTTAAGGAACACGCCATGACAAGCACGCATCAACAACAGATTGACCAGGCCATTGTTCTGGCAGAGCAATGGCAAACCCGCGCCAATCAGCTCTTGACCAAGGATGAGAAACAGATTCAGGAGCAGATGAAACAACTCCTGACCCATCCCAAGGACAAGGTACTCTTAAGCAAGCTCATTGACCAGAGCTTTCGTTCCAGCAACCCCAAACGAGTGGCAGATCAGATCAGTAATCTTTTGCATGAAGATGGGGTGCCGGAATTTTTCAGCAGGGTGGAGAAGCTGGCCATCCAGATGTTTGTGGGATTGGGCCGGCATTTTTCCTCCCTGACCGTACCCAAGCTCATTGAACAGATGCGTTCGAGCAGCAGCAGGGCGATAATCCCCGGCGAAAACGATGCCTTGCACGAGCATTTGCACAAAAGACGTGAGCAGGGCGTGCGCATGAACATCAACCATCTCGGCGAGGCGGTGCTCGGCGAACAGGAGGCTGCGCACCGTAAGACGACCTACATCAAGGATATGGAAGACCCGGATGTTGAATGTATTTCCATTAAAATATCAACTATTTATTCACAAATTAGTTCTCTGGCCTTCGAAGAGACCGTGGCAACTCTAAAGGATCGTCTCTCTGCTATTTATCGGGTTGCCAAGCAGAATAGCTTTACACGGCCAAACGGGGTGAAGGTAGCAAAGTTTGTCAACCTTGATATGGAGGAATATCGGGATCTGGAAATTACTTATGCCGCCTTCATTGACACCCTTAATCAGGAGGAGTTCTTTGATTACAGCGCAGGCATTGTCTTGCAGGCCTATCTGCCGGATAGTTCTGCCATCCAGCGCAAGCTGACTGAATGGGCCAAGGAGCGGGTGGCAAAAGGCGGGGCGCCTGTTAAGCTGCGCATCGTCAAAGGGGCGAATATGGAGATGGAGAAGCTTGAGTCCGTGCTCAACAACTGGCCGCTTGCCCCCTATGATAATAAGCTTGAAGTGGATGCCAACTACAAGTACATGGTGCGCTACGGCATGGAGCCGGAAAATATCAAAGCCGTTAATTTAGGCATTGCATCCCATAACTTATTTGAGCTGGCCTATGCCGCTGTTCTGGCCCGGGAAAACGCGGTAACCGATTATTTCTGTTTTGAGATGCTGGAAGGTATGGCAGATCATGTGCGGCGCACCCTGCAGGAGAATGCGGGTGATCTGCTTTTATATGCGCCGGTTGCCAGCAAAGAAGAGTTCATCAATGCCATTGGCTATCTCATTCGCCGTTTGGACGAAAACACAGCTCCGGAAAATTTCCTGCGCTACTCGCCGGACCTGCAGGCAGGTTCAGCGGAATGGAATTTCTTGAAAGAGGGCTTCCTGCGTTCTTGCTCAAGTATTGATAACGCTCAAAAGGTGCCAAATAGGGTGCAGGATAGAGAGAAAGAGCAGTATGACCCTGCAATTTCCACCTATCACCAGCCCGTGTTTGTCAATGAGCCGGATACTGACTGGGCCTTGGCCGCCAATAGGCGCTGGGCTGAGACCATTCGTGGCAGCTGGCAGAAAAAGGCCGAAGATGCTCCCATGGAAATACCAGTTGTCATAAATGGAGAAGAGCTTTTTGCCGGGCGGGACATCAAGGAGAGTGTCGATCCGAATCAGAATAACGCTGCCATTAAGGTGGCTCGCTTTGCTTTGGCCACGGCAGAAGATGCCGACCTGGCCCTGCAGGTAGCGAAAGATGATCCTGATGGCTGGCGCCAGTTGAGCTCCCGTCAGCGCCACGAAATTTTAGCCCGTGCAGCCATGGAGTTGCGTATAGCTAGGGGCGCTTTGATTGGTGCCGCTGCTGCCAGCACCGGCAAAGTCTTTAGCGAGGCAGACCCCGAGGTCTCAGAGGCCATTGACTTTGCCGAATTTTATCCGCATTCTGTTGCCATGCTGGCAGAGATGCCCAATCTTAAGGTTAAGGGCAAGGGCGTTGGCCTGGTTATTTCACCTTGGAACTTCCCCATTGCTATTCCCTGCGGTGGCGTGACCGCGGCCTTAGCAGCCGGCAACACGGTTATCTTTAAACCCTCTTCTGATGCAGTGATCTCTGCCTGGCAGCTTTGCCAATGTTTCTGGAAGGCCGGAGTCTCCAAGAAGGCGCTGCAGTTTGTACCTTGCTCAGGAGCGAGCGTTGGCCCCAGATTAACGGGCAGCCCCCTGGTTGATTTCATTATCCTCACCGGCGGCACGGAGACCGGTCTGCAGATCCTTAAGGAAACACCGGGCGTCTATCTGGCCGCGGAAACAGGCGGGAAAAATGCCACTATTGTCACCGACATGGCGGATCGGGATCAGGCCATAAAAAATGTGCTCCACTCTGCCTTTTCCAACTGCGGCCAGAAGTGCAGCGCCACCTCCCTGCTTATCCTTGAGGCGAGTATTTACGATGATCCCCACTTCAGACAACAGCTGGTTGATGCCGTGGGCAGTATCAAGGTTGGTTCTGCCTGGAAGTTCAGTAATAAGTTGGCAACGCTGATTAAGGCCCCGACCGGCGACCTGAAACGGGGCCTGACCAGCTTGGAGCCCGGTGAAGAGTGGGCCTTGCAACCGGCCATGGTTGATGGCAATCCGCAGATCTGGTCTCCTGGTATTAAATACGGAGTGAAACCAGGGAGCTACACCCATATGACCGAGTTCTTCGGCCCGGTTTTGGGCGTAATGCGGGCAAAAAATTTGGAAGAGGCCGTCCGTTTTGTTAATCAGACCGGCTATGGCCTGACCAGCGGTCTGGAGAGCCTTGATCCGCGTGAACAGCAGTACTGGAAAGATAATATTGCCGCCGGCAACCTGTATATCAACCGAGGTACCACAGGTGCCATCGTGCTTCGCCAACCCTTTGGCGGCATGGGCAAGTCGGCCTTTGGCCCGGGACTGAAGGCAGGCAGCCTGGAATATGTCTCGCAATTTATGGATATTGAAGAGATCGGGGCACCGCAAGTGCCGGTCATGCCCAGCGATCACCGCTTGCAGCACCTGGCCAAGGAATGGCGGTTACTTGTCCAGTGGGGCAAACTGCAAGAGGAAAAAGAAGACATTATGCGACTGGTTCAGGCCATTTCCAGCTATCTCTACCAGGCCCAGACACTTTACAAAGTGGATCTGGACTACTTCCATCTGCGGGGGCAAGATAATGTGCTGCGCTATCTGCCGGTGAAAAAGGTGGTGGTGCGCCTGCATCAAGATGATACACTCTTTGAAACCCTGGCCCGGATCGCTGCGGCAAATATTGCTGGCAGTCAGACCGTGGTCAGCCTGCCGCCGGATCTGAACAATGCGGTCACAGCCTTCTTGGAAGGGCAGCATGGTCAGGAACTACTCATGGGAATACCCGTTGAGCGTGTAAGTGATGAAGCGTTGGCTGCCCAGATCACCACAATTGGGCGCTTGCGCTATGCCGCACCGGACCGGGTTCCTACCCTTATATTTGAGGCAGCGGCAAAAACAGGTGCGTATGTCTCCAGGGTTCCGGTATATATGGAAGGGCGGATTGAACTTCTGCAATACTTCCAGCAGCAGGCCATCTGCAACAACTACCATCGATACGGAAACCTGGGAGAGAGGGCCTTGGACTTAAAGATAGCCTGATCCCGGATCTGTCACAAAACGCCAATCTTTTTTCGCAAAGGGCGGCGTTTTGTGGCAAGGAGTAGGCGGGATTATGCAGACACAAAAAAGTGCGTACCTCTTTACAGCGCTCACGGTTATTTTCTGGGGCGGAGCTGCCTCCGCCTTTAAACTTGCCTTAACGGAGCTCAGCCCCTTCAGCCTTTTGGCCTATGCCACCGGGCTGTCGTTTTTTTTCCTGCTGATCCTCTTGGCAGTCCAGGGCAGGCTCAAAGAGCTAACGATGCTTTCGAGAAAAGAGTTGGTCAGTTCCCTGGCCCTGGGGTTGATCAATCCCCTTCTGTACTACCTTGTCCTCTTTAAGGCCTATGCCCTTTTACCGGGTCAAATCGCCATGGCGCTTAACTATGCCTGGCCCCTGGTCTTGACGCTTCTTTCCGTGCCCATATTAGGGCAGAAATTGCAGATCTATCAACTTGTGGCTGTAGCTGTCAGTTTTTTTGGTGCCGTCCTTATAGCCACCAAGGGACAGCTGACCAGCTTTGGTGAATTAAACGGCCTGGGGCTTGTTCTGGCCCTCTGTTCCACGGTTATCTGGGCAGTCTTTTGGTTAGTTAATGCCCGCGATAGAGTCGATCCCGTCCTTAAACTCCTGCTCAGTTTTTTCTCCGCCCTTTGTTGTGTCATCGTTATGGCCCTGTGGCAGGGAGGAGTTGATGTGCCAAGTGGCAAAATTTTATTACCCCTTATCTATGTGGGGCTCTTTGAGATGGGGTTAACCTTTGTCCTCTGGCTTTCGGCATTGCAACGGGCCCAGAGTGCTGCCAGCATCGGCAATCTAATCTATTGCACGCCATTCTTATCGCTGGTTTTTCTCCATTTCGTGGTGGGTGAAGAAATTTATGCGGCCACCTTTCTCGGGCTCTTTCTTATCGTGGGTTCTCTTCTTTTCCAGGAAGTCGTCCGTTTGAGGGTAAAGAAGCTGTCATAAAGGCAAAAAGAAAGAGCATCCTTTTTTTCTGCTTTCCCTCCCGGGAAAAAATGATAAATAGACACGGATTAACGCTCAATATGTCTTGTGTGATCGCGCCGAAGCTGCACCAAGGATGAAAGGCATAACAGAAAAAGGATAATAACGTGACGTATTGTGTAGCCCTGCGCCTGCAGCAAGGAATGGTGTTTGCCAGTGACACCCGGACAAATGCCGGCATTGATCATATTTCAACATTTAAAAAAATGTATCGCTTCGGCACCCCCGGTGAGCGAGTGATAGTTCTACTCACGGCGGGCAATTTGGCCACTTCCCAGGCAGTAGTCAATGTGCTGTCCCGTGATATTGAGATGGAGAGCAAAAAAAATCTGCTCAATATTCCAACTTTATTTGAGGCTGCAGACCTTGTGGGCGAGCAAGCCTGTCACATCACTCAACGGAGCAGGGAGTTAGCTCAGAGTCAGGACAATTTTAGCGGCACCTTTCTTCTGGGAGGTCAGATAAAGGGCCGTGCACCTGAATTGTATCTTATTTACAAAGAAGGGAACAGCATCTGTGCCACTGTTGATACGCCGTACTTCCAGATTGGGGAAAGTAAGTATGGTAAACCTATCCTGGATAGGGCTGTAGCCTATGACAGTGATCTGGACGACGCCATTCGGGCCATTCTCGTGTCCTTTGACTCAACGATTCGTTCCAATTTGTCCGTGGGGTTTCCCGTCGATTTAATGATCTATAAAAACGATTCTTTTCTGCTTCCGGAAGGGAAGCGCGTTGAGAAAGGAGAACCATACATGCACAATGTCCGCACCCAGTGGTCAAGTGGGCTTGTGCAGCTGTTGCGGCAATTTTCTCCTCCGCCTGAAGAGTATTTCCGTTAGCATAGAGGCAGAAGAGTAGACAAGAAAAGGCCCTCTTACCCGGTAGCTGGGAAGAGGGCCTTTTTTTATTACCAAAATTAAGCGGTAAAAAATTATAGAATTGGCTTCATGGCGCTCATGTGCATGCGAAGCTCTTCACCCACATACTCAACAACCATGGTGCGTATCGCTGCGTTGACATCAATTAACTCAACATTGTCGACGGCATTGTCTTTTACCTTCAGGCCTTTACCGATGACCTGGGTATCGATTGAGTCCATGAACGGCTGCAACATGGGCACTGCCTGATGGGCGAAAAGATAGCAACCATATTCAGCTGTATCGGAAATCACCACATTCATCTCATAGAGTTTTTTGCGGGCAATGGTGTTGGCAATTAAGGGCACCTCGTGCAAACTCTCATAGTAGGCGGATTCTTCCTTAATGCCTGCGGAGACCATGGTATCAAAGGCAAGCTCAACACCGGCTTTGATCATGGCAATCATGAGAATTCCGTGATCAAAATATTCCTGTTCGGGAATATTTTTTTTTGTTGATTGAGCCTTTTCAAAGGCAGTTTCTGCTGTCTGAGCCCGCCAGGTGAGGAGATTTTTATCGCCGTTTTTCCAGTCTTCCATCATGGTGCGGGAGAACTCGCCCGACATGATGTCATCCATGTGCTTCTCAAAAAGCGGTGTCAGGATTTCTTTCAGATCTTCGGCCAGATAAAAGGCTGCCAGTTTAGCCGGATTGGAAAGCCGATCCATCATGTTGGTTATGCCGCCGTGCTTCAGGGCCTCGGTAATGGTTTCCCAACCTTGCTGAATGAGCTTTGAGGCATAGCCAGATTCGATGCCTTCGGCAATCATTTTGTCATAGCAGATGAGAGAGCCAGCCTGGAGCATGCCGCAGAGAATGGTTTGCTCGCCCATGAGATCACTTTTCACTTCCGCAACAAATGAGGATTCCAGAACACCCGCCTTATCAGAACCGAGTCCGCAGGCATAAGCTTTAGCAATATCCCATCCCTCGCCCTGGGGATCGTTTTCTCGGTGCACTGCAATAAGTGTGGGCACGCCGAAGCCACGTTTATACTCTTCTCGCACCTCGGTGCCGGGCGCCTTGGGGGCAACCATGATGACGGTGAGATCTTCCCTCACCTTCATGCCTTCTTCCACAATATTGAAGCCATGGGAATACGACAGGCAGGCACCTTTTTTCATAAAGGGCATGACAGCAGTGACAACCTTTGTGTGTTGTTTATCTGGGGTGAGGTTTATAACCAGGTCAGCAGTGGGGAGCAGTTCCTCATAAGTGCCAACGGGAAAACCATTATCTGTGGCATTTTTCCAAGACTGGCGTTTGCTTTTTATAGCCTCTTCCCTTAAGGTGTATGCTATGTCTAGTCCTGAATCTCGCAGGTTCATTCCCTGGTTGAGCCCCTGGGCACCGCAACCAACAATGACGATTTTTTTCCCTTTCAGATGGTTAATGCCGGCAAATTCGGCAGGGTCCATGAAGCGGCATTTGCCTAATTCTTGCAGCTGTAAGCGTAGAGGCAGGGTATTAAAATAATTTGTTCCCATGAGAGTCTCCTTTTAACAGGTATATCAATTTACAAGAGGTTGTATGATAGTCTCGGAAAGGCAGGCAAATATTGCCAGAGATTCGAATATCCCTAGACACTATTGCGCAGATAAATTTTTATACATATCATATAATATAAATATTTTCCTTGTTTTTTGTCTGAGCCAGCCAACTTAGCCTCTTACGGCCCACACAGTTGTTCAACAGGCTCTCTTTCATGAGCTGTTGTGCTCAAAAATTTGAAAACCACAGAAGTTACTTTCATTAGCCAAGGATTACCATCCCCATGAAACAAGATTTTACCGGGCAAATTGCCTCAGTTTCCCTGCCGGTTTTGACCGTTCCCCCTTTGCCTGTGACACCGGAAAAAACCCCGGCGGAAAAGAAGGCACTAAAAGAGAAAATTCGCCAGCTCCTGCACAAGGAAAAGGCCGTGCTCGTTGCCCATTACTACACCGATGAAGATCTACAGAGCTTAGCCGAAGAAACTGGGGGCTGTGTTGCCGATTCCTTGGAAATGGCCAGGTTTGGCATGGAGCATCCAGCATCAACCCTGGTGGTTGCCGGTGTCCGCTTTATGGGGGAAACCTCAAAAATCTTGAATAATGAAAAGCGGGTGCTTGTTCCAGATCTCGAGGCTACCTGTTCCCTTGATGAAGGTTGCCCAGCTGGCCTTTTTTCAGATTTTTGTGATAAGCATCCAGATCATACTGTTGTTGTCTATGCCAACACCAGCGCCGAAGTCAAGGCACGTTCCCATTGGGTGGTTACCTCTGGGATTGCCCTGCCCATTGTGCGTCATCTGGCAGCAAAAGGAGAAAAAATTCTTTGGGCACCCGATCGGCATCTGGGCAGTTATGTACAGAGCATGACCGGTGTGGAGATGCTTTTATGGCCGGGTTCTTGCGTGGTTCACGAAGGATTCAAAGCAGAAGCGCTTTTGGAGATGAAACGCCAGCATCCCAAGGCTGCTGTTCTGGTACATCCTGAATCCCCGCAATCAGTAGTAGAGCTAGCTGATGTGGTTGGATCGACTACAGCCCTTATTGACGCCGTAAGGCGTCTTGATAATCCTGCCTTTATCGTGGCCACAGAGCCGGGCATTTTTAGCAAGATGAAACAGGTCGCTCCGGGGAAAACCTTGTTTGTGGCCCCGAATGTTGGCGAAGGTGCAACATGCGAGAGCTGTGCCCGCTGCCCTTGGATGGCAATGAACAGTCTGGAAAAAGTAGTGGAGGTTCTGGAGAAGGGAACGAATGAAGTGCTGGTGAGTCTCGAGCTGGCACGTCGCGCCAAGGTACCCATTCAAAGGATGCTGGACTTTGCTGCGGCAATGAAGAAAGAAGATAAGTGAAAAGATAAAAAAAAGATTTTAAAAAGCGCAGCCAGGTGCTGCGCTTTTTTTATGCACCTATGGTTTCTCTTGATGGACGAAAGCAGCCGCGCTCAGTATCCACGCCCTGCAAGAGTACTTCAGGATCGGTGTAGAGCTGAGCAATAAGCCCCTTCTGTTTGCGGTTAATTAAAAGGCGCAGCTTAGCATCTGGTCTGGTGAGCATCTCATAGTCCGTATCCGCATCACCGGCAACGAGAAAAGGGTTATTGCCGATAAAGCGATCAATCACTTCACTCTTCCCTTTTCTGTAGGTCAAAGGGAAGTCTCTGACGCTTTCCGGTAACACCCGCCCTTCAGAACTCATTAATGTGCGAACCCCAAAAATATGGCCTTTCTGCACGGGAAAACCAAGTTGTTCTGCCGCCGTCTTCACCAGCCAGTCACTGCTTGCCGAAATAACGTACGGGGTAATGTTATGGGCAAGCAGTGTCTTCATTAATTCGCGCATTTCTTCAAAAACCTTCAGTCCAGTGGGGTAAGATGCTTCAATGTTTCCCAGCGGGTCTGGCAGTTTTGCGGCCAAATAGTTTATTGCCAGTTGTTCCTCTTGAGTCTCTTTTAAGATGGCGGAGCAGAACGATTGTAATTCCTGAAGAGTAAAACCAGCCTGTAACTTGGCAAGAAGGGCAAGAACGTAAGGTGAACCCAGGTTTTCTTCCTCACGCGCTTTCAGGACAAACCAGTACAGCAAGACAGTGAAAGGCAGATAAGAGCTTGTTTTTTTGGCCTCCTCCCTCTGGTTTTTTTCAAGATAAGGCCAGAGCTGTACATAATGGGAAAGAATTGCTTCCCGCAGCACCTGCCAGGGGGCATGGGCTAACTGAGGGCCTTGTTCAGGGATGAGAGCCGCCAGTGTAGCGGGAGGGATGCGGTAATACAGCTGCAGCAGCTGGTGGCGAAACATTGCCTGGCCAATATCGCGAAAGATGCAGGTATTATCAAAGTCGAAAACAGCAAAGGGCTGTTGTACTTGCTGTCCCGGCCTTGTCTTATGCACACAAAGCGCAGTTTGAATGCGACTCAGGTTATCTGGAAACCAGCCTTTTTCCTGTACATACTCTCCCATGCGCTTGCCTCGCCCTCACTGTGGGATCTTATTGCGATTAATATGTCTGACCAAATCGTTCTCGATGCACCTGTGAAAAGTGCAGCGAATCAAACGAGCGACCTTTTTTCTCTTCAGCTGGGTAACCAATGGCGATCATAGCCAAAACTTGTATGCCAGCCGGTAAGCCAAGAACACCTGCGGCAAAGTCCTGCGCATTTATTTGCTCATCGTGTGGGCGAAGCCTCAGCTGTATCCAACAGCTGCCCAAGCCGATATCAGCTGCTTGCAACTGTACCAGTAGAGCAGCAATAGCGCAGTCTTCAATCCACACATCGCTTTTTTCTGTATTACCGCAAACAGCAATAGCAAGCGGTGCTTTTTTGAGAAAGCTTGCCCCGTGTGGTTTAGCTGTAGACAGCTGGACTATAACCTTTGGGTCTTCAATAACGATAAATTCCCATGGCGTGTTGGTTTTAGATGAGGGCGCGCGCAGGGCTGCCTCAAGCAGGATATTGATTTTTTCCACCTCTACGGGCTGGCTGGTAAACTGACGGGTACTTCGACGCTTGCGCAAAAGGTCCAGAAACATGTTTCCTCCTTTTAGTGACGGATGAGCATTCTTTTTTTTTCGTCAAGACCTGCTTGAATTTCTTCTTGCATGGCCCCAATTACAGTTTCAGGGTCTGCGGCATCGCGGATAGGCCTGCCAATGACCAGGTAATCAGCTCCATTTGCTATAGCTTTTTTTGGGGTGCAGATTCGTTGCTGATCGTGTGCTGCTGCACCGAAAGGGCGAATCCCTGGCGTGACAAGCTGAAACTGAGCACCAAGTGCGCTCTTCAGCAGGGGTGTTTCTTTGGCAGAACAGACAGCCCCAGCACAGCCAAGTTGCGCAGCCTCTTTTGCACGTGCAAGGACCAGGTCTTCTACTCGTTCAACTGGCAGAGCACTGCCAGCCTCTCTTGCTGTGCCCGAGCTCGTTAGTACTGTCACTGCCAGAATGCCAACACCTGCATCGGCTGCTACCGCAGCTTCCATTACAGGTTTTACGGCATGGACTGTGGCAAAGGTAATGCCTCTGTCGGCAAATTGTTGTACCGCAAGACGGACGGTTTCGGGGATATCGTAGAGTTTCAGATCAAGCATTACCTTACATCCACGCGCCACAATAGAATCCACCACGGGCCAACCAGCAGCAAGGAAGAGTTGCAGTCCCACCTTGAAAAAATTAATTTGCCCGGAGAAACGTGCAATAAGATCTTCTGCATTTTGCCGATTGTCGACATCAAGAGCAAAAATAATTCGTTCATTTAAGGGGATGAAGACCTCTTTCATGCCTTAATCATTTCCTCGCCCAGCATGGTGTCGATGAAGTTGAAAATAAAGGTACGCTGTCCCGCAGTTGCCTGGGCACTGCAGCTGCAGTGGAGGTTATGACTGCTGCGGATAAGCAGCTCGCAGCGTAAGCTTTCTCTGCCGAGGATGATGGCGCAGTAGAAAGGCGCACAATTGCTATGTTCATGTTGCGTCGCATTAAGCAGGTCGTCTGGGATTGTCAGAAAAAAAACACCTTCCAAGGCACCTGGTTTTAGGGTACGGCGAAGGTAGCTGTCCAGATTGTCTCGTTCAAGAAAAGAAAGTTCATCAATTAAGTATGAGCGCATGATATCTCGTTCATTGTATCGGTTCTTGATCTGCCTCTGTACTGTACTGAAGGCCTGAAAAAAAGACAAGGCAACAGGAAAAGCACCTATTTAGTCTTCAATAATGCTGTACGGGTATGTGATTTTGGTCTTGAGTTTAACAGGTAAATTTTTCTTTTCTGTTTCAGAGTAAATATCTCACGTTTTTGTCGCAATTCTTTGTGATATTTGCTACCTTGACATTTTTGTTTAGAAAGGGTCAGGTCATTGCGGCAAAAGAAAAAAAAACGCCGACTGATATAGACGGCGTTTGGGGCAACCACGCAGCTGAATTGTCACTATGCTGGCGGAGAGAGAGGGATTCGAACCCTCGGTGGAGTATAACCCCCACACTCGCTTAGCAGGCGAGCACCATCGGCCTCTCGGTCATCTCTCCGGGAATACAGAATAAATTGGCCCGTAATATAAAAATTGGCGGAGGGAGTAGGATTCGAACCCACGGTACTTGCGCACAACGGTTTTCAAGACCGCCGCCTTCAACCACTCGGCCATCCCTCCATGCAGGGGTGTACTTAACATTTCACGGAATTACTGTCAATAATACAGACTATAAGACACGCTAAAATGCAAACAAGTTCTCGTTCAGTAACAGCCAACAAGGAGCAGGAAGTTCTTGATCTTACCTGCCTTTATGAAGTAACACGACACCTTGCCTCGGCCATCAATCTTCAGGAATGCCTGGAAAAAGTTGTCCACACCTTAGCCGATCGTAAGGGCATGGATAGCGGCACCATCACGATTGTCAATCCTGCTACCGGCAAACTTGAAATTGAAGTTGCCCATGGAATAACCGCCGAGGCAAAAAAACGCGGACGTTACAGTTTGGGCGAAGGCATTACCGGCAAGGTTGTGGCTACGGGAGAGCCAATAGTTGTGCCACAAATTGGTGACGAACCCCTCTTTTTAAATCGTACCCGCACCCGCGGCGATGAGCGCAAAAAAAGAAGTTCATTTCTCTGTGTGCCAATTCTAGCAGGACAACAGGCCATTGGTGCCTTGTCCATTGACCGGGTTTATCCCGAAGGTTTTGGTTCGGTATCTGAGCAGGATCTGCGTTTTTTGACAGTTGTCAGTGGCTTGATCAGCGAAACCGTACAGCGAATTTTACGGGTGAACGAAGAAAAAGAGGTGCTGCGGCAGGAAAATAGTCAGCTAAAAAGAGAACTTTCCGGGAAAAACCGGATAGAGCAGATCGTTGGCAACTCTTCGCGTATGCAAGAGGTCTTTGATATGGTCCACCGGGTGGCTGATTCCAGCGCCACCGTATTGTTGCGCGGTGAATCGGGGACTGGCAAAACCATGGTGGCCAAGGCCCTGCATCATCATTCAGCGAGGTCCTCAGGGCCTTTTGTGGTGGTCAACTGCGCTGCCTTGCCAGAAACTCTGCTTGAAAGCGAACTCTTCGGCCATGAAAAAGGTGCGTTTACTGGTGCTGTCGAAACCAAGAGAGGGCGTTTTGAATTGGCGCAGGGAGGCACACTCTTTTTGGATGAAATAGGAGAGATCAGCCTAGCTGTGCAGGTAAAATTGCTTAACGTGCTGCAAGAACGTACCTTTCAGCGCCTTGGCTCTTTGAAAATAATTGAAACCGATCTGCGCTTGGTGGCTGCCACTAACCGCAATCTTGAGGCTGCAGTAGAGCAAAAAAAATTCAGAGAAGACCTTTACTATCGCCTCAATGTTTTCCCGGTTTATCTGCCTCCACTGAGGGAGCGGCGTACCGATATCTTGCTCTTGGCAGAATACTTTCTGGAAAAATATGCCAAGGAAAATAAGAAACAAATTAAAAGGATATCCACCCCAGCCATTGATTTATTGGTGCAGTACCATTGGCCCGGGAATGTGCGGGAACTGCAAAATTGTATGGAGCGGGCAGTGCTGATTTGTGACGGCGCAACCGTTGACTCTACACATCTGCCGCCCACCTTACAAAGTCAGGACAGCGTGCCCACTGGGCGGGCCTATGCCTTGGCTGTTGCCGTTGAAAATTTTGAACGGGAGCTTATTATTGATGCCCTGAAAAAGAATAACGGCAACCAGACCAAGGCGGCTAAAACCCTGCAAACGAGCCTTCGCATCATTAATTACAAAATCCATAATTATGCAATTGAGCCAAAAAGTTTCAAGGTAAAATAATGCGGATTCTGTTACATATCTGCTGCGGGCCTTGCGCGGTGTTTCCTCTGCAAAGGCTGAGGGCCGAAGGACATGAGGTGCATGGGCTTTTTTACAACCCTAATATCCACCCGTATCAGGAATTTTGTCGCCGCATTGATGCCTTAAAGGGCTTATCCCGCCAAACGGGCTTGGCTGTAGCAATAGACGAGGAGTACGGTCTGCGAGACTATCTGCGCCGGGTCGTTTTCCAGGAAGAGAGCCGCTGCCGCAGCTGTTATGATATGCGCCTTGAGCGTTTGGCTAGTGAGGCCAAGAAAAATGACTACGATGCCTTTACTTCCACCCTGCTCTATTCTAAGTACCAGCAGCATGCGGTTATTTGCGAGCGAAGTGAGTGGTGGGCACAACAATACCAGGTAGGCTTTTATTACGAAGATTTCCGAGCGGGCTGGCAGGCGGGAATTGATGAGGCAATCGAGCGGCAGTTGTACCGTCAGCCATATTGTGGTTGTATATACAGTGAGCAGGAACGCTATGATAAAAGCCTGCGCAAGAAAAAGCAGAAAGGGCTTGACACTGTACAAGAAGATTTTTAGCGGGAGTAATACGTATGGAAAGCACCATAGTCCTTGCCACGAACAACAGCAACAAAGTGCGTGAGATGCGGGAGCTGCTTAGTCAGTACGGCAAGGTTCAGGTTAAATCCTTAAGTGACTTTGGGCCCATGCCCGAGGCGGTTGAAGATGGAGAAACCTTCGAGGAAAATGCCTACAAAAAGGCCTTGCATTATGCTAAGGTGCTGGGTTTGCCTTGCCTGGCCGATGATTCGGGTCTTTGTGTGGATGCCTTAGATGGCCGCCCTGGTGTCTATTCTGCCCGCTATGCCGGTGAACATGGTGATGACGCACAAAATTGCGCAAAAATGTTACATGAAATGGAAAATCAGGAAAACCGTGCCGCGCACTTTACCTGTGTGCTTTCTCTGGCCGTGCCAAGTGGCCCGGCTCTGACTTGGGAAGGTCGTTGCGAAGGAGAAATACTGCGGGAAAAAAGAGGCAATTCTGGCATTGGCTATGATCCACTCTTTTTCTATCCCAACTTTGGCAAAACTTTTGCTGAAGTGCCTTTATCGCAGAAAAATACCATCAGTCACAGAGGGAAAGCCCTTCAAGAATTTGCCGCTGAGTTTCCCAAGGTTGAGGTTTGGCTACGCCAGCGGATGGATGAGCTAAAACCGCCCAAGCCAGACCATAGTGAATTTGAACACAATGACTGGTCTCAGGAACGTATGGTAAAATAACACAGGGATTGCCTGTAATCTGGTTACACAAAACCCCCTGTGTAAAAGCAAAGTGCGTTTCTCGTCATTTTCCGCTGACCAATTTATTTGAGTAATTTTTTGCCGGGGTATCCCAACAAGGAGCAAAGACCAAGCATGGAGCCGGAGCAGATATTTGCACGTCTGGCAGAGCTGACTGGAAAGTACCGGCAAACGCAGACCGAAGGCGAATTTGTATCCTATCTCGAACCAGCAGAGCTCCGCCAGGAGCTCGATCTAGAAAAAATAAGTGACCCTGGTGACTGGGATGCCATCATGCACTGGGTGGAACAGTATCTTCGCTATGCTGTAAAAACCGGTCATCCTGGCTTTATTAACCGCATGTGGTCGGCGGCAAATCTCCCCTCCGTTGTTGGCGAAATAGTTGCTGTCTGCACCAATACTTCAGCTTGTACCTACGAAACAGCGCCCGTCTCCACCTTGATGGAGAAGTACATGCTAAAAACCATGCGAGATTTAGTGGGTTTTAGGGGCGGCATTGGGCAAATGACCACTGGCTCAAGCAATGCCAATATGGTGGCCATGATGGCTGCCCGCAACCGGACTGGTGAGCGGGTAAAACAAGAAGGGCTCTTTGGACAACGCGAGCTTTATGCCTTTGTCAATGAAGATGCCCACTACTCCATGGATCGCGCCGCCAACATCCTTGGCCTTGGCACTCGGCATCTTTTGAAGATACCGGTAGATGACCACGGACGCATGGACGTCATTTTGTTGAAAAAGAAACTTGCGGAGGTGAGTGAGGCAGGAGGGCTACCCTTTTTTGTGGCGGCCACAGCTGGAACCACTGTGCGTGGCGCTTACGATGAAATTGCGCCGCTACTTGCCCTAAGGGAGCGCTATCAATTCTGGTTGCATGTGGATGGGGCCTGGGGCGGGGTGGCCTTGCTCAGCCCACGTTTGCGTCCTCTTTTTCTCCCCCATGTTGAACGGGCCGACTCCTTTACACTGGATTTTCATAAAATGCTCGGCTCTGCTCTTATGTGTAACGTGCTCTTATTAAATGGTGATTCGGCCATGTTGCGCGAGACCTTAAGCGCCGGTGATGAAAGTTATATTTTTAGGGAGGGAAAAGATGGCGAAGTGCGCGATCTTGGCACCCTATCCTTACAATGCGGCCGCCGGGTTGACAGTTTAAAGTGGTTTTTGGACTGGAAGTTCTATGGGCAAGAGGGATTTGCAAAGCGGGTTGAACGTTACCTTGATCTCTGTGCCTATGCCGAAGAGCAGGTGCGGCAATACTCGGAACTTGAGATGGTCGTGCCCCGGGAGTCTTTTAATGTATGTTTCCGTTTTCGGGCAGAAAATGAAAGGCAAGCTGCCTTGCTCAACACCAAGCTCCGTGAGCAGATGCACAAGAAAAAAGAGTATCTGGTCGGCACCGGCCATGTGAATAAGCGCTTTACCTTACGTTTACTCATTACGAATCTCAATGTGGGCGAAGCTGAGATAGATACTTTCTTTCAGACTGTTGTCCGCACGGGCAAGGAACTGCTTTAGTAGAGCTTATTAGGTATTACCGGCTCGTTTATCATACAAGTGCACTCCGTTTTCCCTTTTTTATCCTATGTCTTCTTCTAAATCAAACACTACACTCAGTTTGCCAGAGCTCCTCGCTCCAGCTGGCAGTTATGAAAAACTGGTGACAGCAATCCACTATGGTGCCGATGCCGTCTATTTTGGCGGGGAACAGTACAGCCTGCGAGCCAGGGCAACTAATTTTAGCGAAGAAGATATAATTCGGGGAGTAGATTACGCCCATGCCCACGGAGTTCGCGTCTATGCCACGGTCAATATCTATGCCCACAATGCTGACCTGGTGGGGCTTGGACCATATTTGCTATTTTTGCACCAAGCGGGTGTTGATGCCCTTATTGTTGCCGATCCTGGGGTTATACGCCTGGCTCGCCGCGAAGTCCCCAAGATGGAGCTGCATCTCTCCACCCAGGCCAATGTAACAAATCTTGAGCATGCCCGGTTCTGGGAAGATCTTGGCCTAAGCCGCATTAACCTGGCCCGGGAGCTGGGCCTGGCAGAGATTCAAACTATTCGTCAAGCGACAGACATTGCATTAGAAGTGTTTGTGCATGGGTCTCTCTGTATCTCCTACTCCGGGCGCTGCCTGCTCAGCACCTATTTTACCGGCCGAGACGCAAATCAGGGAGACTGTGCCCACCCGTGTCGCTATTCCTATGCCCTCGTGGAAGAAAAGAGGCCCAATCAGTTTTTTCCGGTAGAGGAGGATAAGCGAGGAACCTATATCTTTAATTCCAAAGACCTTTGCCTGCTAGGGCAATTGCCGGCCATAGTGGCAAGTGGTGTGCATGCACTAAAAATTGAAGGGCGAATGAAATCTGTGGGTTATGTGGGGGCAGTGGTTCGTCTCTATAGATTGGCCCTTAATTGGTTACAGGAAGAGGCCAGCAAGGGCAAGTCACTTGCTGAACTTGCTCTGCCAGCAGAATTTTTTCAGGAGCTGGCTAAAATTGGCACCAGGGGGCAAAGCGAGAATTTTTTTCAAGGTGTACCAACTGATGCCGATATGCTCTATAAGACGCCTCGTTTAATGCAGAGTTATGTCCCAGTTGGACTGGTCTTGCAAGAAAACCCACTTTGCATTGAAACCCGCCAGGTGCTTCTCCTGGGAGATGAGGTGGAATACCTGGCTCCCAGAGTCTTGTCTCCAGTCATCTTTCGGGTTATTGCCATGGAAACACCTGATGGACAGGCCTGCACCCGAGCAAATCCGGGACAAAAGATACACCTTGTTACAGAGCCGCTCCTCTTGGGTGCAATTCCAGGTAGTCTCATGCGAAAGAATTTGGCAGACAAGGTGCAATGTGATTGAGTTTTTTGTAGAGGAATTTGGCAGCCTTGACAAAATGGGCTGCTCCTTTTGTATTAGTCTTATGTGGTAATAAGATGGAACCATTTGAAAAATTGTTAGAAGAATCAACCAGGGTACATGGCCATATCTGTGCCGGGCAGGTCATCGGCGTACGCATGGCCATGCATGCCCTAAGCTGCATAGGCATCCAAGACCCCAAGGGTAAGGACCGAAAAAAAATATATGTGGTGGTGGAAATTGATCGCTGTGCTACTGATGCCATTCAGTCGGTAACCGGATGCAGCCTGGGGAAGCGTTCCATGCGCTGGGTGGACTTTGGCGTCATGGCCGCGACCTTTCTCAATCTGGAAACAGGTAAGGCCGTTCGTGTAGTTGCCAAGGAAGAGGCCAGAGAACTGGCAGAGAGGTACTTCCCGGAGATAGTAGACAAGTATAAACGGCAGCTTGAGGCATACAAGGCCATGCCCCTTAATGAACTTTTTGTGGTGCAGGCTGTGCATTATAAGCCGGATGCATGCGACTTGCCAGGTCGTCCACTACGGCGAGTGCAGTGCTGCCAGTGCGGGGATTGGGTACAGGACTGCCGGGAAGTGGAGCAACCAGATCAAACGATCTGTAAGGCTTGCGCCGGGCAGCGTTATTACCAGATATTGCCGTAGAATTTTTTTTCTACAAAAAAAAAGAGCACGCTCACATGGAACGCGCCCTTTTTTCTGGGGATAGTTTCTGTCCTCCTCCAGAACAAAGCTATTTTTCATACACGATGAAAATCAGCACTTGCCGCCTATTCCTCAGCCACCGATATTTTTCAGCGGCCCTTTCTCGGTCTCACCGGAGGCCGAACCAGCAATAGCCCCCCTTGTTACCTTAATACGCACGTTCTCGGCAATCTCCAGGGTCAACACATTGTCAGTAATGTTAGTAATCTGGCCAAAAATCCCCCCACTTGTAACCACCTTGTCACCTTTTTTCAGGTTAGACAGATAGTTTTGGTGCTCCTTGGCTTTTTTCTGCTGCGGGCGAAGAAGAAGAAAGTAAAAAACCACAAAAATAAGAATAATGGGAAGAAATTGGCTTATCATAGCCATTCCTCCCGGTGCGGCCGCACCGTCTGCGGCCCAGGCAACTCCAGTCATGTAGATCCTCCAAGCTTTTGGTTAGGGTGTAGTCTCTGCATTCTGCCCGGAGCGGAGCCGGTAAAACTCATGGCGAAAGGCAAGATAACGATCTTCTTTGATTGCCTCACGAATATCAGCCATAAGCTTGCAGTAATAATGCAAGTTGTGGATGCTGTTTAACTGATACGCTAGTATCTCCCGACTTTGGAACAGATGCCGTAGATAGGCCCGGGAATAGTGCCTGCAGGTGTAACAGTCACAGGCGCTGTCCAGGGGATTGTCGTCCCGCTGGAAGCAAGCATTTTTTATAACCACTCTTCCCTTTGAAGTAAAGAGCATTCCGTTTCTGGCATTACGGGTTGGCATGACGCAGTCAAACATATCAATGCCATGAAACACCCCCTCAACCAGGTCTTCGGGTGTGCCAACTCCCATAAGATAACGAGGATGCTTTGTCGGTAGTCTGTGAGCGCAGGCAGCCAAAATCTCTTCCATCAGTTCCTTGGGCTCACCCACCGACAGGCCGCCCAAGGCATAACCATCAAAGCCAATGTCGACAAGCTCATCAATGGCGGCCAGGCGCAGATCGGCAAACATCCCCCCCTGAACAATACCAAAGAGCAGCTGACCTGTTGCAGGCTGAGCAGCGCGACATCGCGCAGCCCAACGTCCGGTCAGCTGCGTGGCTTTAAGGGTATCTAATCGATCTGCCGGATAGGGGATACAGGTATCTAATGCCATCATAATGTCCGAGCCGAGCGAAGTTTGCACGCTTATGGCATCTTCCGGGCTGAGAAAGAGTTTTGTACCATCCAGGTGTGAACGAAAGATAGCACCTTCTTCTTTAATGGTGGCCAACTCCTTGAGACTAAAAATCTGAAATCCGCCGGAATCTGTGAGAATGGGCTTATCCCAATGCATAAATTTGTGCAGTCCACCCAGTTCTTCAATCAGTTTGTGGCCTGGGCGAATAAAAAGATGGTAGGTGTTCCCTAAAATGATCTGGGCTCCGAGTTCAACAAGCGCCTCCGGAGGGACCCCTTTTACTGTGGCTTGCGTGCCGACGGGCATGAATACCGGGGTTTCCACTTGTCCGTGCAGGGTTTGGAAAAAGCCGCTACGAGCATGGCATTCGCTTGACTTAGCTGTTTGCGTAAAAAGAGGTGAAGACATGAAAAGTAGAATAAAGGGCTTAGGTTACAAGGATAGGAAATTTCTCTATAAACCGGCAGCGAAACTATTGCAAGCAGATGCGGTGACCGAAACTACTAGGTAAGCAAGCTCTTGACCCGTTTTTGCAGCTCAGACTCTTGCGCCATAAGGGAGGCATGCAGCCGGAATTGCACCAGGGCCCGATGAAGATTTTGAGCCGGATAATGTACCTTAAAGTACACATTATTTTGGAGATGATCAGTAAAGAAACGAAGGCCTAGCTCAAATATAAGCAGACTGGCCGATTCGAGCAGCAGGCCTTCATCAGTTTTTGAGAGCAGATGACGGGCTCTTGTAAGATATGCAGCTAGAAGGGCCGTGAAGTGTTCCGGGGAAAAAGTAGGATTGTCGCTTTCTTCCCCCGCCCTGTTGCAAGAGGAGCGCAGGCAATCTCCCAGGTCATGGAGAATATAACCGTATCTGACTGTGTCTAAGTCAATCAAACTGAGGATTTGCTCAGAGTCTTGAGCGAAGAGAAAATTGCTGTTCTTTGGATCAGCATGCACTACTTGAGAGCGTAACTGACTCATAAGTGGAGAAAAAAGACTCGCTACTTGGCGGAGGCTGGAAATGCTTTTAAAGCAGTACTCCTCTACACTGCTTTTTGGCGTATGCTGCGCTGCAATGGCGTCAAACTTAGTAAGATAGCCAGGTGTATCGTGAAAACCGGGGAGTGGATCTGTGAGTTGATCAGAGGCAATGTCTTTTGAAAGAAGGTGGAAATGGGCAAGCATATCGCCAGCCAGCCCTGCCTGTGGCGCTGTCAGGGTGTGTAAAACCCGTGCAGGACCAATGTAGGAGCACATCCGCCAGAGGGAGCCATCTGTATCTAAAAAAAAATCTTGACCTGAGGGATTAGCTAAAAGTCTTGGAAAGACTGGGGTGTCCCCTCTTGCTTCACGCTGCTCGGCAAGGTGGCGAGTGACAATTCTGAAATTTTCCATAAGACCATGTGGGTCAGGAAAAACAGCAGGATTGAGGCGTTGCAAAACCACCAGTTTATCCGCGCTGCCTGGCAAGGAATAGTGCACAATCCAGGTGCCATTAATATTTCCGTCTGTACAGGTTATGATACGTATTGACCTTGCCTCGGGTAAAAAAAAATGAAGAATGGCGTTTGATGGCATAGTTAGAGAAAGGAACAAAAGTCAGTAAGTTGTGGCCCGGCCAGGTACCATCGAGTGCGAACGATGGATGTCCAAAAGGAAAAAAAACAGGCGAAGGGGTTGCATTTTTGGCACAGTGCCAGTAGAAAAGAAGATAAAATGATGCTCCAAGTTGTTAAAAAATCGCAGCATACGATGAATAAAAGAGATGACAGCATACAGAACCGCGTCTCATTTGTCTGCATGAAGTTCATCAAAAAAGATCATTTAATAGCTTGGAAACACAGTTTTTGACCATATTACAATATTTGGAGCTATGAATTTTAAAAACGTATCCGCTACTCTTCTATTTACTGGGTTAGTTTTAATTCAGTCCACTGCCCTTGCCGAAATGGTGTCTATCCGAGGCGACGATATCAATATGCGTTCAGGCCCTGGTGCCAAATATGAGGTGTTGTGGAAAATGGGCAATGGATTTCCCCTTGAAGTTGTTCAGACATCTGGAAGTTGGTTGAAAGTTAAGGATTTTGAAAATAGTGTTGGCTGGGTCAGTACAAGCGTGACGAGTAAGGCACCTTACGCTGTTGTGTCAGTAAATAAAGGGAAAAATACACTCGTCAATGTCCGGAGCGCTCCCAACGAGAAATCTGGGTCTGTGGTGGCAACGGCAGCTTACGGCGTTGTCTTTAAAGTGCTTGAGAAAAAATCTGGCTGGGTTAAGGTCGAGCATGCTAACGGGGTAACAGGGTGGATCAGAGGTGACTTGCTGTGGGGTGAGTGAACGGCTCTTTTATTGCGTCCCTTATTCCAGAAAAAGGTGTCGTCTATGAATGAACCCATATAATATGTATAGGCACTGAGATGGGAGAGAACTCGATGTTTCTTTCCCATTCTTTTTTGTCTTTTTCTGACAATGCGGAGCTACTAAATGCCTAATTACTGCTTTGAAGAGTGGACTGGAATCTGTCGATGAATGCCGATAAAACACTTGTCAGTCGTCGTTTTGAGCAGGCTTTGGAAACCTATGAAGGCCATGCGCAGGTTCAAGCCCTGGTTGCTGATGCACTGCTCCGCGATGTCCAAAGAATTTTGCCAGATATACATCCTAGCTCAGCGCTGGAAATTGGTTGTTGTACCGGCTTAATGACTGAAAAAATTGTTGCTCAGCATGCCTCCCTCACTCATCTTGCCGTATGTGATCTTGTTTCTTCATTTCAACGTTGCATCTATGAAAGAAGCCAGGCTCAGGGCTGGCAACCCCAGGTATCTTTTCTTGCCGGGGACATCGAAACCCTGAATTTACCAAAAAGATATGATCTTATCCTCTCCTCATCAACCTTGCACTGGGTGCATGATTTTCCTCGTTTGACAGCAAAGCTTGGCCGCCATCTCAACCCTGGCGGAGTATTGGCTATTTCCCTCTACGGGCCGGATAACTTTGAGGAAATTAGGGAGATTACAGGTACCGGACTAACCTATAGAAGTATTACAGAACTTAGCGATATCTTGGGCCAGTTTTTTCAATTGCTTCTTATAAAAGAGCGCAAAGAACAGCTTTTCTTTGCCGACCCGCTGGCAGTACTGCGGCATCTGCAGGCAACCGGGGTCAATGGCCTGACAAAACAAGTGTGGAGTAAGGGCCGGTTAAGTGATTTTGCCAAGGAGTATACAAAACGTTTCAGCACTGCCGAGGGCGTTGTGCTCACCTACCACCCGCTCTACTTTGTAGCCACATCCCCGGAAGTGCTGCATGCGTCCCTTTCTTCTTCTGCCAATTTTAAACAATGCAGCACGACATGACACATGTACAGCACACCATCGCTGTTACCGGTATAGATACCGGGGTTGGGAAATCCTACTGCACAGGTTTATTGGCCAGTTATCTCTTTGGCCAGTCTGCAAGCGTTACCACCATGAAGCTAGTGCAGACAGGGTGCAGTGGCGTGGCAGAAGATATCCTCCTGCACCGAAAACTGATGAACATATCCCTGACAGAAGATGACCAGGAGGGCCTGACCAATCCATATGTGTTTGCAATGCCTGCATCGCCAAACCTGGCTGCTGCCCTGGAGGGTAAGACAATTGCAACAACTGCCTTAGATGAGGCAGCCAACAAACTTAAATTGCGATATCAGTGGCTTATTGTTGAAGGTGCTGGGGGGTTAATGGTGCCACTCAATGACGAGACGCTTCTTATTGATTATCTTGCCACACATGAATGGCCCATGATTTTAGTTACCAGCCCTAAACTTGGTTCCATTAACCATACACGGCTGAGCCTAGAAGCTATTGCAAATAGAGGAATGGGTCTCCTTGGTCTAGTGTATAATCTCCATGGGAGCCATCCCATGGAGATTGTGCGTGATACCCTGAGGGAATGCCGCTGTGCGTTAAAGGATTGTGGTTTTGCTGACAGAATTGTCCTTCTGCCAGATATAAGAGAAAGTTCCGCGGCAAACTGGCAGACAATTTTAAAGCCGCTGCAGGCTTCCCTTCACTCCGAATAGCTTGCCGTTGGCGTTGGCTCGGAGGAGGGCTTTTCTTTCGTTTAATTCGCTATTTTTCTAGGATTTTTTACACGGCGAAAACTGGCAATGAGAATCAGATAACCGCCAAATTGTGCTAAAACCTGTACCGGTATGTAACATAATTGGAGAACAGGCCACCCTTATCGGTGGGGATGTATAGTATTTCCAAACCGACCTCGTTTTTCTTATTAATATGCAAACCCAGGCTTGCCGAAGGAAAAATGGCAGGTGTGAATCGAGCCACATTGATGATTTTCTTATAACCGTAGATGATTCCGCCATACAGGTTGCCCCTGAGGAATAGACCGGGGGCAGGAAATGGCTTGATCTCTTTTGCATAGAGCAGTTTTCCGGCAAAGTATGATTCGTTATGGTAACTGTTGATAAAGCGGGCTGCCAGCCAACTGTCATATCCAGCTACCACGAGATCGCTGTCTTCGTTCGTTTTTTTGCCGGGAGATATATGACGAGTCCAAAGGCCGACACCTAAGAAGACATCTTTTGTTTTTTCAGTGGTGTCTTTGGCCTCTTCGGCAGCATAGCTGTTGGGCAGATAAAGCAAAAGAAGCAAAATTGTGGTGATATAAAACGGTCTCATTTGAGTGAAAGAAGAGATGGAGGCAGAACGATAAGTGATGATGACAGTTTGTTTTCAGATTATTTTTTTGTCATACTGTTTTTCAGCACTGTTTTGTATGGAAAACAAAATTTAGAGCATAAAGGGATGATTGGCAAAAAAAGTATGATTAAAGGCTCTACGGTCTGTGGGTGCCGTTTTGTAAAAGGTAAGCCAGGGCATTTTCCGCTGGCACAGGCGGGCAGAAAAAGAAACCCTGAGCCTCATTACAGCCAAGCTCTTTCAACATGGTCAACTGTTTTTCAGTTTCAACTCCCTCGGCAACCACATTAAGCTGCATCTGTTTGCAGATAGCAATGATGGTGCTGACAATGCCGCTGTTTGTTTCAAGTTCATCAATAAACTGCTTGTCAATCTTCAGTGTCTGCACGGGCATTTTGCTTAAATAGCCAAGTGAGGAGTAGCCTGAGCCAAAATCATCGATGGAAAGAGAAATGCCAAGCTGCCTCAGCTCATTCATAATGCGCAGTGTGTAGTTGGCGTCCTGCATAACCGTCCCCTCGGTAATCTCAAACTCAAAGAGATCTGGGTCTGTGCTGTGACGCAGGAGCATGTCTTCGGTAAGGTCGACAAAATCAAGGTTGTGGAATTGATGTGGCGAAATATTAACGCTGATAGGCACCGCCACCCCATGCTCAATCAGGGTTTTAAGAAAAGAACAGACCTCTTCCATAACAAAAAGACAAATTTCATCAATCAAATCGCTTTCTTCTGCAACGGGGATGAATAAATCCGGGCGGACGAGCTGATCATTTTTTTTCCAGCGGATGAGGGCCTCCATGGCCGCAGTCTTGCGAGTGCCAATATGGATCTTAGGTTGATAGTACACCACGAATTCGCCTGCCTGCAACCCAGCCCGAATACCGGTTTCAGTGCGAAAACGCTCCTGCTGCGAGGTGTGGAATGACTGGTTGTATAGAACATGGCGATTTTTGCCATCGACCTTTGCCTTGTGCATGGCCAAATCAGCATTGCGCAGCAGTTCTTGCACTGTGGCTCCGTCACCCGGGCAGAGAGAAATGCCTATGCTTGCATTGAGAAAGACCGTTCGTCCGTCAAAGGAGAAGGGTTCTTTCAGTACCGCGCTGATACGATTAGCCATGAGAAAGATGGCGGCCTGATTGTCGATACCTTCCAGCAAGTATATAAATTTATCCCCGCCGAGGCGGAACAGGGAGTCATTTTTGCGCAGTAAAGAGTGCAATCGTTGACTTATCTGTATAAGCAACATGTCTCCACGGCTATGGCCAAAGACGTCATTTATAAGGTTAAAATTATCTATATCAAGGCAGAAAACAGCAAGAAGAGATTCTTTCTCCAGACAATGGGCTATGGACTTGCTTAGTTTTCTTTCCAGAAAGGTTCGATTGGGTAGATGGGTCAGTGGGTCGTAATAGGCTAAATAGGCGATTTGCCTCTCTCGCTTTTTCAGCTCGCTGATCTCTCGCATGGCCGCATAAAAATGCGTAATGGTACCTTGCCTGTCGTATATGGCGTTAATGAAGAGCCAGGCAGGCAGGAGGGATCCGTCTTTTTTTTTGTTCCAGATGTTGCCTTGCCATCCTCCAGTTTGGTGCAGACTTTGCCAGAGTTGTGCAAAAAAATCCTTCTCGTGCTTACCAGATTTAAGGATATTGATATTTTTTCCCTGTAGTTCTTCAGGGCTATAGCCAAAGAGGGTAAAAAAGGCCTTATTGGCTAGAAGGATTATGCCCGCAGGGTCAGTAATGACCATACCTTCAGTGCTCACCTCGAAAATTTGCGCAAGGAGGTCAGTCGGGAGATCAGATCGTGTTAAAGAAGTAAGCATGGTGCTTGTCAGTTGACGCAGTGGTTTCTTATGCAGGTGCTTTCATTTAGTTGTTTCTCCAGGAAACCAAAAAAAATCCATAAATCATATCTACTATAGTCCCCTTGTTATCCTTTGCCCAGAAAGAATATGTCCCTCTTAGACATTTCCAAAAGAGTGCTGAAAAATTGAATTTTTTCAGCAATGAAATCAGAATCTTTTTGCAATGAAAATAAAATACCCTTCTGATGCAGTCAAAATAAGGCCTACTTAAGCTTCCTCCATGTTTAAAGATACTTTTAGGGATATGGCAAGAGGAGGAATCATGCCGCAACAGTACTATAGAGCTATATGGATTTCTGATCTGCATCTGGGTAGTAAAAATGTTCGGAGCCAGAGTTTACTGGATTTTCTTGAGCAGACCGAATCAGAATTTCTTTACCTTGTAGGTGACATTATCGACTTGATGCAGCTACAAAAAAAATGGCATTGGCCAAAAATTAACGATCAGATTGTGCAGAGCATTTATGCCAAAGCGCAAAACGGCACCAAGGTATTCTATATTCCCGGCAACCACGATGCGCTTGTTCGCCGTTTCGCTGGCCTGGACGTGCATGGTGTTCGGATTATAGCCAAGGTAATCCATGAAACAGTCAATGGGCGCAGGTATCTGGTGATGCATGGGGACAAATTCGATCCAGTCGTCCAGCAAAGCCCGCGACTAGCCAGTTTGGGCAGCAGTCTCTATGATTATGCTTTGAGCTTAAGCAGATATATCAACATATTGCTTGGCCTTCTGCGCTGCCGATACCGTTCTCTTTCCTCCTGGTTAAAGCATCAAGTAAAAATGGCCGTAAACTATATGGGGCATTTTGAGGAGGTAGTAGCGCGGGAGGGCCTAGGGCAAGGGGTTGATGGGCTTATCTGCGGACATATTCACCGCGCAGGCATTCGCCAGTTAGGCTCAATTCTCTACTCAAATTCCGGTGACTGGGTGGAAAGCTGCACAGCTCTCGCGGAAAATCACCATGGCTATCTAGACCTCATACAGTGGCCTGTACAATCAACTTTGCGATCAACTATTGCACAAACGCACTATGAAGATGTGTATCGTGACCGATGCCTGGCACCCACAAATTAATGGAGTTGTCACCACGTTGGCCCGCACTGCAGCTACTTTGCAGGCCTGGGGCCATGATGTTTTCCTTATCACGCCGGATAGGTTTAAGACCTTTCCATGCCCGACCTATCCTGAAATACGCCTTTCGCTGGTTTCTCCCCGGGTAATGAAAGAGCTGCTGGACCAGTCCCAGGCCGAAGCTATTCACATTGCCACTGAAGGCCCTCTTGGTTGGTGCGCCCGCTCTGTTTGCCGAAAAATGTCGCTTCAGTTTACCACTTCGTATCACACGCGTTTTCCAGAGTACTTGCGAATGCGCGCGCCGGTTCCCATGAAGGTGAGTTACTCGTTAGTTCGGGGGTTCCATGGGGCAGCACAAAGGACCATGGTTAGCCCCACTATCTTACATGAACTGGAATTAAGACATTTCAAACATCTGTCACCATGGTCAAGGGGAGTGGACACGCAGCTCTTTTGTCCCAGAGAGAAAATAACAAAGGGACAAGGCCCAATTTTCACCTACATGGGCAGAGTGGCCGTGGAGAGGAATCTGCCGGCCTTCCTTGGCCTTGACTTACCAGGAGAGAAGTGGGTGATTGGAGCTGGGCCTGCCCTTGGTGAACTAAAAGCCAGATATCCCCAGGTGCATTTTACCGGACCCAAACAGGGAGAAGACTGGCTGTTACCTTAGCTCAGGCCGATGTGTTTGTTTTTCCAAGTTTAATAGACACCTTTGGAGTGGTTTTGCTGGAGGCCATGGCTTCCGGCGTACCTGTGGCCGCCTATCCGGTGACAGGGCCGCGCGATATTGTCCGTGAGGGGGTAAATGGTTCTTTGGATGAAAACTTGCGTTGTGCTGCCTTGCGAGCATTGAAAGTTTCCCGGGTAAGCTGCTTAGAATTTGCCAGTCATTACTCCTGGGATGTCTGTACGCGGGAGTTCCTTAACAATCTTGTGCCTAATTAGTTGTCTGCACGTGGATTTTGCTTTTTTGATAAAAGTTTTGTATTGGTTTCTTCGGTTTCTGGCTGCCCATTGACTTCCCCTCTGTACAGGAGAAAAGCGTGGTCGTAAAGTCTGAACCAATATGATGCTTTTCAAAAAAGAGCAGCCAAGTAGTCAAAACAAATGAAAACTTGTTGAGCCTGAACGTGCTCTCTAGCAGCTCTTTCTTCTTCTTTATTGTCAAGAATTGCTGCATGGTTCTGGCGAGGGACGCATCAGAGCAACTCACTGGCCAGCATGGCTAGCTCGGAGCGCTCTCCCTTTTCCAGGTTAATGTGGGAGTACAGTCTCTGGCCCTGCATCTTTTCGATTAAATGACTCAACCCGTTTGAGAGCGTATCCAGATAGGGGTGATCGATTTGATAAATATCGCCAGTAAAGACCACCTTGGTCTGCTCGCCTGCCCGAGTAATGATAGTCTTTACTTCGTGGGGGGTCAGGTTTTGGGCCTCATCAACAATTAAAAACATCTTGACTAGACTTCTTCCCCGGATATAGGCAAGAGGCTCGATGATAAGTTTTTTCTCGTCAAGCAGGCGGCCAAGGAGTTGGTTCATATCACTTTGGTCAGCAAACTGGTTACGAATGACCGCAAGGTTGTCGTAAAGCGGCTGCATGTAAGGGCCGATCTTTGATTGAATGTCACCAGGGAGATAACCAATATCTTTATTGGAAAGCGGCACCACAGGTCTGGCCAGCATGATTTGTCTATACTGGGAGCGCTGCTCCAGGGCTGCGGCCAGGGCAAGAAGCGTTTTTCCCGTGCCTGCTTTGCCAGAGAGGGTGACGAGCGGGCATTCGGGGTTGCACAGTGCATGGACGGCAAAGGTCTGCTCGGCGTTTCTTGGCGTTATGCCATACACACTCTTTTTTTCAACCTTGTGCAAGGTGCCGGTAGCAGCCTGGTTGGTGGCCAGCACCGACTGTTTGCCATGGCGTAGGATCAGGTATTCGTTAGGGTAGAGAGTGATCTCTGCGGGAAGTTCTTTGTTGCTGACGCCTTCTTCACTGGTGTGCAGTGAGTCAATAAGGGCAGGATTGACCTCTTCAAGTAGACTGCATCCGGTATAGAGGCCGCCTACATCCTTTACATGATCGGTGGTGTAATCTTCGGCCATAAGCCCAAGGGCCTTGGCTTTCATGCGTAGGTTAACGTCTTTGCTCACCAGGATATAACGACGATTTTTGTCTTTTTCTGCCAGACAGTAGCCAATATTCAATATTTGGTGGTCGGCCTTACCCGTGGCGGAAAAGTGTTGCTGCAAATTTTTGTGCAAGGGTTCCTCTAGTTTGATAGTCACCTTGCCCCTCCCTGGGCCAATTTCCACCCCGCCATTGAACAGTTTGTTGGCGCTTAAGGCGTCCAGGGAGCGCACAAACTCTCGGGCATGATAATTAATGGAGAGATTACCTTTTTTGAACTGGTCTAACTCCTCAATGACAGGAATGGGGATGACGATGTCGTGTTCCGCAAAGTTATGCAGGCAGGAAGAATCATGAAGAATAACGTTTGTATCAAGGATGAAGACCTTTGTTTGGGTGTGTGCTGGCATGGGATTGTTAGTGGCATACAGAGGAAAATGAGAAAAGGGCTGCGTTTGGCCCCTTTCGTTTATGGTGCATGGCGGGCACTACCGCAACAGAGAACTATTTAACTATCTTCTGTCTTTATTGACGTAGTACTATTTGTATCTTGTTAGGGGGCATTTCCAGTCTGATTATCCCAGGATCCCCTGTTTAAATCATAACAGGTACATAATCTGATTTTAATAGCCTCATACTAAATGCAGTATGTCTTTAATGGCGAAGATAAGACAAGGTTTTTTTGAAAATAGCCAATAAGACTCCTTTACCTTTTTTTCTTTTTATCTAACAGATTGAAATATTATCAAATTATATATTGCCTCCTGCCTCGCCTATCTTCTTTTACAAATAGTGCTTTTTTCTGTCTACTGGAGTTAGAAGTGGTGCCGAAAATTTGGACAAGCCCTTAAGTGGAATTTCTGCTACCACTAAGGCCCATTAGACGGGCACAATATGGAGCAGAAAATGGCAAAAGGAACGCGACGCAAGCACTCAGC
>RRZU010032657.1_pt1 | contig 51853 bp, 44 predicted proteins | sample 2165561 | NCBI WGS metagenome assembly RRZU01 (sample SAMN10456909, study PRJNA506462) | wastewater metagenome | isolation source: wastewater sludge | place: USA: Moscow, Idaho
AGTAGTAAAAAAAGCAATTCAGCCTATTTGGCAATTGATAAAGCCCTTGATATTGTTCGTAAAACAGGAAATCTTTCCGTTCCATTGCATTTGCGTAATGCTCCTACATCCTTGATGAAAAACTTAGAGTATGGCAAAAATTACGTGTATCCGCACGATTATCCACAGAATTTCACCCCACAAACGTACTTGCCACAAGAACTTGAAAAGCAATCAATATGGGAAAGTCAACCGAATAGTACGGAAAAAAACCTGTCGGAGTGGTTGCGTTCGTTGTGGAAAAATCGTTTTTAAGGCAATGTATTTCCAGCAGCTAGATAGATTTGATACCATTCTTCACGCGTAAGTGTTACCGTGGTACCTTCACAAATTTCTTGTAACCTATTTGGTTTGGTGGTGCCAGCCACAACTTGCATTTTAGCTGGGTGTCGGAGTATCCATGCTGTTGCAATGGCAGTTTTAGATACATTGTATTTGGTGCTAATTTCGTGCAAGGTTTGATTGAGTTGCCAAAAACGCTCATTGTCTATAAATGTTCCTTCAAAAAAACCATACGTAAATGGCGACCATGCTTGTATGGTAATATCATTCAATCTACAATAATCAAGTACTCCTCCATTTTTATCTATAGCTTGCTCTGTGTTCATGTTTACATTAAAACCAGCATCTATTATCCCACTGTGCATAATACTAAATTGCAATTGATTGATAAGAAGTTTGTGTTGAATGTGTTTTTGTAATAATGCAAGTTGATGAGAGTTGTGGTTACTAACACCAAAATGGAGCACTTTGCCTTGTTGAAATAAGGTTTCAAAAGCTTCAGCTACTTCTTCAGGTTCTACCAGAGCGTCTGGTCGGTGTAGTAGCAATATGTCTATGTATGAGGTTTTTAAGCGAGAAAGACTGTTTTCTACACTGCTAATAATATGCTGTTTGGAAAAATCGAATACCCCCGATTTTATCCCACATTTTGTTTGTAAAACAATATTTTCTCTATTGCCACGAAAACTATTTCCAAAATGTTCTTCGCAATAACCATTGGCATATATATCAGCATGATCGAAATAGCTAATGCCATTGTTAATAGCCGTATCAATAAGGTATTGCAAATCGTGTTGAGATAAGGAGTCGATACGCATACAACCCATAATAATACGAGATGATTGCAGATGTGAATTACCACCAATTGTTTGTGTTATCATGTTTATTTTATATTTTCATTAGGTTCTTCAACTATTCCTTCTTGGCTAGTCTTGTTTTTCGCTTTGAGTTTAAATAATCTTCGATAGTAATTCCAAAGAGTTTTCCCTGAAGCGAAGTCTTCGCGGTATATGACACCAACACCTTGTGTAGTAAGAGCATTACGCACATAATATTTATCGTTAGAGTGAGAGTAAGCTTTGAGGCGTAACCTGCCAGAACGATTGATTTTATATTCGATGTCAAAATCGCCAATAAAATTAGTTTCTGTAAAGGCGTCTTCTTTGTATCCCACGTTGCTATTTATTATAAGCCTATTATCAAGTAAATTAGTCGTTAAAGCTACTTCTATTTCTCTACTAGTAATGTCTCCTCCTTCACTTTGACGATAATTTACACCAAGGTTTACGTCGTTACTAATTTGAGATAACCAATAATTCAATTGGCTTGAAAGTGTGGCAGAGGCTATCATAGTTGCCATCCCTGGTTGTGTGTTAGTAAGTAGCTGAGGATTATAGAAACGCCCTAACATCAATAAAAAGACCATTTGATTGCTCATCATTTCGTCAGAGTTTACTATATTCTGCACTCTTCGTTTTAATTCATCGTCAGCAGTAGGTAGTTCTAAATCTAATTTAATAGTAGGTTGCTGTAATTCTCCTGTTAAATGAGCTTTACATAAAACAGGAACGGTGAGTCTTTTTACATCTTGCAACATACTGGCATCTAATAAATCAATAAGAGATGCAGATACTTGATAGGTCGCCATTATGTCGATGGCTCCATTATACGGATTTCCGTCCCAAGCTATACTACTTCCGTCTTTGATTTCAAATGTTTTTCTGATAGCATTTTGCATAGCAAAAAAATATTTTCCGTCATTTAGGGTGTAATTACCATACATTTTTAAGTTTTCGTTTGGCTCTAAGCTTAGTCGAATGTTGCCACTGCCATTACCTTGAATGTATTCTCGTGTTCTATCATCTAAAATTAGAATTGCTTCAGCATCTGGTGTGGCTTCAATTTGTACTGATATGCGTAGTTTTGATTCAGTTGATTCTGATTGTTGGGTACGTCTTCTCTCTCTTGTTGTTGTAGAAAGTTGTTTTCTGTTGACAAAGGTTATAAAGTCTCCTTCTAGTGCACTAGTACTTGTGTTGATTGGAATATAAAAGACCGTATTTTTTTCTGTTTTGCCCGCTACATCAATTGATAGTAAATCCACATTCCCATATATATTTGCTATACCTGATGCGTATACTGTTCCATAAAAATCAGGATTATCATTCTCTGTTGTGTTGTATACCAACATATTTTTGAGCAATAAATCAATGTTAAATAAAAACTCAGAAAATGCTTTATGTGTAATTTTTCCGTTTACGGTACCTTTGTTCCCTTTTTTATCCGCAATGGTTATGTCAGATAACAAAATAGAATTTTTTGTTAAGGTTATATAGTCAGAAAAATATACATCTGTTTTAAGATAATCAATATGTAATTTAGCTTTATTTATGAAAGCTTTTCCCCATACTTCTATTGCTCGTAGGTCGCCACCAATGTATATTACACCCGTAGCTTCTCCTTCAATATCTTTGGCAAATGAAGATAAGTAGGGATCTAAAAATTTCACATTCACTTCATGCATATCAGCACGTAAAAGCATATCATTGCGTACAGGAGATATGTATCCACTTACATGAGATTGTTGAAGTTTGTGGTTTGTTATTAATCCTTCAATATCTATTTGCTCTTTTTCGTAATTATAGTTTGCGGTTACTTCTACATTGCCAAAAGGGGCACTATTTAAACCAAAATCTATAGCATTGATAGATGCATTTAGTATTGGTTTATTGAAAGCTTGCTGTGCAGTAATGCTTCCAGTTGCAATACCAGACAGATGTATGCCTTTAAGTTGGAGTAGCTCACTTAAATATTCTAGATTAAATTGGTTGATATCCACATACAACCAATCATCTTCTAATTTTGATGCTATTCCATTTATTCGAATAAACTTATCGTGCTGTGTAATAGCAAATTTATCAAACAATAAACGTTCTTTTTTATACACTAATGTACTGTTTGTAATATGCCATATTGAATCATTTACCACCATTTCTGTAGGTAAAATGTGAATATTCGTTTCTACCTCGTTATCTTCATTTTTTTTGATATCAAGTACACTTTCTAGTTTACCATTAAATTCTTTGCCATAGCTATTTTTCCAAGAAATAGATGTATTTCCTTGATTATTAAGAATTTTGCTTGTTACATTGACTAATAAACTATCTTTTGGCATTTTTAATCCTACATTGGCATCAAGGTCGATACCCGAAGTACTATTATGTAAATCAATCGTAGCAAAATAAAGATAGTTCTTGTTTAATTGTATTCCTTTGCTTTGTGCGTTGATAGAAAAAATATTTGTAAAATCATTAAAAGAACCCTGTATAAAAGTTGGTTCTTTTGTGCTAATATTCCATAATAATACTTTTGATAATTGATCTGTTGGCTCAATGTTAGCCTCAAATGTAAAATTATTTCCACTTAATTTTTTATCCCGTTGTAAGGTGCTTATATTTGGCACTTCGGTGTGTACTATATGCAGAAAATTATTCGCAATAGACGATAGTGTAATTTTACCAAGAATTGTTGCATTCAAAAAGTCAGATGTTATTCGCAAACATTGTTTTTCATCCTCGATGAACGACTTCATTTCTACTTGTTTTATTTCAAATGTATCGCTTGCATTATGGAGGTTAATGTCCTGTATAAATACATTACCAATAACATTATCAATAGTTGTACCTTGTATAGAGGAAGCAATTGTAAACGAAAGACTCAAGTCTGGATTATGTTCAGTAAGTTGCAATTTGTACGGACGCACATTATTCACTTGGGCAACAAAATTCATCAAAGGAATTTTTCGAGAAAAATCAATGTCACCATCAAATTTTATTTGTCCGTTATCATCGTTTAATTCAATTTTTCCATTAAACCCATTGTTATTGTATTCTCCATCTAATTTGATATTTTTATACGTATATTTGTTGAAATCTATTGATTGTACATTCCCTTTTACAATACCATTGTGTTTGTTTTCATGTGTTTTGGTGCCATTTACATCTACCCTAAATTGAATATTTCCAAAACCAGAATCTTTACCTAACATTTTTGTTAGTTGAAAACGAGAAGAACGCAAATTTCCACTATATGCAATGTCATTTTTTTGTATATCAATACCTAATAATATATCCGTGGATAATATGCCTATATCTGTACGCAGTTTTCCATATACCACCAAATTGTTAAAAAATCCAGCAATATTTCCAGTATAATGCATCTGTCCCAAATTCCGTATTTCTTTTGGTAGTATAAATGGTTTTTGCATAATATCTGAAACCACTGTTTCTATTGCCGTACTATGTGCAGAGATTGAATGAATGTCGGCATATATAAATGTTTCATCCATGTTATTAATACCAGCCAATTGCATTGATGCGTCCAAAGATATTTGATCTCCATATTTAATAATACATTTGCTCAGTTCTATGGTGTTGTTAGCTCCTTGTGCATTTACTTCTATGTTTATCGGATTTTTTAAATGTGCTAAGCGAGGAACAAAACAGGCAATATCTCTACCTGTTATAACTACCTTCTTTGAGTTGAGCACAATAGAAGATTTGTCTAGCATGTGGACAATAGAATTGATATTTTCTTGATGAGCATAATCAATAGAAAGTTTTTCAAATTCCATAATGGAAGAAGGTAGCTTAATAGATAAATCATTGATATGGATATATTTTTTACCAAACGAAGCATCAGCATATAAGTTTTTTACAATTAATCCAGATTGTTCTTCAAAACTACATGATTTCAATTCAAAAACGATAGAATCCGATTTAATTTTGTGTAAACGCATTTCTGAGTTCAAATCCCAAATGTGAATATGATTAGGATCAAAAGTTTGGGTTTTGCGTGCGGTACCTATATTCGTTAGTTTTAGTTCTCCCTTTTTTATTGTTATATTTCTGATATCGAATACAAACTTACTCTCAATACTGTCTGTTTCATTTTTAGCAAAAGCATCCAGTATGTATTGAAAGTTACTAATCCCCGCACTATCTCTTAGTATATTGATAGATGGTTGAATGAAAGAGACTGATTTGACAATAAATTTTTGTTTAAATAAGGGAAGTATTTTAAACTTAATGTCTATATGTTCAATAGTTAGTAGGTCATTACGTTCTTTATCTTTTATCTGAATATCTGAAAATTCAAATGTCGTAAATAAATTATATGTTACAGTTGAAATAGAAACTTCGCTTCCAATTTTGTTGGAAAGGTAATGGGTGGCTTGATGCAACAAATATTTTTGTACTGGTTTGGTATTGAGTAATAAAGTTGCTAGCAAAAGTAGTCCTGCTACAATTGCTAACGTAATACTTGTTATAGTTACATATTTTTTAATAACTTTGCACTTTAATTTCAACCTACAAAAATAACAATAAAACCTGTTAAATAAAATAGAAAACCAATAAGCAGTAGATATTTTGTTTTTTTAAGGATAATTTGAGTCTCTTTTTCTGTAATTTATGGATAATATTACTATACTTGGAATTGAATCATCGTGCGATGATACTTCTGCTGCTGTTATTCGTAACGGGGAATTGTTGTCTAATGTTATTGCTAATCAAGATGTACATATTGCTTATGGTGGGGTAGTTCCAGAATTAGCTTCAAGAGCACATCAACTCAATATTGTACCAACCATACATCAAGCTATTAAAAATGCCTCGGTTTCGTTAAGTGAGATACATGCCATAGCCTATACTCGTGGACCAGGGCTCATGGGTTCTTTACTCGTAGGTACTTCTTTTGCAAAAGGATTAGCATTGTCATTAGGAGTTCCTTTAATTGATGTAAATCATTTAAAAGCACATGTGCTGGTTCATTTTATTCATGATAATACTCCAAATTTTAAGCCACCAACTTTCCCTTTTTTATGTTTGTTGGTGTCAGGGGGTAATTCACAAATTGTACTGGTGAAATCATATAGCGAGATGGAAATTATAGGACAAACCATTGATGATGCTGCTGGAGAAGCTTTTGATAAGTGTGCCAAAATACTTGGCGGACCTTATCCCGGTGGTCCGTTTGTTGATGTGATGGCTCAGCAAGGAGATGCTTATGCTTTTAACCTTAATAAACCTCGAATAGGCGGTTATCAATATAGTTTTAGTGGACTTAAAACATCTTTTCTCTATTTAGTTAGGGATGAAATGAAAAAAAATCCTGCGTTTATTGAACAACGGAAAACCGATTTATGTGCTTCTTTTCAACGTACAGTTGTGGAAATTTTAATGGAGAAGTTGCTTAAAGCATCTCAAGACTATCATATATCAACGATAGCTCTTGCTGGAGGTGTATCTGCTAATAGTGCGTTAAGAAAAGCAGTCGAAAATTATGCTCATATATATAATTGGACTACCTTTGTCCCCAAATTAGCTTTTACAACAGATAATGCTGCAATGGTTGCCATAACAGGGATGTATAAATTTAAAGCAGGCGAATATTCAGATATATCATTAACCCCATTTGCTAAAACATTAGTATAATTATAGTATGCAACAGTCTATTAAAGTAACACTTCTTTCTTGGTGGGAAAAATTGAAACCCATACACGGTGTAGTTTATTTTGTCATCTTATTGATTTCATGTCATTTTGCATGGAAAATGGCATTTGTGGAACATACAGAAATACCACGTAAAGTTACTTTCTTGTGGTTTGATGTTACCCAAATTTTTTCTTTTGCAGTACATAATCTGACAGATGTTGTGTATTTTCTTTTGAAAGATATTTTGGATGTAAATATTATAAAAATTAGTAACTTTTTTGTGTATCCAGACAAAGCTGTTATTGATATTGTTTGGAGTTGTAGTGGCTTTAAGCAAGCGTACATTTTTTTTACAGTCATAGCTTTTTATCCAGGAAAACATATTCATAAATTGTGGTACATTCCACTTGGTCTAGTTGTTGTATACGTTTTTAATGTATTTCGTATTGCCCTCATTACGTATTTATTACGTGATAATTTGGGTTGGTTTGATGTTTTGCACGAAGGTTCTAAATATGTATTTTACGCGATTATCTTTTTAATATGGGTAATCTGGGCGGAAAAATTTAACAAATCATCCATATAGTCTCAATGAATCTAGTAATTGATTGTGGTAATTCTACTACTAAAATAGCGGTTTTTGATGGAGAAAATATTATTTCAAAATCTGTTGTTGTAACATTACACATAACGGATATTGCAAGTATATTGCATCTATATCCGATTAAAAATGCGGTTATTTCTAATGTAGGTATAATTCCTACTGATTGCATTGAGCTGATAAGGAAATCTGTTGTTGTTTATATAGACCTTCAGTCAACAACCCCTATTCCACTAAAAAATAATTATGAAACACCATCTACGTTAGGTTTAGATAGGTTAGCAGTTGCAGTAGGTGCAAATTATTTATATCCATCACGCAATATATTAGTGATAGATGCTGGTACCGCCATCACATATGAGTTTATAGATGAATATAATACATATCAAGGCGGAAGTATTTCGCCTGGGTTGGTTACTCGTTTTAAATCGCTACATCATTTTACACAACGATTACCTTTGGTTCAGCCTGAAAATACAATAGAACTATTTGGAAGAAATACTCGTGCTGCTATTTTAACTGGGGTAATAAATGGATTAGTATATGAAATAGAAGGGTATATTACTGATTTTAAGCAAAATTATAGAGATGTTTTGATTTTTTTAACAGGAGGAGACATTTTTTACTTTGATAAAAAATTAAAAAGTAGCATCTTTGTATCCGAGAATCTACTCCTAATAGGTTTGAATCGTATTTTAAATTTTAACGCATGTTTATAAACAAACACATTGCAATTATACTGTCGCTAACATTGATAAGTATACATTTAGTAGCACAAAGTGGTACGGTTTCGCCCTATTCAAGATATGGTTATGGCAACCTACGTTCAGGAGGTTTTACTGTGTCTAATTCACTCGGGGGAGTTGGGTATGGGCTTCGTTCCAACTCTATGATTAATCCACAAAATCCTGCATCATATACCGCTGTTGATAGTCTTTCTTTTATGTTTGATTTCGGTGCATCTGCTTCTTTTAATCAGTTTACTAGTGGCTTTAGTCAACAACAAAAATCAACAGCTCAATTTGATTATTTAGCATTGCAGATTCCCATTATCAAAAACATGGGTATGAGCCTTGGATTGATGCCGTTTTCTACGGTTGGTTATGCATATAGTTTTTCGGAAACCTTACAGTTTAATGCTGACGAATTATTGACAAAGCACACGTTTGAAGGTAATGGAGGAATTTCAAGGTTGTATGGAGGATTAGCGTATGCCATAATGCCACAATTATCATTAGGCGTAAATGTAAATTATCTTTTTGGGAATATCGTACATACTAGAGAACTGACATTCCCAGATAATTCTACTTACTCTTCATCAAAAGAAGAATCTAATTTGTATGTAAGTACCTTTTTGTGGGATGCGGGAATACAATTTATCCAACCGGTTGGCAAAAAAGATGTCTTAGTTGTTGGTGGAACGTATACACTCAAAACGCCAATGAATATTCGTAGTGAAATTGCTACCACATCTACCCAGACTATTACCGATGATACCAACTATTCATTTGATTATCCACAATCAATAGGGGTAGGTGTAAGCTACAAACATGGGAATAGTGTAGTATTTGCTGCTGATTATTCTTATCAATCATTTGCTGACGCACTTTTTTATAGCCAGAGGGATACTTTGCTGAATGCTAGGAAATTAGCCATTGGTTGTGAGTATGTCCCAAATAGTACATCTCGCTCTTATGTGCAAACTATACGTTATCGTTTGGGAGCAAACATAGCAGAGTCCTATACAAAAGTAAATGAAAAACCATATTCAGAGATGGGGATTACGTTAGGATTTGGGCTTCCTCTTAAAAATTCTAAATCAATTTTAAATTTGAATTTGGAATATGGTAGCAGAGGTATAATTAATCAAAATTTGGTGCGTGAGGATTATGTAAAGATTGGACTGGGAGTGTCTATAAATGAAAATTGGTTTTTTAAGAGGAAATTTGAATAGTAGCTACAATAAAAACAGTAGGTCAGATTGAAAAAAAAATAAAAATAAAGGTATGAAAGCAAAGTTAATTTTTATTGGTTTAGTCGTGTTGAGTGTATTCACGGTAAATGCTCAAAAAGGTGTTGATACGGGAACTCGATATGGGTTAGGAGAAGATAGTATCAGGTGTTTAGAAAACATCAGTTTGTATCAAAATTACTATCACATTAAAGATTATAATACATCTTTTCAACATTGGAGAGTTGTTTATACAGAATGTCCAGCTTCTAGTAGAGATTTATACAGAATAGGATCTATTTTGTTAGTATGGCAAATGCAAAATGCACAAGATGTAGATAAGCAAAAAGATTATTTCCGTCAATTGATGGAGAATTACGATCAACGTATCAAGTATTTTGGTAATGATGCACGTTTCCCAGAATCTTGGGTAAGAGGTCGCCAAGCTATTGATTATATTAATTATTGCCCTGAAGATCCCTTAAGAGAGAAAGCATTACCTTGGTTGAAATATTCAATAGATGAGCGTCAAGCAGATGCAGATGCTGACGTTATTGATGGTTATATGAGAGTGTTAGATGGATTGTATCGTTCTGATAATGAGAAATACAGAGACATGTATATGACGGAGTACTTGCGTGTCGGAAAAATTTTGGATACTCGTATTGCTAGAGCTTGTAAATTTGTAGATAATTACAAATTAGCCCAAAATAATGCAAATGCTTTATTTATCGCTAGTGGAATTGCAAATTGTACTACACTAGAGTCTGTTTTTGCATCCAAAGTTCAAGAGTCAAAATCTGATATAGAATCACTAAATACCATTATATCGTTATTTCAAAGTGCAAAATGTACTGAATCAGAAGTTTATTTTGACGCATCATCCTTTGCTCATGTTATAAATCCTACGGCACAATCAGCGGCAGGTATAGCATATCAATCTGTGAAAAAAGAAGACTTCTTAAAAGCAGTAGATTATTTTGAGGAAGCAACCAAATTAGAAAAAGTAGATAGTGTAAAATACGATTATCAATATGCTATTGCAGCTATTTATGCTCAAATGAAACGTTATACACAAGCACGTACACATGCATTACGTGCAGCTACCTATAATCCTAAAAAAGGAGAACCATACATTCTGCTTGCAATGATGTATGCTGATAGTAATATATTCCCTGATGATAAAATTTTACAAAAAACTGTCTATTGGGCAGCTGTTGATAAATTAGAAAGAGCACGTTCAGTAGATCCCTCATCAAGAGAGAGAGCTCAACAATTAATAAATACATATCGACAATATTTTCCTACAAAAGAAGAAATTTTCTTTAAGCCAGAATTGCGCGTTGGAGAGTCTTTTGTAGTTGGAGGATGGATTAATGAAACGGTTATTTGTAGAGAATAATTTCAATATAAAACATATGAAAGCATATAGCATAACGGTTGTTATTTTGGCAACCGTTATCCTTTTTTTAGAAGCTTGTACCTCTTCCATTCAAAATGATGCCCCTAAGGTAGATCGAGAGTTGATGCCTGTATTGAAATCGTATGGTGTGTCTTCAGTCGTATCTGATTCTGGCGTTACACGTTTTCGGTTCAATACGCCAGTATGGTGTGTATACGATAAGGCGGAAGAGCCTTATTGGGATTTTCCAGAAGGAGTTCATTTCGAGCAGTTTGATACCGATTTAAAAGTGTATGCTGAAGTAGATGCCGATACTGCTATCTATTATACGAACGCACAAAAGTGGACACTTTCTGGTAATGTAAAAGCAAAAAACGTTGCGGGAGAAGTATTTGAATCTGAGCGTATTTATATTGACCAAAAAACTGAAAAAATTTATACAGATAGGTTCATTAAAATAACTCAACAACAACGTATTATTACAGGCATAGGTTTTCAATCTAACCATACTCTTACACAGTATACAATAACAAAACCTCAAGGTATATTTCCGATAGAACAATGACAACAACTGTTTTTTTGATATTTATATCTCTGCTTTTCTCTGCATTTTTTTCAGGAATGGAGATTGCTTTTTATGTTTCAAATAAACTGCGTTTTGAAATCAATAAACAACACAGCTTACTATCTTCGTCTATTCTTTCAATTTTTTATGCCAATCCTAGTAAATATATTTCAATCATTTTAGTTGGTAATAATATTGCTCTTGTAGTATATGGTATTCAGATGGCAAAATTTTTAGAGCCATATTTATTGTTATTCTTACATAATGACTTGTTGATAGCTACTTTACAAACAATTTTTTCAACAATTGTGATTCTTTTAACTGGAGAATTTTTGCCAAAAGTGTTATTTAGGCTTAATGCGGACCTTTGGTTAAAGGTTTTTGCTATCCCGTTGTTTTTATGTTATTTATTTTTATATCCTGTAGCTACGTTTGTATATCAGATATCAATTTTTTTATTCAAAATTCTGAGAGTAGATGTTTCTAATTCAGCAGGGGGGATGACTCTTGGACGAGCAGATTTAGATAACTTTTTACAACAAAATTATGAAAATACAGCTGACAAAAAACACATAGAAAATGAAGTCAAATTGTTTCAAAATGCCTTAGATTTTTCTAAAATAAAGTTGCGAGATTGCATTATTCCTCGTACAGAAATATTAGCGGTCGATTTTGATACTGATATTGAAGAATTACGTGTAAAATTTGTTGAGTCCGGTTATTCGCGTATATTGGTGTTTAAAGAACATATAGATAATATGGTTGGTTATATTCATTCAATTGAATTATTTAAAAAACCACGAAAATGGCAAGATCAGATACGCGTGTTGCCAATTGTGCCCGAAACAATGGCGGCTAATAAGTTGATGAATTATTTGTTGCAGAAAAAGAAAAGTATGGCATTGGTTGTGGACGAATTTGGCGGAACTTCTGGGATGGTAACTTTAGAGGATATTGTAGAAGAAATATTTGGTGAAATTGAAGATGAACACGATACTCAAGATTACGTAGCAAAAAAAATCAGTGAAAATGAATATGTGTTTTCTGGAAGATTAGAAATAGATTATGTACAAGAACAGTTTGATATTCAACTCCCTGTTTCAGATGAGTATTTAACAATCGCTGGTCTTATACTCCATTATTACCAAGGGTTTCCTAAGATAAATGAAGAAATAATTATTGGTAACTATATGTGTAAAGTTATTAAAGCTTCAGCTAATAAAATAGAATTAATTAAACTGAAAGTGTTGGCAACACTATAACTTGATGTAAAAAACCGAAGAAAATCATATTTACACTTACTAAGTGTAATATTTTTTGTATATTCGCACCCTAAATTATCTAATTATTATAAAGATTTATAAGTATACATCATGGCAACATTAGAAAAAATCAGACAGAAAGGTGTTTTATTAACTGTTATTATTGGAGGAGCCTTGTTGGCGTTCATCATTGGAGGTATTGATTTTAATACCATGAGACAAGGAGCTAGAGAAACGGTTGCTGTTATCAATGGGGAAGAAATAAAAATTGCTGATTACCAAAAACGAATTGATGAAATGACTGCATTTTACAAAATAGAATTGGGTCAGTCTAACCTTTCTGAGGAGTATGTAGAGCAAATAAACAACGCTGTGTGGAATACTTGGAGTAATGAGCAATTGATAGGCAAACAAGCTCAAAGTGTAGGTTTGGTTGTTACTGATAAGGAATTAGCAGATGCAGTGTATGGAGATAACATACATCCACTTTTTTATTCTATTAGAATGTTTTATAACAACCAAGGACAATTTGATAAAACCTTGTTATTACAGTTCTTAAATTCAATAAGTCAAGATACGTCAGGTGAAGCTGCTAAATATTGGGGATTTATTGAAAGAATGCTTAAAAATAATATACTTGAAGAGAAATATTATACTTTAGTGTCAAATTCCTTTAATGCGAATGATATAGATACAAAATATGCTTTTGATGCACGTACTATAACTACTGGATTGGAGTTTGTTGCTCAACCATATTTTTCGTTGTCTGACTCATTGTTCCAAGTAACAGATAAAGAAATTAAAGATCGTTATAAACGAGATCAAATTAGGTATACCCAACAAGATGAAACGAGAGATATAGCTATAGTAACATTTGATATCAAACCTTCTGAACAAGATTTTCAAGAAGTAAAATTGTGGATAGAAAAATTGAAAAATGAGTTTTCTACTTCTACTGACTTTGTTTCAATAGCGAATCAGAATTCAGATGTTCCAACGAGTGATATTGCTGTAAGCAGAAATAACATTGATCCTGATTTAAAAGAGTTTGCATTTACAGCTTCGGTGGGTGATGTATTTGGTCCAATATATGTGAATGGTACCTACAAAATGGCTCGTTTGTCGGAAAAAGGTATTCTATCGTCAGACTCTGCTAAGGTTCGTCATATTTTAATACAAGAGCCAGCCGTTGAAGCTACCCAAAAACTCGTTGATAGCCTGTTTAATGTATTAAAGGGTGGAGCTGATTTTGCAACTGTTGCACAACAATATTCCAAGGCAGGTACGAAAGCTCAAGGGGGAGAACTTGGTTGGATTAAGGAAGGCGAAATAGATAAAGAATTTAGTACTGCTGCTATTAATGCAAAAGTAAATGAATTTTTTACACTCAAATTAGGAAGTGGTATCCATATTGTGCAAGTAACAGAAAAAACTAAACCAATAGAGAAAGTCAAACTGGCTTCTATTATTCGTAAAGTGGAACCAAGCTCTCGAACATTTGGTGTTATTTTTAACCAAGCTAGTCAATATATTGCTCAAAATAGAACGATAGAAAAATTTGAAGCTACGGCTAACTCTGAAAATGGTTTATCTGTTCGTACATATACAGTGTCTGCAAATGACAACAAAATAGCAAATATAAAGGACTCTCGTCAAATAATACGATGGGCGTACGAAAAAAATGAAGGAGATGTTACTGACAAAGTGTTTGAAAGTGGGGAACAATTTGTTGCAGTTGCATTGAAAAGTGTAAACCCTAAAGGGACAAAATCATTATCAAAAGTAACGGAAGAAATTAAAGCTGAGTTGATAAAAGAGAAGAAAGCAGATAAATTAGCTGCTGATTTAACAACCAAGTTAAACCAAGCAAAAAATCTTAATGCTTTAGGTTTACCATTGCAAGTAGTAGAGAGTGTTTCCTTTGAAACGCCATTCGTTCCGTCTATGGGCAGAGAGCCTAAAGTGCTAGGAAATATCGTTTCTCTTATCAAAACACAACAGCCAAAAGTAATTAAAGGAAATACTGGTGTATTTGTTGTGCAAGCAGTGAATGTAGGTGTTCAACCAGCTTTCAATAAAAAAGAAGAAATGAATTTGGTTCAACAAAAAATGTTTAGCCAAAACGTATTGGTTGAATCATTGAAAAGAACAGCAGATATTGAAGATAACCGTATTCGTTTCTACTAATCTATTCTATTATCGAAGGTATAAAGGCAAACATACTTTCTTAATAAAAGTAAACCGAGGTAGATTTATCTCGGTTTTTTTTGGTAACAATTTTTGAAAGATGTACTTTTGTATATTAAGGTAGTATCACTAATGTTATAAAATAGTATTGTATGAGAAAAATTATTGGTTTAATTGTATCCCTATTATTTATTTCACAATTTACTTTTTCACAAATATTGACTCCTGTAAAGTGGACTTTTGAAATATCAGATATAGATGACTCTTCAAAAGAAATAGTTGCCACGGCATCCATAGATGAGCATTGGAAAATGTATGGAACAAATTTACCTGAAGGAGGTCCAATTTCTACAGTTTTTATAATAGAAGCTATAACAGGAGCTAGTATAGAAGGAGATTTTTTATCTTCTAGTCAACCAAAATTGTATTATGATGCTATGTTTCAAATGGAGTTGTCTTCGTACGAAAAAAAGGCAGTTTTTACTCAACGTCTCAAAATTATAGATAAAGCCAATTTTTCTGTCAAAGGATATGTACGATATATGGCATGTGATGCAACTTCTTGTTTGCCTCCTACCGAAGCATCGTTTTCGTTTGGCTCTGAACCATCACAAACGATAACCATGCAACATGCAATAGACACTCCTTTTTGGGAACCCGTAATTGATGACTTACAATTAGTAGGAAATGGAGCTGTTGTACAACAACAATCGTATTGGATAATTTTTGTTTTTGGATTTCTTGGTGGATTATTAGCCTTACTTACCCCATGTGTATGGCCCATGATACCTATGACAGTTAGTTTCTTTTTAAAAAGCTCTAAAAATAAAAACAAAGCAATTAAAAATGCTTTGATATATGGTTTTTCTATTATCATTATTTATTTAGGTTTAGGTTTATTGGTAACAGGAATTTTTGGAGCAAGTTCGCTGAATAGTTTAGCTACTAGTGCTATATTTAATATTCTATTTTTTATTCTTCTAATTGTATTCGCATTGTCATTTTTTGGCTTATTTGAAATAACATTACCTTCATCATGGGTCAATGCAATGGATAAAAAAGTAGATACTACTACTGAATTGGTTAGTATTTTCTTTATGGCATTTACATTAGTACTTGTTTCTTTTTCTTGTACAGGTCCTATTATTGGTACTCTTTTGGTAGAAGCGGCTAGTACGGGATCGGTCGTTGGACCCGCAGTAGGTATGTTTGGTTTTGCTTTGGCGTTGGCAATTCCTTTTGCTTTCTTCTCCTTGTTTCCATCGTATCTGCAATCTATGCCACGTTCTGGGGGATGGTTAAACATGGTAAAGGTAACCTTAGGGTTTTTAGAATTAGCATTGGCATTAAAATTCTTTTCAGTAGCCGATTTGGCTTACGGATGGGGTTTGCTTAGTAGGGATTTGTTTATAGGCATTTGGATTATTATTTTTATTATTTTAGGTTTGTATTATTTGCGTGTTATACGTTTTCCAATGGATAAAGATGATAAAAAAATAACTCTTCCACGGATTATCTTTGCCTTGGTATCTTTCTTATTTGTTGTCTATTTACTGCCAGGGATGTGGGGAAAACAACGAGCCTCTATAAGTGCATTTACACCTCCTATGTCAACACAAATATGGAATAAAAATAAGGATCATGTGCAAGCTATGTTTGAAGATTATGATATAGCTATGAAATATGCTCAAACCGTTGATAAACCTGTTTTAATTGATTTTTCAGGTTATGGTTGCGTAAATTGTCGCGAAATGGAAGCAACTGTATTTGAAGATGATGCAATTAAAAAGATGCTGAAAGAAGATTTTATCTTTGTAGTTTTGTATGTTGATGATAAAAAAAATCTTAGCGAGCCAATGCTTGTGTCAGAAAATAATGCTACGCGTACGTTGCGTACACAAGGAGATAAATGGAGCTATTTACAACGTTTAAAATTTGGAGCTAATGCCCAGCCATATTATGTGGTTTTAAATGCAGCAGGCAAGCCAGTAGCTCCTTCTTATGCTTTTAACAAGGATGTAAAAGCTTTTGAAACATATTTAAAGCAAGCGATTAAGACCTATAAAAATGAAAAGTAACCATGCAGAGGCTATTATTGAAGGATTAAATTCTTCTCAAAAAGAAGCTGTTATGTATAATAATGGTCCTTCGTTGATTATTGCTGGAGCAGGGTCTGGAAAAACACGTGTGTTAACGTGTAAAATTGCTTATTTATTAGAATTAGGTTTGTCTCCCGAACGAATAGTAGCTCTTACTTTTACGAATAAAGCTGCCAGAGAAATGAAGGAACGCATTGCCTCTATGGTAGGTCAGAAAATAGCTAAACGTTTGGTAATGGGGACTTTTCATGCTGTTTTTTCACGTATATTACGCACAGAATCAGAATATTTAACTATAAAAAAAGATTTTGTAATATACGATACAACTGATGCTAAAAATACTATCAAAACCATAGTAAAAGAAATGCAACTTGATGAAAAGATGTATAAGCCAGCATTGGTGTTGTCAAGAATTTCTTATGCAAAAAATAACTTGCTATCACCAGCAGCCTATGCTACAAGTAAATTAATTGATAATGATTTTTATGCAAAAATTCCACGAGTAAAAGATATTTACCCAGTATATGTTTCCCGTTTAAAACAGTCATCAGCATTGGATTTTGATGATTTATTGTACTATACAAATGTATTATTTAGAGATTTCCCCAAGGTAAAAGAAAAATATCAAGATATTTTTGAGTTTATTTTAGTAGACGAGTACCAAGATATTAATTTTGCACAACATTTAATTGTGAAGTTTCTAGCCGAAAAACATCATCGTGTGTGCGTAGTTGGAGACGATGCACAAAGCATTTATTCGTTTAGAGGTGCCAATATTGAAAATATACTTACGTTTAAAGATACATATCCTGAAACAAGAGTATTTAAACTTGAGCAAAATTATCGCTCTACACAAAATATTGTAGGAGCTGCAAATAGTTTGATTTCGAAAAATAAATTTAAAATAAAAAAAGACGTTTTTTCCGAGAATGAACCAGGAGAAAAAATACACGTCCTTACGGCTTATTCAGATATTGAGGAGGGATATATTGTTGCTAATAAAATGCAAGAATTATACCATCAAACAACTCCCAATTCGTGGAATGATTTTGTAGTTTTGTATCGTACAAACTCACAATCGCGTTTGATTGAAGATGCTTTGAGAAAACAATCTATACCGTATCGTATTTATGGAGGAGTGTCGTTTTACCAACGAGCAGAAGTAAAAGACGTGTTGGCATACATACGTTTAGCAATTAATAATGACGATGAAGAGGCGTTTAAACGAATTGTAAATTCTCCTTCACGTGGGATTGGTAACACAACTTTGGCAAAAGTATTTGCCAAAGCCCAGCTTTTTCAAGTTTCGGCATTTCAGGTTTCGGCTAATCCTATGCAATATAATGTGGAAATAAATGCTGGAACTGCTACAAAGTTAATTAACTTTACCAATTTAATACACGACTTTACCTTGCAAATGAGTCAGATGGATGCATATCAAGTAGCATCATATATTACTCGAAATGCTGGAATTATTCGCAATTTGCAAGAATCAAAAACAGCAGAAAATATTAGTGCATTAGAAAATATTGATGAACTATTGTCTAGTATATATGAATATGCTGAACAAAAAAAAGAAGAAGGCGAAGAACATCCCAGTATTGTAGAGTATTTATCGGAAATATCCTTGTTGACAGACCAAGATACGGGTAGAGATGCTGAAGAAAATAGGGTAACATTAATGACAATACATTTGGCTAAAGGGTTGGAATTTAAGAATGTGTTTATTGTAGGTGTTGAAGAAGATTTACTCCCGTCTGTGTATGCTGACGATGAAAAAGGATTGGAAGAAGAGAGGCGTTTATTTTACGTTGCTATTACTAGAGCCGAAAAAAGATGTTTTATCTCTTATTCAAAAAGTCGCTTTAGAAATGGTCAAATGACTTATGCTAAACATAGTCGATTTATTTCTGATATAGATTCTCATTTTTTGCATTTACCCGTTGACTTTTCTTCTAAGAATACAAGTCATTTTGATTTTTCGCAACAAAAAGAGTCTTTCTTTAGTTCTAATAAGCCATTGACACAAACTGTAATACCAAAACCTACATACAATAAAAACTTAACTAAGTTGTCTGCTATCAGCAATAAAACTTCATCACAACCTGTTTTATCTGAGGTTACAATAGGCTCACGTATCGAACATGAACGATTTGGAAAAGGTGTTATAATAGCCATTACTGGAGATGCTGCAGATACACGTATAACTGTGAAGTTTGATAATGCTGGAGAAAGGGTTTTATTACTTAAATTTGCGAAATTTTCATTATGCTAATTCTTTATTATTTATGCTAATTTCGTGTAGACATATCATCTTTTTGCTTATCATTTTTACAAACATACTACATGTATTTGCAAATGAAAATATGGTAGTGAGAGGATTTGTACTGAATGAACAGCAACAGCCTATTGAAATGGTTGATGTTTCTGTTCAGCAATCGCCTACAAGAACCGTTACAGATAAATTTGGAAAATTTGAGATTCATGTTTCAGCCCAAGATTCTTTCTTTTTAGTTTTTTCCTCCATTGCACATCGTCCCGCTATACGAAAGGTATATGTAAATGAAAAATACGTTACCAATGTAACTGTAGTGTTGCAAGATGTAATAAATGAATTAACGGATATTGAAGTAAAAGGAGAAAAGCATCAGCATACTACAGCAGAATGGGTAAATACTGAATTTATCAAAGTCTTGCCATCTGCTTCAGGTAAAAGCATTGAAAGTTTGATTAAATCATTTTCTGGAGTTAGTTCAACCAATGAGCTGAGTTCTCAGTATTCAGTTAGAGGTGGTAGTTATGATGAAAATAGTGTTTATGTTAATGGTATAGAGATTTACCGTCCTTTTCTTATCCGTTCAGGAGAGCAAGAAGGGTTAAGTTTTATCAACACGGATATGGTTGGGGAGGTAACTTTTTCAGCTGGTGGATTTGACGCTAGATATGGAGATAAATTATCCTCTGTGCTTGATATTACATATAAACAACCTTCCACTTTTGAAGGAAATGTTGCTGTCAGCTTTGCTGGGGCATCTGCTTATATTGGTTCAGCAACTAATAAATGGACTCAAATGCATGGCTTACGCTATAAAAATGCTTCTTATTTGCTTGGAACGTTGCAAACTAAAGCAGAGTATAATCCTAATTTTATTGATTATCAGTCTTTTGTTACATATAAACCCAGTACCAATTGGTCTTTCTCTCTATTAGGCAATGTATCCCAAAATGTGTATAATTTTGTACCCGAATCAAGAGAAACAACTTTTGGAACCTTAGAAAACTTGCAAAAATTCACCATCTATTTTGATGGACAAGAAAAAGATATTTTTCGTACAGGTTTTGGAGCGTTTTCAACAACCTATCAGCCCAATAAAAAAGTCGGGTTAACTTTTATTGCTTCAGCATTTGCAACCAACGAACAAGAAAATTATGATATTAAAGGCGAGTATTGGCTTAATAAAGTTTCGTCTGCGAGTAGTAGTTCGGAGGAGGTAATGGGGGTAGGTACATACTTTGAACATGCACGTAATGAAATGAATGTGTTTGTTTGTAAGGCTACTCATCATGGAACTTTTGATATAAATCGTTCCCATGCCATTGTGTGGGGAGTAGATGCTGTATCCGAAAAAGTAATAGATGCTGTTAATGAGTGGGAAATGAGGGATTCTGCGGGGTATTCATTGCCATATAGCCCCACTGAAATAAGGCTATATGAAAGCTTATCTTCTGCACACACTTTTTATTCCACCAGATTACGTTCTTATTTGCAGTATAGTTATAAAAATATTTCTCATCATGGTTTATTTGTGCTAACCTCAGGTTTGCGATGTAATTATTGGGATTGGAATAATGAAATGACCATTAGCCCTCGTATCACCGCATCGTATTTCCCTGATTGGCAACAACGGATAAATTTTAGATTTGCCACAGGAGTGTATTATCAAACGCCTTCTTTTAAAGAAATTAAAGATACAATTACGAAAAATGGTAATTTAACTCATTTTTTAAATAAAAATATTCAATCTCAACGTTCGTTACAATTTATTGCAGGTACCGATTATTTTTTCAATTGGTGGTACAGACCCTTTAAATTTACAACGGAGGTATATTATAAAAATATGACAAATGTAATATCATATACTATTGATAATGTAAAAGTTACCTATTCGGGTAAAAATGATGCTAAAGCATATGCTGCTGGAATTGATATGAAATTATTTGGAGAATTTGTGCCTGGGGTTGATTCGTGGCTTAGTGTTTCTATTATGAATACAAAAGAAGATATTGACGATGATGGGTATGGTTATCTCGCTCGACCGATGGGACAATTATATAATTTTTCTATCTTTTTTCAAGATTATGTACCCAAATTTCCTGCATATAGAGTACATTTGTTATTCAATTGGTCGCAAGGTTTTCCTGTTACCTCAGCACGCGGAGAGCGTTTTTATAGCAATGCTCGTATGCCCGATTACCGTAGGGTAGATATTGGTGCATCTCGTATTTTTGATAAAAAAGAAGATACTTGGATGCTAAAACCTGCATTTAAACACATCGAACGTATGCATATTGGAATAGAAGTGTTAAATTTGTTCGGTTTTTATAATGTAAACTCGTATTATTGGGTAACAGATGTATTTAATCAGCAAAATGCTGTGCCTAATTACCTTACCGGAACCCAACTGAATGTTAAATTGCAAATAGATTTTTAAATTTTAATTACTAAAGTATGTATAATATAGTTTTTTTTCTAATCGTTCTTTTTATTGTAGCTGATTTCTTATTAGAGAGAGTATTAGCCCTGTTAAATGCAAAAAAAATTGGCATTGCTATACCACCTATCTTAGAGGGTATTTACGACAATGAAAAATACCAAAAACAACAACGTTATTCATTCGTAAACTATAAGTTCGGAATTTTTACCAGTAGTTTTAATGTGTTTATATTGTTAATCATGTTTGCTTTCGGTTTGTTCGGTTTGTTAGATGGTGTGTTACGTGGTGTTATTGAAAACGAGTTATTGCTCACTCTTGTATTTTTTGGAGTATTATTTTTTGCAAATGATATCTTGAATACGCCTTTCGATTACCATCAAACTTTTGTTATCGAAGAAAAATTTGAGTTTAATAAAATGTCTAAAGGTCTATTTTTTATCGATAAGCTCAAAGGTGTTTTTTTAGCTGTAATTATTGGAGGGGCTATTTTGTCGGTGATAACCTTAATTTATCAATGGTTGCCAAATTATTTTTGGCTATTAGCTTGGGCGGTTATTGCTTTTTTTAATGTTTTTTTAATGATGTTTTATTCTGAATGGATTGTCCCGTTATTTAATAAACAAACTCCATTAGAAGAAGGAGAATTGAGAACTAAGATTGAAGAATTTTCCAAAAAAGCTGATTTTGATTTGGTAAATATATTCGTTATTGATGGCTCTAAACGTAGTACGAAAGCAAATGCCTATTTTAGTGGTTTAGGTGCTAAAAAGCGTATTGTATTGTATGATACACTTATACATGAATTAACTGCTGATGAGATAGTTGCAGTGTTAGCACACGAGATAGGTCATTATAAAAAGAAACATACTTTAGTAATGTTATTTTTATCACTTATCAATATGCTCGTTATGTTTGCTGTTTTAGGCTGGTTTTTGGGTTCGCCATTAATAGCTCAAGCCTTAGGTAGCACTATTTCCTCTTTTCATTTGGGATTACTTGCTTTTGGTATTTTATATTCACCGGTTTCTACTGTATTGAGTCTTGGTGTTAATATGTTATCACGCAAAAATGAATACGAGGCAGATGCCTATGCTGCTCAATTTGGCTTGTCTGAATATTTAATAAGTGCTCTTAAAAAATTATCGGCAAAATCATTGTCTAATTTACAACCACATCCAGCATATGTATTTGTGCATTATTCGCATCCTACTTTGTTGCAACGTATTAACGCATTAACTCAAAAGTAAAATGTTACACAAAGTAGCTGTTGATATTATTACCATTGGAGATGAGTTGTTGATAGGGCAGATAGTCGACACAAATTCAGCATATATAGCCAAAGAGCTTGCGAAGAATGGATTCTCCACCGAACATATGTATTCCGTTTCTGATAAAAAAGAAGCCATTATTGAAGCTATTCAACGTTCTTTCAGTCAGGTAGATATTGTTCTTTTAACAGGTGGATTGGGACCAACTAAAGATGATATTACTAAAACCGTGTTATGCGAATATTTTCAAACTAAACTCGTTTTTAGTCAAGATGTGTATGATGATGTGCAAGAGTTACTTTCTTATCGCCCAAATGCGATGAATGGTTTAAATCGACAACAAGCTTTTGTTCCTCAATCATGTACTGTTATTCGTAACAAAGTTGGTACAGCTCCTATTATGTGGTTTGAGAAAAATAAAAAAATTCTTGTATCCATGCCTGGTGTGCCAAATGAAATGAAATGGGCAATGGAACATGCTGTAATGGATAAATTGAAACGTTTTTTTCAACTTCCAACTATTCTTCACCAACATATAATAGTGTATGGCTATCCAGAATCAGTACTTGCGGATACGCTTACAGATTGGGAGAATAATTTGCCCAATTCAATCTCTCTAGCTTATCTTCCTAGTATATCTCATGTTAAATTACGAATGAGTGCCATTGCAGAAGATGCAACGTTACTCTCCATTCAGATGCAAAAACAAGTTGAATTGTTAAAAACAATTTTGGGAAAAGCGATCATTGCATTAGAAGACAAACCTCTTGAGGAATTATTAAGCAATTGGCTTATAGATAATAATCTTACACTTTCTGTTGCTGAAAGTTGTACAGGGGGCAATATAGCCCGTTTAGTAACATCAATATCAGGTAGTTCTGCTTATTTTAAAGGAGGAGTTATTGCATATGCAAATGAAATAAAAGAACAGGTCTTAGCCGTTTCTACTCACAGTTTGACAGAATATGGAGCTGTAAGTCAGCAGGTTGTAGAACAAATGGCAAAAGGGGTGATGCAATTAACAGGGAGCGATGTAGCTATTGCAACATCAGGAATAGCTGGTCCAAGTGGCGGTACTGAGAATAAACCAGTTGGAACCGTTTGGGTAGCAGTATGCAATCGACATACAGTAAAAAGCCACTGTTTTTCGTTTGGTGGAATCAGAGAACGTGTGATCGAAAGAGCCTCCTATGCAGGGATAATTATGTTAAAAGAGCTTATTGAATATACGTCTCTAAAATAAGTGCTTTTCCTCCGTCCTTAGGGATAATGCGGATATCTTTTACCGATGATGGTATGAGGATTGTATCTCCTTTTTTTACGTCCAAACTTGAAAAGGATGTTTCTACCACATAATCGCCTTCAATACTCATATATACCACAAACGAATCAATAGCCTGATAGTTGAATGAAGTAGGTTGAATTATTGAAAGTAAATTAGTTGTAAAAAATGGACAGTTTACTAGCTCTTGTTGGATGTCTGTTTCTGAAAAATCGGCGTGCGTTTTGTTGACATCATTCAATACAATACAATCTAAAGCATCGTTAATATGTAAATCTCTTGATTTTCCATGTTGATCTTTTCTGTTGTAGTCATATACCCGATAAGTGATATCCGATGATTGTTGTATTTCTGCTACAATTGTACCTTTGCCTAATGCATGGATAATACCTTCTGTAATATGAAATACGTCACCTTGTTTAGCATCATGAAAATGCAATAAATCTTCAATAGTATTCTTTTCTATGCTTTGTTTTATATCTTTTAGTTCAATGTTATCTTTTACCCCTGCTATAATTTGTGCATTATCAGAAGCAGAAACTACATACCACATTTCAGTTTTTCCATCACATTGGTGTTTTTTTTGTGCTATTTCGTTGCTGGGATGCACTTGTACGGATAAATTATCGCAAGCATCTAAGTATTTAAATAGCAAAGGGAATGACGACCCGAATCGTTGATAGATGATATTGCCAACCAAATCGTGTTTATATGTTTCTATTAGTTCTGTTAATGTTTTTCCAATTAACATACCATTTGCCACAACTGACTGGTTGTTGGGCAAGCCAGAAAGTTCCCAACTTTCGCCAATAAATTGATTATCAAAAACTTTACCAAGAGTATGTTTTAGATTTTGACCACCCCAAATACGTTCTTGAAAAATGGGGGAGAATTTAAATGGATATAATGGTGTCATAGTAACTCTATTATACACAAAAGTACAAATTGTTTTTAAGTTTTAGATGGTTTACTAGATTTTCAATACTCGAAAACTCATTTTTAACCTTTTCTTTTGAAATAATCCATTTGTCTTTTTCTACATATACTTGAATAGGTGCATTTTTTTGTTGTCCAATCCCATGTCTATTTAGGGCACGCATTGTCCAATATACCAAATAGGTATCACCATGAACCTCTACAAAGTGTGTCATAGATTGGTGTTTCATACAAAAATTGCCATGTTTACGATTGAATTGAAATAAATTCGATTGAAAGTTTTGTTCTACAATTCCATTTAACACTAAATCTTCTGGTGTTCCCACAAAAATTCGTTGCTCATCCATTAGCCATAGTCTGTCTGCAGTTTGCAATGCCAAATCTAATTCATGAGTGGATAGTAAAATAGCTTTTTCGGTGTTTTTAGCTAATTTTTGTAGCAATGCCATAATTTCCATCCTATTTGGTAAATCTAAGTGGGCAGTAGGTTCATCTAAAAAAATAACGGGTGTATCTTGGGTTAAGGCTTTTGCAATCATTACCCTTTGTTTTTCTCCATCTGATAATTTAGCATACAATTCGTGTGTTTTGTGTTCTAAATGGACGAGGGAGATGGCGTCAGAGATACTATTCTTGTCTTCGTCAGTTATGCTTCCCATCCAGTTTGTATAGGGATATCTACCCAACGAAACTATTTCAAAAACAGTTAGTGAATCGGCTTGTACTTTATCGGTTAATACGACACTTATTAGTTTAGCTTTTTGATGATGATTTAGTTGATAAATAGATTGGTTGTTAATACAGATACTTCCAGATAGAGAAGGTTGTAAGCCACATAATGTGCGGATAAGTGTAGATTTACCACACCCATTTTTACCAATTAAACAGACTACTTCTCCTTTTTGTAATTCAATGTGTATATTGTCAAGTAGCTTTCGTTGCTTATATCCAATACATAGCTGATTTGCTGATAAAACAATTTGTTGATTACCCATTGTTTAAGAATATAAGTTTTTATTTTTAAAAATTATCCAAATAATAATTGGAGCCCCAATAATAGCACTTACAGAGTTTATTGGTAAGGTGTATTCACTCCCAGGTAATTGAGAAACGATATCGCACATTAATAATAGTATGGCTCCACCCAATATACTGCCAGGTAAAATAATTCTGTGGTCAGAACTTCTAAATATCCCTCTTACAATATGTGGTACAGCCACACCTATAAAGGCTATAGGACCAGTAAAAGCGGTTGCAGCTCCTGCCAGTAAACAGGTAACTAATATGATGATAAACCGCAATCTAAAAACAGTAACTCCAATACTTTTTGCATAATTCTCTCCAAGTAATAATGCGTTTAATTGTTTTGGTAATAGTAAAGAAATAAGAAGCCCAGCAAATAACATTGGAAACATAATATACATATACTCCCAACTTACAGCACTTAAACTGCCCATTGTCCAAATCACAAATATTTTTAGAGCATCTGGGTTTGTAATACTTTGCAATACATTTACCAATGCTCCCGTAATACTACCAAACATCATCCCTACAATTAATAATGAAACGGTATCGTTGATGCGTGTTGAAAATAACAGTACCAACATTAAAATAAGTAAAGCTCCTATTATAGCTGCAAAAATCTGCCCCCAACCACTCGTTACCATAAAAATTGGTATCCACGATGCACCTGAAGCCATAATCAATAAAGCCACTCCCAAACTTGCTCCAGAGCTTATACCCAACACATAGGGACTTGCTAAAGGATTTTTAAACAGAGTTTGCATTAATAATCCAGAAACAGCTAAAGACGACCCTACTAACGTAGCCGTCAGGGCTTTCGGTAATCGAAACTGCCAAATGATTTCGCTGTATCCATCGTGATGATTGGTCAAGATTACAGAAAATATTTTTTGTATAGGTATCTGAATACTTCCCAAAAGTATATCCATAAGAAAAACAAATACCAATATCATAAGTAATAGCAAAAATATAATTGTTGTACGAAGTGGCATGAATGTGTTTATTCTAATCGGTTTATATAAAATAATTCATAATCAGGTAATAAATTAGGATGAAGAACTTTTATTAAATCTTTTAATAAAATATCTGGACGTGCAATTGCTGATTCCCAATAATCATTTCCACCACTAGGTGTAGTACGTTTGCTATAATTATATACTTGTTTGTTTTTATAGGCATCAAATAGCATGAGCCTGCTATCCATTTGAACTAATTCATGCAATGAGTTTGCGTTTGACCCTAGCCATATATCACAATGTCGCAAATCTTTCATTGCCACTTCAAAGCTCAAAGGTAAACTACCCGAACTCGAATCTTTTGCAAACACATAATCCCCTCCAGCATCATAATATAATTTACCCATAAAACTATTGCCCCCAGGTAAATACCATGTGCCTTTAAAACTATTGCCAGATGCTATACTAGGCTTAGAAGGTACAGTTTGTGCCAGGGCTAACAATTCTTTATAGTTTTTTTCTACTTGTTGAAAGAGGCTGTCTGCTATTTCTTCTTGTTTGTAAAATGCCGCTATAAATTTAATCCACTCTGCCCTGCCTAAACTGGAGGCTTCCATCCATTCAATATTTACAATGATTGGAATATGTGTAGTTTCTAATCGTAGGTGTGAATCACTCATCTGATTATAGCCAGTTACCATAATAGCATTAGGCTTTTTTATCAAAATTTTTTCTATGTTCATCGCAAACGCATCACCCATATTTTCTATTTTACCATTTGCTACACGTTGTCTAATAATAGGATTAAATACAAGTTCAGGAGAACTAATTCCTACAATGCTTTCAAGTTCGTTTAGCATACAGATAAATTCAATATGACTACACGAGTTGACAACAAGGGTATGTATTGGAATTTGTATTTTAATTCCATTGTCAGGAGTTGTAGTTGATATATTTTCTACCAAATAATATGTTTGTAAGATGGTGTTCTGTTGCCAAGGATTATACACAATTACGCGTGTATAGGTTTCAAAATGATCAATAGAAAAATTTGTTGCATAGGAAATAGGAACAGAACGAATGGGTGTAGTGCTATCTAGGGAGTCTTGTTTCTGTTGTTTTGTGCAACCCGTCGCAGTACAACAAATTACGAAAAAAATAAGTGTGTAAAAAAAAATATTCCTCATCAATGCATAAATTAGCATACAAAGTTACACTTTTTTATCAAATCTTATTTTTACAACTGAATTTTTCTTGTTTTTACGTCTGGTATATCTATTTAAATGTCATAAAAATTTGGTTATATAGATAAAAAATGCGAAATTTGCACCCGCTTATAAGAACAAAACACGCTTATAAGACTTGAGTATTGAATCATTCAGGCTTTTTGTTGATAAATTCTTGAATGTTTCTTTTGTTATGTGCAAAAAAAGTATTTTCTTTGCACTCTATTTTTAAAAACAACAATTAAGGATACAGCGATGTCAAAAATTTGTCAAATTACAGGAAAAAGTGCCATGGTTGGCAACAATGTTTCTCACTCAAAGAGAAGAACAAAAAGAACATTCGATATTAACCTTTTTACAAAAAAGTTTTATTGGGTTGAACAAGATGCGTGGATTAGCCTTAAAATTTCAGCTAACGGACTTCGTGTAATAAACAAGCTAGGTTTAAATGCTGCAATTAAAAGAGCTGCTGAAAAAGGTTATTTATAATAAATATAGGGAGATACGAAAATGGCAAAAAAAGCAAAAGGAAATAGAATACAAGTTATTCTTGAATGCACCGAGCACAAAACTAGTGGTATGCCCGGAACTTCTCGTTACATTTCAACTAAGAACAGAAAAAATACAACTGAAAGATTAGAATTAAAAAAATATAATCCAATCTTGAAGAAAGTTACAGTACATAAAGAAATTAAATAAATAGTATAAGTCATGGCAAAGAAAACGGTTGCGTCTCTTAAAAAAACAGATGGACGTGCATACGCAAAAGTGATTAAAATGGTAAAATCTCCCAAAACAGGAGCTTATATCTTTGAAGAAGATATCGTTTTAAATGACAAAGTGAAAGATTTTTTTGGCAATTAAGCTAATTTAAACCATATTTCAATAACCTCTTAAGTTTTTGCTTGAGAGGTTATTTTGTATATATAGGTATATTTTTTGTATCTTTGTCTATCCAATTTTTATTTCACAGCAATTCGTACATTTATAACTATCAAAATAATATGGGCTTATTTAGTTTTTTTTCAAAAGATAAAAAAGAAACCTTAGATAAAGGCTTAGCAAAAACAAAAGAAAGTGTTTTCTCAAAAATTACACGTGCTGTTGTTGGTAAATCAAAGGTTGACGACGAGGTATTAGATAATTTAGAGGAAGCTTTGCTTGCATCTGATGTGGGAGTAGAAACTACATTACGTATAATTGAGCGTATTGAAAAAAGGGTGGCTGACGATAAATATATGAATACTGATGAATTAAATGGTATTTTGAAACAAGAAATTATTGATTTATTGGCAGAAAATAATACTGATTTTTTACAAGATACGAATGAAGAAGGTAAACCATATGTGATAATGGTGGTGGGAGTAAATGGTGTAGGTAAAACCACCACAATAGGCAAACTTGCTTATCAATTTAAGCAAGCAGGTAAGTCAGTTTACTTAGGTGCTGCCGATACTTTTAGAGCAGCTGCGGTTGAGCAATTATGCATATGGGGAGAAAGGGTAAATGTGCCTGTTATAAAGCAAAAAATGGGGGCAGACCCCGCCTCTGTTGCTTTTGATACTATATCGTCAGCTAAGGCAAATAATGCTGATGTTGTGATAATTGATACTGCTGGTCGTTTGCATAACAAAGTGAATTTGATGCACGAATTATCTAAAATTAAAAATGTGATGCAAAAAGTAATTCCAACAGCACCTCATGAGGTATTGTTAGTGCTTGATGGTTCTACTGGACAGAATGCTTTTGAGCAAGCAAAACAATTTACAAAAGCTACACAGATAACTGCTTTGGCTATCACAAAATTAGACGGAACAGCCAAAGGCGGAGTTGTTATAGGAATTTCTGATCAATTTAAGATACCTGTTAAATATATTGGATTGGGTGAAAAAATGGAAGACTTGCAATTGTTTGACAAAACGGCTTTTGTACAATCTTTATTAGGATAATTTGCGATGAAAAAAAATCATATTGATCTTATTACCTTAGGGTGTTCAAAAAATTTAGTTGATACAGAAAAATTAATGTATCAACTAAAAGTGGCAGGTTATACGGTAGCTCATGATGCTGAAAATCCAACTGGAGAGATTGTTGTAATTAATACTTGTGGATTTATTGGAGACGCCAAAGAAGAAAGTATTGATATGATTCTGGCTTTTGCGGAAAAGAAAAAAAAACGGCAAATAAACAAATTATTCGTAATGGGTTGTCTTTCACAACGTTATTTACAAGAATTGGCTATAGAGATTCCAGAAGTAGATAAATTTTACGGAAAATTTAATTATACAGATTTACTCAAAGAATTGGGCAAAGAGTATCGGTTCGATTGTAGCTTGCAACGTACCATCACTACGCCCATGCATTATTCATATATCAAGATATCAGAAGGATGTAATCGCACGTGCTCTTATTGTGCGATACCTTTGATAACCGGCAAACACCAAAGTCGAAAAATAGAAGATATCGAAGAGGAGGTACGGTGGTTAGTAAAGCAAGGCGTAAAAGAATTTCAATTAATAGCACAAGATTTATCTTATTATGGTCTTGATAATTACAAAAAACACAAATTAGCTGAATTGACAAATCGGTTAGCTGATATAGATGGTGTAAAATGGTTACGTTTACATTATTTATATCCCGTTGATTTTCCGATGGATGTGCTGAACGTAATGAGGGAGCGAGATAATGTGTGCAATTATCTAGATATTGCACTACAGCATATCTCAGATAATATGTTGAAAAAAATGAGAAGAGGAATATCTTCTCAACAAACCTACGATTTGATTCGCCAAATTCGAGAACAAGTGCCAGGTATTCATATTCGTACAACCATGTTATTGGGTCATCCTGGAGAAACGGACGAAGATGTAGAAGCTCTCAAGGAGTGTGTTAGAACTATGCGTTTTGAGCGGTTAGGAGCATTTGCTTATTCAGATGAAGAAGCTACTTATTCTAACAAACATTACGTAGATAACATTCCTTATGAAATAAAACAACAACGTGTTGACGAAATAATGAAAATCCAACAACAGATATCTTTGGAGCATAATCAAGCTAAAATTGGTAAAAATTTCAAGGTAATAGTGGATAGTTTGCAAGGAGACTACTATGTGGCACGTTCTGAATATGATTCTCCTGAGGTAGATATGGAAATTTTACTTAAAGCAGAGAAAAACCACCTTCAAATAGGAGAATTTTATACTGCAACAATCATTGGGGCAGAAGAATTTGATTTGTATGCTGAAATAATAAAATAAATCTGTATATTTGTCGTTGTCTTAAAACTATATTACTGTGAATAATAAAGAATTAATCAGCGAATTGTCTAACCGTTTACGTGTTTCGCAAAATGACATAAGTAATTTGTTGGCATCTACCGTTAGTGCTTTTTCTACTGCATTTCAGCAAGGAAATGATGTTTCATTACAAGGGTTTGGTATATTTCAAATAAGAAAAAAGAACGAACGAATTATTGTCAATCCGTCTACTAATGTTCGACAGATTGTGCCACCAAAATTAACAGTGATTTTTAAAATGAGTAACACATACAAAGAAAAAATTAAAAACATAATACCTCATGGAAAATAAAAAACAATCCATACAGGAATTAGTCGATATCATTGCCACTCAAACAAATTTCACAAAAAAGAATTCAGAAGAATTTTTAAAAGAATTTGTTCATGTATTGCAAGAATATCTTGAAAAAGATGGTTTTGTAAAAGTGAAAGGTTTGGGTACTTTTAAATTAGTAAAAAACGAAGAGCGAAAAAGTGTAAATGTAACAACGGGAGAAGCAATTATCATCCCTGCACATAACAAAGTTTCCTTTATCCCAGATAATGCTATAAAAGAAGCCGTAAATAAGCCTTATGCACATCTTGAAACAATTACTGTTGATGATGATACAAAAAATAGTACTATTGATGCTCAACCTGATAATACCGTTAGAGAAGAAAAGTCCATACAGGATGAGGCAAAAAATAATAGTATTCCCAATAACACCGTAATTCAACAAGAAGAAACCTCAAATAATAGCAAAAAAACAACGAAGAATAAAAAGAAAAATCCTGTTGCTATCGTTATTTTATTACTCCTTTTTCATGTAGCCATGGCAGTTTCATTTTATTTTTACAAAACTGAAATCGTGTCCTTTTTTCAACGGGCGGTAACTATTGAAGAAAATAACCTTCCTCAAGCTACTATTATAGACAATCAACTTTCTCCAGTTAGCATAGTAGCTGATACGGTTGTAGTAGTTGAAACAGATAGTATGCCAGATACCACAAACATACAACAACCTGATGAAATAATAGCAACTTATACACCAGAGCTTGCTCAAAATGCTCCAATCAAGGAGTATGTTACAGTAAATGAAGGAAGTCGGTTAACATGGATAGCCTATAAAGCCTATGGGCATAAAGCTTTTTGGGTTTATATTTATGATGCCAATCGTAATCAATTAAAAACTCCCAACGACGTAAAAATTGGGATGGAATTGGCTATCCCAGAATTAGATGCATCGTTGGTTAATCCTAATGACGAAAATTGTGTTATTAAGGCACTTGAATTAGCTGAAAAATATAAGTAATAATAAGATATAGAAAGAAAGTCACGCCATGAATGTGTGGCTTTTTTGTTTAACAATTTATCAAGGTTTTTAACAAGGTTTTAAACCAAAAATATCAGAAAATAGTGTAATTTCGTATCCGTATTAAAACAACCCAAAATATGAGTGAAATAGTTGATATTAGAGAATTAAATGCACGTATTGAACAGAAAAGTGCTTTTGTGGATGTGTTAACAATTGGAATGAACAAAACAATTGTAGGGCAGAAACATTTGATAGAATCATTATTGATAGGTTTACTGTCTGATGGACATATCTTGCTTGAAGGGGTTCCTGGTTTAGCCAAAACCTTAGCCATTAAAACACTTGCACAATTAATTGATGCTACATACAGTCGCATTCAGTTTACACCAGATTTGTTACCTGCTGACGTAGTGGGTACTATGATTTATAGTCAAAAGAAAGAGCAATTTGAAGTAAAGAAAGGACCAATTTTTGCTAATTTTATTTTAGCAGACGAAATAAACCGTGCTCCAGCAAAAGTGCAAAGTGCACTACTTGAGGCTATGCAAGAAAGACAAGTTACGTTGGCTGAAACAACACACAAGCTGCCTTCTCCTTTTTTGGTATTAGCTACTCAAAATCCTATTGAACAAGAAGGAACATACCCTTTGCCAGAAGCTCAGGTAGATAGATTTATGTTAAAAGTCGTAGTGTCGTATCCTAAAAAAGAAGAAGAAAGATTAATTATTAGACAAAATATTGGACCAGAGCAAAAAGCCCTTGTCCCTGTGTTAACTATTAAGGATATTCTTGATGCCCGTTCTATTGTAAAGGAGATATATATTGACGAGAAAATTGAAAAATATATTTTAGATATTGTTTTTGCAACGCGTAATCCAGAAGAGTATGGTCTTGCAAAATTGAAAGACATGATTGCATTTGGCGTTTCGCCACGTGCGTCTATTAATTTAGCATTAGCAGCTAGGGCATATGCATTTATCAAACATCGTGGATATGTAGTGCCAGAAGATATTCGAGCTGTGTGTTATGATGTATTACGACACAGAATAGGATTAAGTTATGAAGCAGAAGCAACAAATTTAACTCCTGAAGATATTATTAGCGAAATAATAAATGCAGTTGAGGTACCTTAATCTATCAACATCGAATTGATGGAAACAAGTGAAGTAATAAAACGTGTACGACAGGTAGAGATAAAAACCAAAGGCTTATCTCAAAATATTTTTGCAGGGCAGTATCATACAGCTTTCAAGGGTAGGGGTATGGCTTTTTCAGAAGTAAGAGAATATCAGTATGGCGATGATATACGTAATATTGATTGGAACGTAACAGCCCGATTTAATCATCCATATATAAAAATTTTTGAAGAAGAGAGAGAATTAACCGTAATGTTGCTTATTGATGTGTCGGGTAGCCGTGAATTTGGGTCTGTAGACAAAACCAAAAAAAATATTATTACCGAAGTAGCTGCTACACTTGCTTTTTCTGCTATTCAGAATAATGATAAAATTGGGGTATTATTTTTTTCAGATAGAATTGAAAAATTTATCCCGCCACAAAAAGGAAAGAAACATATTTTACATATTATTCGCGAATTAATTGATTTACATCCTAAGAGCCGTAAAACTGATATTTCGATGGTGTTGAAATATTTCTCTAATGCGATTAAGAAAAAATGTACCGCTTTTATTTTGTCCGATTTTATTGATACAAATGATTTTGAACAAGCCATGTTATTGGCAAACAAAAAACATGATTTGGTAGCATTGCAGATATATGATAAAAGGGAAACAGAATTACCCAATGTGGGCTTGCTTAAAATAAAAGATGCCGAAACTGGAGAAATTGTACTAGTTGATTCGTCAAATAAAGCCATAAGAGACCTATATCAATCCGTTTGGAATAAAAAACAATATAAGCTTAATCAGGTATTTAATAGATGTAGAGTAGATAATGTTTCCATTGATACCACAGAAGATTATGTAAAATCCTTACTTAAATTATTCCGTTTAAGATCTTAATGTATGTATTTAAATAAGTTTAGTTGGTTGATTATATTTTTCTTTTTGAGTGTGCCAATAGCATATTGTCAAACAGTTACAATTGATGCTGAGTTGGATTCTTCTACTATTATAATTGGAGATCAAGCTATTCTACATATCCAGATAACTAAGCCAGTAGCAGAATCAATTGTCATCCCTCAATTTACGGATACTCTGGTAAAAGGTATCGATATTATTAGTATAACTAAAATAGATACAACACTTGTAGATGATAAGCAAAATATTCAGTTTTCAATTTATTTAACTTCTTTTGAGCCAGGAGATTATACTATACCTGCTATCAAATTTGTAGGCGAAAACGATACGTACCAAACGCCATTATTTCCTTTGCTTGTAAAACCTTTCAACATAAATCCTGATGATGAAAAATTGAATGATATAAAGCCTATTTTACAGATGCCATTTAGTTGGAAAACATTTTTTAAATGGACAGCCATTGTATTGCTTGTTCTTGCTTTAGTAGCAGGTATAGTATACATCCTTGTAAAATACGTTTTCAAGAAAAAAATTCCGTTAGTTAAATCTAAAGAAGAAATTATTCCTCCTCATATCATTGCCATACAAGAATTGGATAAAATTAAAGCAGAAAAATTATGGCAACAAGGCAAAGTAAAAGAATATTATTCAGCAATTACAGATGTGATAAGGGTATATCTCGAAAGGCGATTTGATATTCCAGCATTGGAGATGACAACACATGAATTAGTAAAATTAATTTCAACTAATCCTGAAACACTACCTATAAAAGATACGTTGAGCGAATTATTGCATTTATCTGATATAGTTAAGTTTGCTAAATATATACCTCTTAACAGTGATAATGATTTGAGTTTAATACACAGTTATTTTATAATTGATAAAACAAAAATTGAACCAATAACAGAACCAACTTCAGAAAAAGACATGTAATATGGTATTTCAACATCCTTATATATTATTTTTATTATTTTTACTTATACCTTACATTGCTTGGTATATATGGAAACGTCGTACATTAACTCCTGAAATACAGTTTCCTACCACAGGTGTTTTAGCTCAAGCACCAAAAACGCCACGAATGTTATTGCGTCATGTTCCTTTTGTTTTACGTTGCTTATCTGTTGCTAGTATTATTTTTGTAATCGCTCAACCGCAAAAACGAGATAGTTGGAAAAACGAAACTACAGAGGGAATAGATATGATGCTTGTTATGGATATTTCCGGAAGTATGCTAGCTGAAGATTTACGACCCAATCGGTTGGAAGCAGCTAAGAGTGTGGCAGTCGAATTTATTTCTGGAAGAACGAATGATAATATAGGTTTGGTAGCATTTTCTGGTAAAGCTTTTACACAATGTCCCCTAACGATTAATCACAAAGAATTGATTAATTTATTATTGTCTTTACAAACAGGTATGATTGAAGATGGAACTGCTATAGGTAACGGACTTGCAACTGCTATAAGTAGAATAAAAGAGAGTCCAGCGGTATCCAAAGCTATCATTTTATTAACAGATGGAGCAAATAATAGAGGCGAGATTGCCCCAATAACGGCATCAGAAATTGCAGCATCATACGGAATTAGATTATATACAATTGGTGTAAGCACGTATGGTGTTGCTCCTTATCCTTTTCAAACTCCTACAGGTATAGTGTATCAAAACATAGATGAAGATATTGATGACTCTACATTGGAGCAAATGGCAACATCTACAGGTGGACGGTATTTTAGAGCAACAGATAATAATAGTTTACGTGCTATTTACCAAGAAATTGATAAAATGGAAAAAACTCGGATACACGTAAAAGAGTATTCTCAAAGAGAGGAATTGTATTTTATATTTGCCTTGTTGGCTTGCTGTTTTTTGTTAGTAGAAATTTTATTGAAAAATACACTATTAAAATCAATACCATAACTCACATACGTTTATGTTTAAATTTGCACATCCAGAATACTTATATTTACTATCACTCATACCTTTGTTATGGTTGTTTTTTATTTATAGCATGATAATTAAAAACAAACGTTTATCAAAGATAGGGAGCAAACATATTATCAAGCAATTGATGCCAGATGCATCTCATTGGCGACCAAGAATAAAATTTTATTTGTCTTTATTGGCATTTACAGTTGCTTTATTAATGTTAGCAAGGCCTCAGTTAGCATCTAAATCGGAGACAGTGAAACGAAAAGGAGTAGAATTAATGATTGTACTAGATGTCTCTAATTCAATGTTGGCTAATGATGTGTCTCCTAATCGAATGGAGGCGAGTAAACGCTTGGTAAGTAGGCTTATTGATGAGTTGCAAAATGATAAAGTCGGATTAATTGTTTTTGCGGGCGATGCTTTTGTGCAAATGCCAATTACTACTGATGTATTATCTGCAAAGATGTTTTTATCTTCAATTAATACAGGAATAGTTCCTACGCAAGGCACTGCTATAGGAGCTGCTATACAATTGGCTATGCAGTCATTTGGACCACCAACGGCTGCTGAAAGAGCAATTATTATTATAACTGATGGAGAAAATCACGAAGATGATCCCATCATATTAGCTCAAGAAGCCTCTGAAATGGGTATAAAAACACATGTATTAGGAGTGGGTACTCCTCAAGGTTCTCCGATTCCTATAGCAGACACTGCAGATTTTTGGCGAGATAGTGAAGGAAACGTGGTAGTAAGTCAATTAAACGAACAAATGTGCAAAGAAATAGCTCTTGCAGGTAGCGGTACATACGTGCAAGTGGATAATACAAATACGGCGTTAAGAGTTCTTAAATCGCAACTTGATACAATGTCGAAAGCCGAAATGGAAACCAAAGTATATAGTGCGTATGATGATTATTTTAGACTGCTAGCGATTATCACCCTTGTTATATTATTGGTGGATGTGTTTATTACAGAACGAAAGAATCATCGGTTAAGTAAAGTGAAATTATTTTAGTCTAAAACATAAAACTTAAACTCGATATATGCTTTATAAAAGCATAGTTAATATGGTTATAATATGCTTAATATAAAAAATAGAAATATCAATAATAGTATGAAAGTATCTTTAGTCCTATTTTTATTAGTTATATTTGTGCCTGTTTTTTCGCAAGATGTTACTAATGATGTGCGTAAAGGCAACAAATTGTATAATGATAAACAATATGGCGATGCTGAGGTAATGTATCGCAAAGGGCAACAAAAGGATAAATTTTCTGTTGAAAGTACATATAATCTTGGTAATGCATTATACAAACAACAAAATTATGAAGCAGCTGCAAGTGAGTATAAAAAAGCAACAGTGTTAGCAAAAGAGGATAAAACAGTATCTGCAAAAGTATATCATAATTTAGGGAATGCTCTATTTTATCAAAATAAATATGCGGATAGTGTAGAAGCATACAAAATGGCTTTAAAAAATAATCCTAAAGATGATGAGACACGTAAGAATCTTGTCATTGCTCAAAAAAAATTACAAGAACAACAAAATTCGAGTTCTGAAAATAAAGAACAAAACGATAAAAAAGAAGAACAGCCACCTAAAAAGGAACAAATCTCACAAGAAAATTCAGATCAGATACTAAAAGCTTTTATACAAGAAGAAAAATTGATTCAGCAACAATTACAACAACAAAAAGTCAATGACACTAAACGTGTGTTAGATAAAAATTGGTAACATAAGATGAGAAGAACTTCGGAATTAATACAGACCATTATCAAGACGAAATATAATACCTATATTTCGGGTAGTTGTGTACGTTTATCCAGAGAAATAACATCTATTAGTAGTTGCACGAAATATTATGCCGTAATTTTACTATTATTATTTTATGGTTCATCCATTGCTAATGCAAATAATGATGTTCAGTTTCGTGCTTCAGCCTTAGAAAATGTTGTAGTAGGACAACAATTCAGAGTAACTTATACAGTAAATCAAGAAGCAAAAGATTTTAGAGGTCCTGATTTAAGTGATTTTTCTGTTGTAATGGGTCCATCTAGTTCTCGTAGTTCAAGTTATCAAATTATTAATGGTAATGCAACCTCATCTTTTTCTCTAACATATGCCTACGTATTAATGGCAAATGCAACAGGAGAATTTACAATTCAGCCTGCTCATATTACCGTTAATGGACAACGATATGCATCTAATTCATTACGCATTAAAGTTGTGGCAGGAAATGTCGGAAACGCAAATTCTGCTCCGTCTTCATCAAGTGGAGTTGTAACACAACCGAATTCCAATCAGTCTATTTCTGATAACCAGATTTTTATTAAACAACAAATTTCTAAGAAAAAAGTATATGAGCAAGAAGCTTTGTCAGTAATCTATAAATTATATACGAGATATGACGTACGCGATGTATCTAATGCCAAATTTCCTGATTTCAAAGGTTTCTTTTCTCAAGAAATTGAATTACCCAAAGATAGGCAGTTTACAGTGGAAAATGTAAATGGAGTAAATTATAATACGATTGTGCTCAAGCAGTATCTGCTGTATCCCCAACGTTCAGGAAATATAACTATTGAAGGAGCTGTAGTTGATGTGATTATGCGTTTGTCTAACAATGTTCGTTCAAGAGGTATTTTTGACTTCTTTGACACTTTCCAAGAAGTTAAAAAGACACTTAAAACTTCCTCAGAAACCATATCGGTAAAGTCCTTGCCTACAACAAGCAAACCATCTTCTTTTCAAGGTGCTGTTGGCGATTTATCTTTTACCTCTAGTTTGTCTAAATCTGCTGTTAAGGTAAATGAAGCCATTAGCTTTAAATTACTCATATCAGGGAATGGTAATTTAAGATTATTACAATCTCCAAATGTTAAATTTCCTGTAGATTGGGAAGTTTATGAACCAAAAATAAATGATAAATTTAAAGTAAGCTCTAATGGAACTAGTGGTACGAAAGAAATTGAGTATGTAATTATTCCTCGTTATGTAGGAGAATTTGATTTGCCCGCAGTAGAATTTTCATATTTTGATCCTACAAGAAATCAATACAACACAATCAAAACAGCGGCTTATAATGTTAGTGTTGAAGGCTCCTCAACAAATGAAACTACATCGCCTTCTACTACCTTGTCATTGTCAGTGCAAGAAAATGTTAAGATTATTAGTGATGATATCCGATTTATTGATACACAAGATACGTTTGTGTTTCCACACAAACAATATGTATTTGGTTCCACTTTATTTTGGTTGGCGTATATCATTCCAACATTCTTATTTGTGTTAATTATTGTTTTGTTACATAAACAATTAAAAGAAAATGCAGATAGCTCATTGATGAAGATAAAACGAGCAAATAAAGTAGCTAAAAAGAGGTTTTTATTAGCCCATAATTTTCTTAAACAAAAGAATGAAAAGTCATTCTACGATGAAATAATGAAAGCTTTATGGGGGTATCTATCTGATAAATTGGCAATTACTAATTCTGATTTGTTTAAAGATAATTTGGTTTCAGAATTACAAGCGAGAGGAGTTGCTAGTACATGTATTGACGAAACTATTGCGGTCTTAAATGATTGTGAATTTGCACGTTTTTCTCCTTCTTCGAGCTCTGAGCTTGCTATGGAAACAATGTACCAAAGAGCATGTAATATTATTACAAGTCTTGAAAGTGAACTAAAACATAAAGAATAATGATATGAAATACGGTTTGTTAATCCAATTGTTTCTTTTTTTTCATATATCATTGTCCCTAAATGCTACTACTGCTCAGGTATATGATATTAAAAAAGCCAATGATTTATATGTGGCTACGTCGTATGCACAAGCCATTGAGGTATACGAAGAAATAAGTAAGCAAGGTTATGAATCTGCCACATTGTATTATAACTTAGGAAATGCTTATTATCGTATAAATAAAATTGCCCCAGCCATTCTTAATTATGAAAGAGCTTTGCGTTTAGATCCATCCAATCTAGATATACAACATAACTTGAAACTTGCAAAAGCTAAAACAGTAGATAAAATTGTTGCACAAGAAAAGAACATAGTTGAAATTTGGTACAATTCAATCGTATTTGCTACTCATACAAATGTGTGGGCTTATATGAGTATCATTTTTTTTATTGTAGCATTATGTCTTGTATTAATGTATATGTTTTTACGTGTAAGTTGGATTAGAAAAATAACGTTTTTTTCTTCCATTATATTTTTTACATTTGCGATATGCTTTTTTATTTTTTCGTATCAACAAAAGAAAATGGTAGAAAACCAAAAAGAAGCTATTATCTTTGTGCCATCTTCTTATGTAAAAAGTTCTCCTGATCAATTAGGTAGTGATTTATTCTTATTACATGAAGGAACAAAAATTATCATTAAACATCAATTGGGCTCTTGGGTACATATAACAACAGAAGATGGAAATAAAGGATGGTTGCCTGTTTCAACTATTCAAAAAATATAAACTACATGAATTATTTAGAAATTGTAACAAACATTTTTTCTTCTATCGTTAGTTGGGATACAAATATGTTGTTGAAACTAAATAGTTGGAACAATCTTTTTTTTGACGGTTTTATGTGGATTACAACCTCTATTTTAGTCTGGTTACCTCTTTATATTTCGGTTATATATATAATTATAAAAAATAAAAAGAAAGAATCAATTATTATATTGTTTTCTTTAATGTTAGCTATTGTATTAGCCGATCAGTTAGCATCATCTATTTTAAAACCACTTGTTGAAAGATTGAGACCTACTCATAATGAGGATTTAATGCCATATATTCACACAGTAAATGGATATAAAGGAGGTATTTATGGATTTGTATCTTCACACGCAGCAAATGCGTTTGCTTTTGTAGTTTTTACAGCGTTTCTATTTAGACAATTTTCGTATATAAATTTAATGTTACTTTGGGCATTATTACTGTCTTATTCTCGCATTTATTTAGGAGTTCATTTTCCTTTAGATGTGATTGTGGGTGCACTATTAGGAGGAGGCATTGGGTATGCAGCTTTTGTATTCTATCAATTGTTAAAAAGAATAATGCCTCAGTATGTCTATAAAAAACATAAAACAAATAGTAGACATTATTCTCCATTTTCTGTTAAAGATTTATCCCCATTTTTTTTCTGTTTTGTTATAACCCTCTTCTTTAGTATACTATTTGCATATAATTTCAGTTTTTTCGAGTAAATTTTGTGTCAAATATTTTTTTTATATAAAATATTGACGTATATTTATTGCAACTTTAAAAACATAATTATTTATTTATTAATTTAATACTGTGAAATTATGGTAAAAACTATGACATTCAACGAGTTGAGAAAAATCAAAGACAGTTTACCTGATGGAACAATCAGAAAAATTGCACAACAGTTAAACATTACTGAAGAAACAGTTAGAAATTATTTTGGGGGGCATGATTTCGATAAAGGTAAAGCTGTTGTTGGTGTACACATTGAACCTGGTCCTAATGGTGGTGTAGTTACATTAGATGATACTACCATTTTAGATTTAGCTATGCAAGAAATGGCTCGAGTTTAATTTTTTAAGACATTACAAAAAAAAAGAGGAATTTTCCTCTTTTTTTTTGTAATCAAAATTGGCTATATGTAATTTCTATACGCATTGGAGATGTTATATTCTTGCCACTGCGTAGCCTTATCCCTCTAGGATTATACAAATGTCGTAAGCTTGTAATAGTACCTCTTGTATTTGTAATGGTTTTTACTGGCACTAATACGAAGTCGTTTAGCGTATTTGCATCATCCCCCTCATTTTTCAGTATCATTCTAAAGTAATCAGCCATTGAAGTAAATGTATAACTCTTTGATGTGGAGTTATAGGTGCCTAAGAATGCGTAGATGCCAATGGATGTGGCAGGAAATAAACTTTGAGCAAAGAATTTTTCTATATCTTGTTCTCTTATCAGCAGAAGGGTAGATGGCTCACTATAAGTACTATTATCGTCTAATATAGCTGCTTCTGCAATTAAATGGATATGATTAATGGTATTATAACTAGAACTTGGCACTCGTTCAATTATTCTATCAAAAGGGATAGAGATTTTTGGGAAAATACCCGCAGGAGAATGTACATATACAATACTATCAATATCTGTTATTGAAGTAGATAAGGTGGTAGGATGATTTATGTGTGTAACACTTGTAATCTCCTTATTGGCTGGAAAAATAAGTTTTTCTTTAATAATAGTGTCAACATCAGCAGAAGTGGTAGTTGCATAACTATATTTTAGTTCAATATTAGCCGAATCGATGAGTAATACAGTACCATCTCCATAAGTTGTAGTTGCATATATTCCCTTGAAAAAATTTAAAAAAGCTTGTTGGCTTGTATATATGTCACTTCTTGTAAAAAACTCCTCTTTTAAAGAATTTGGTAGTAAAATAGTTACACTTCCTACATAATCACTTGCATTACGAATGGAGTCTGGAATTGTTTTATCTACAGCGGTATATACTTTTTTCCCAAGAATAGTTTGTTTATTGGTAAACTCAGCTACATTAATATTAGAATAATAATTTTTTTCATAATTAAACAATTCATCCAATGCGTATACAGTTACTTCGTGAGTAGAAAGGGAATCGCCCCAAAAATTTTTATAATATAGTACCAAGCTTAAAGAGTCGGCTGTTGCATTAGATGGGAATGTAGCTCCTTGCACATATTTAAATTGTGTTAAAAAAGAAGCGTTAAAACTGCCATATATGTTATCAGTGTATTTTCCTAACGTAAAATTACTGCTTCTGGCATATATTGAGTCAACAAATAAGTTACTAGTTGCTACATGAAAAGAATCTATTACAACTGTTATTTTGTCTTTCGAAGGTTGGATTAAAAAACCCAAATCTTCTGATTCGTCTTTGCATGAAGCAAATAAAAAAGAGATAGCTATTAGTAGCCAGAATGTATTTTTCATTTTTTGAGAAAATTTATTGTCCCACAATTTGGTCGTAAAATTCATTGTACGAATTTACGTAATTTTCTGGAGATTGATATGGAAGTGTCATTTTTTGTGATTTTTTAGCATATTCAAGCAATTCTGTATTCACATTTTCACTTGCAGCAATTACACCATCAGAAAAATCTATTGCAAGACGAGTTACAGCGTCAAAACTTCCATCATTCTGTACGGATTTTAAATCTGTTTTTTCTATCCCCTCTAATATAGATTTTTGTGCAAATTGTGGACTAAAATGTTTGGAAAAACCATTGTCGTAAATAGAATAAATGACTTTAGCTTTAGAAAAGAATGGATCGTCATGCAATGCTTTCTTAATGTAAATAGGCATTAATGCGGTCATCCATCCATGGCAATGAACGATGTCTGGAGTCCAACGCAATTTCTTTACTGTTTCAATTACACCTCTTGCAAAGAAAATAGCCCGATCCTCATTATCGTCGAAATCTTCACCGTTTTCGTCTTGAGTCGTACTTTTTCTGTTAAAATAATCATCATTGTCAATAAAATAAACTTGCATACGTGCTGCCTGTATAGAGGCAACTTTGATAATGAGTTGATGATCAGTGTCATCAATAATAAGGTTCATTCCTGATAGTCGAATTACCTCATGTAGTTGGTTGCGTCTTTCATTAATACAACCAAATTTGGGCATAAATGTGCGAATTTCTTTGCCTTTTTCCTGAATTGCTTGGGGCAACTTACGACAAATATCTGCAATCTCTGATTCTGGTAAATACGGGCAAATTTCCTGCGTAACGTATAAAACTTTAATAACGTTGTCCATTAAAAATGAATTAGTAATACTCCTCGAAAAAAACAATATGCAAAGATATAAAAAAAAAATCGTTAATAAGCAAGAAATTTCCCATAAATCCATTCTATTTTGTAAGTATTATTTTTAGATTGGAAACAATCATATTATCATAGTAAACAGAATGTGATTGTGGTATAAAAAAGTTGCTTTTTATATATTGATGATAACTTATGTGGGTTTTTCTTTTTCATCCCAAATATTATTTGTTCTTTTGCATCTCAATTTTGATGTAAATGATGCAAATTATAACTACCAAATCTGAATTGTGTAAATCATTAACCAATTCTACAGGCATTCGTATTGGTTTTGTTCCTACAATGGGAGCACTACATCAGGGACATTTGTCGTTGGTAATGCGAAGTAAAAGAGAAAATGAGGTAACTGTAGTAAGTATTTTTGTTAATCCTACTCAGTTTAATGATAGCAGAGACTTAGAAAAGTATCCGCGTACGTTAGATGCTGATATTAATCTATTATCTCAAGTAGGGTGTGATATAGTGTTTGCCCCTACAGTTGATGAAATGTATCCAGAAAAAGATACTCGCATCTTTAATTTTGGTACATTAGAAACGGTTATGGAGGGTAGGCACAGGCCTGGACATTTTAATGGAGTGGCACAGATTGTAAGTAAATTATTTGATGCAGTACAACCTCATATTGCTTATTTTGGTGAAAAGGATTTTCAGCAATTAGCAATTATACGTGAGATGGTAAAACAGTTAAATTATACTATTACGATTGCTGGGTGCCCTATTGTTAGAGAATCAAGTGGTTTGGCTTTGAGTAGTCGAAATATGCTACTTTCTGCTGAAGAACACAAAAAAGCACCTATAATATACCAAATATTATCAGAAAGTTGTATCTTTGTAGCCCAAAAGCAACCTCACGAGGTTCGCAATTGGGTACTAAATAAGTTTCAGAATACAGGATTAGATGTTGAGTATTTTGAAATAGTAGATGGTTACTCCTTACAACCTGTTTCATCGTGGAATGAATCCGATTATATCGTTGGTTGTATTGCAGTATTTTGTGGAAAAATAAGACTAATAGATAATATACCATTTAAACGTTAAAAAAGTATGTTTATACAGGTTTTAAAATCTAAAATACATCGGGTAACAATTACCGAGGCAAATCTTGAATACATTGGTAGTATAACTATTGATGAAGATTTGATGGAAGCTGCTAATATTATTGAGTCAGAAAAAGTTCATATTGTGGATAATAACAATGGAGAACGCTTTGAAACATATGTAATAAAGGGCGAAAGAGGTAGTGGTACAATTTGTGTAAATGGAGCTGCTGCTCGTCGAGTACAGCCTGGCGATACAATCATTATCATGGCATATGCCTTTATGGATTTTGAAGAAGCTAAGCAGTTTAAACCTACTTGTATTTATCCAGACACTCGTACAAATAAATTAATTTGAAACAAAAAGCCACTTTTTAAATAGAGTGGCTTTTTTATTTGTATTTTTTCTTGTATCTTGCAACAAATTTGTATGTATGCCTAAACTAAAAACTATATATGTTTGTAAAAACTGTGGAAACGACTCACCAAAGTGGTTTGGTAAGTGTTCTGCATGTGGAGAATGGAATACTTGTGTGGAAGAAATAGAACACAAAGAGAGTAAATCAGCCCCTCGCATAACAGGATATGACTTTCAGGCTCAAAAGCCTATTTTATTACACGAAATAGAAATTTCACAAGAAAAACGCATAGATATGTGTAATGAGGAAGTCAACAGGGTATTAGGAGGAGGATTAGTGCCAGGTTCAATGGTATTAATAGGAGGTGAACCTGGGATAGGAAAATCAACCTTGGTATTGCAAGTTGCTCTCCATTTGTCAAATCTACGTATATTATATGTATCTGGGGAGGAAAGTGCAAAACAGTTAAAATTGAGAGCAGAACGTATTGCATCACATCAAACAGACTGCTATATAGTAAGTGAAACATCTCTTGAAACTATTTATAAGCATATTCAAACAATCAAACCAGAACTCTTGATTATTGATTCTATTCAAACCATTTTTACTGATGTTGTTGATTCTTCTCCAGGTAGTATTACACAAGTAAGAGAATGTGCTGCATCGTTACTCAAATTTGCAAAAGAATCGAATACTCCCATTTTTATAATAGGACATATTACAAAGGATGGGGTAATTGCTGGTCCTAAAATATTAGAACATATTGTAGATACAGTATTACAATTTGAAGGAGATCAGCATTATATGTATAGGATATTGCGGTCAATTAAAAATCGTTTTGGGAGTACCTCTGAATTGGGAATATTTGAAATGAGACAGAATGGTTTGCGTGAAGTAACAAATCCTTCTGAACTTTTACTGTCCCATCATCAAGAAGAATTGAGTGGTATTGCTATTGCATCTGCCATTGAAGGTGTTCGTCCATTTCTAATAGAGGTGCAAGCACTAACTAGTACCGCTGCGTATGGCAATCCACAACGTTCAGCTACTGGATTTGATGGTAGACGTATGAATATGTTGTTGGCTGTATTGGAAAAGAGAGCCGGGTTTAAAATTGCACAAAAAGATGTCTTTCTCAATATTGCTGGTGGATTAAAAGTAAAAGATCCTGCCATTGATTTGTCTGTAATTAGTGCTATTTTATCTTCAAGTATGGATATCGCTATTCAAACAAATTGTTGTTTGGCGGGAGAGGTAGGCTTATCGGGTGAAATTAGACCTGTGAATAGAATTGAGCAGCGCATTGCTGAGGCTCAAAAATTAGGATTCACCAAAATTATACTTCCCAATCATAATATGAAAGGCTTGACATCAACCTTTCCAGAAATAGAACTTGTGCCTGTGAAAAAAGTAGAAGATGCCTTTCGTATTTTATTTACCTAAGGATGGTTAATTTTGTTTTTTTAAGGAAAGCATATGTGTATTTTTTTTGAGAATTAGGCAAGTATGTAGATTATTTTTTTTAATTTTGCCATGCAAAAAGAATATAATTCAATTAAACGATTCATAAACTTAACACAAAAAAAAATGGTTTCTTACAAAGAACTTGGTTTAGTGAACACCAAACAAATGTTCCAAAAAGCAGTGGAGGGGGGCTATGCTGTTCCTGCATTCAATTTTAATAATTTAGAGCAAATTCAAGCTATTGTATCGGCTTGTGCTGAAACTAAATCGCCTGTTATTTTACAAGTATCCAGTGGTGCTCGTAAATATGCAAATCAAACTTTATTACGTTATTTAGCTCAAGGAGCTGTAGAATATGCTAAAGAACTTGGTTGGGAAAATCCTCAAATTGCACTTCATCTTGATCATGGTGATACATTTGAATTATGCAAAAGTTGTATTGATATGGGATTTTCTTCAGTAATGATTGATGGTTCTCATCATTCATTTGAAAAAAATATTGAGTTGACAAAACAAGTTGTAGAATATGCTCATGCTCATGGTGTAACTGTAGAAGGTGAATTAGGAGTACTAGCAGGAGTGGAAGATGAGGTGTCATCAGAAGTGAGTCATTATACTCGCCCAGAAGAAGTTATTGAATTTGTAACACGTACTGGTGTTGATTCGTTGGCGATTTCTATTGGAACTTCTCATGGAGCGAATAAATTTACACCTGCACAGTGTACAAAAGATGCTAATGGTGTGTTAGTGCCACCTCCATTGCGTTTTGATATTTTAGAAGAAATTGAAAAGCAAATACCTGGTTTTCCTATTGTATTGCATGGTGCATCTTCTGTGCCACAAGAGTATGTGAAAACTATTAACGAAAATGGTGGTAAATTAAAAGATACAATCGGTATTCCTGAAGATCAATTGCGTAAAGCTGCAACATCAGCCGTATGCAAAATTAATATTGACTCTGATGGTCGTTTAGCGATGACAGCATCTGTTCGTCAGTTTTTTAATGATAATCCTGAAAAATTTGACCCTCGTCAATATTTAGGACCAGCTCGTGAAGAATTAAAAAGACTATATAAACACAAAGTGGAAAAAGTATTAGGAAGTGCTGGAAAAGCATAATCATTCCTACTATGGTGATATGTAAATACATGTATGTTGATTTGCTTATTACCATCACACTAGTAACATAGCCATAAAAAATCCCCCTAAGAAATGGACTTAGGGGGATTTTTTATGGCTATGTTTTTATACTATTTTACTTCCCAAATTTCGCCTTTCATCAAGTAGTCTTTCAACGAACGAGTTGGGTTTTTCGCTTGTACATCTTTAATTTGCACAGTTATTTCTTCGTCATAGGTTGGTGCTTTTATACTTCTAATTACTCCTAAAGCAATCGGAAATTCAGGAAATGGCATAGTCGCTAGTTTTAGATGTAGGGTAAAATCTATGGTTGTTTCATCATGTATTAGAATATCTTTTTCTGTAACACCATTTTCACCTAAATTAACTACTTTTAGGTTCATACCATCTAGGATTAATCCTTTTTCGTTATTTTCGCCAAAAATCATAGGTTTGCCATGTTGTAATACAATGGCATTTTTTGCACGTCCTTCTTTTTTACTTACAGCACTGTGCGTTCCATCATTGAAAATGATGCAATTTTCTAATACTTCTACTACTGAGGCTCCTTTGTGTTTGGCTGCTGCCGTTAATACTTCTACTGCCACAGGAGAATCTACGTCTACTGTACGTGCAAAAAAAGTACCTCTAGCACCAAATGTTAATTCAGCAGGACGAAAAGGATCTTCTACTGTTCCATAGGGAGCTGATTTACAGACGTAACCGCGATTAGAAGTAGGGGAATACTGACCTTTTGTTAAGCCATATACTTGATTATTAACTAATACAATATTTAAATCCATATTTCTACGTATGGAATGAATAAAATGGTTTCCTCCAATGGCAAGACAATCGCCATCACCAGTAATTTGCCATACACTTAATTTTGGATTGGCAACTTTTAAGCCCGATGCAATAGCAGCACCACGACCGTGAATGGTATGAAAACCATAGGTATTCATATAATAAGGTAATCGAGAAGAACATCCTATACCAGAAATAACTGCGATTTGATGCGGGGGTATCCCAATGTTAGCCATCGCTTTGTGTAGAGAATTTAATAAAAAATGGTCGCCACAACCTGGACACCAGCGTACTGCTTGTGCACTTTTATAATCGGATGCTTGAAATGGTTTATATGTTAATTCTGACATATTTTTATTCCTCCATAATTTTTGTGAAATACTTTACTAATTCGCTTACTAAAAAAGGTTGCCCAGTTACCTCGTTGTATTGGTAGATAGGTAACCCATGAATTTTCATGCGTAAATAACCTGCAAACTGACCAAGATTTTGTTCGCAAACAATTATTTTTTTGTATTTCCGCAGTATTTCTTCTGTATTTTTAGGTAATGGGCTAATAAAACTAAAATGAGCAAATGCCGTTTTTTTACCGTTCTCATTCATTTCATTTACAGCTGATAATAGATGTCCGTATGTTCCACCCCAACCAACTATTAATACATCAGCGTTTGCATCTCCTTGTATATCAATAATAGGGATAAAATTTGCAATTGCATTAATTTTTTCTTGACGTGTTTCCACCATAAGTTGGTGATTGGCTGGATCTGTTGAAATAATACTTGTTGTATAATCTTTTTCTAATCCACCAATGCGATGCTGAAAACCTTCTGTTCCAGGTGTTGCCCAATAACGCACTTTAGTCTCTTCGTTACGTGTGTATGGTTTCCAGTTTTGTTGATCCTTTTTGATATAATGAGGTTGAATACTAGGATAGTTTTCTAATTCGGGAATTTTGAATGCTCCGGAACCATTTGCTATATAACCATCAGTGAGTAAAATTACTGGGGTCATGTGTTCTACAGCTATTTTGGATGCCCAAAAAGCAGCATCGAAACAGTCTGTTGGCGATTTTGCTGCTACCACAGCCACTGGACTTTCTCCATTGCGACCGTATAACGCTTGCATTAAGTCTGTTTGTTCGCTTTTGGTTGGCAAGCCTGTTGAAGGTCCTCCCCGTTGAACATCTATAATTACAATTGGCAATTCTGCCATAACAGCTAAGCCAATAGCCTCGCTTTTAAGAGCTAAACCTGGTCCGGAAGTGTTTGTAGCAGCTAACGAACCAGCAAAACTTGCACCAATAGCTGAGCAAATACCCGCTATTTCATCTTCCATTTGCATGGTCTTTACTCCCAACGCTTTATGTTTAGCAAGTTCTTGTAAAATATCGGTGGCAGGTGTAATAGGATAGCTTCCTAAGAATAATTCCATGCCCGCTTTTTCGGCAGCTGCAATTAAACCATAAGCAGTTGCGGTATTACCATCTACGTCAGTGTAAAATCCCTTTTCTTTTGTACTTGTAGCAATATGGTAAGTAGGCACAGAAGCGTGCGTGTTAGCTCCAAAATTATACCCATCGTGTAGTACCTTTATGTTTGCTTCGGCTACAATTGGTTTTTTTGCAAATTTTGTACGAATTAAGCTCTCTGCTAGGTTTAATGGGCGATCAAACAACCAACACGATAAACCTAATGCAAACATATTTTTGCATCGTAACACATCTTTACCTTCTAATCCTGAATTAGTAAGGCTTTCTTTTACCATAGATCCTATAGGAGCTTCAATTACGCTGATATTTCCTATTCCAAGTTCTTCAAAGGGGTTAGACGTTGAAAATAATGCTTTTTCTAAATCTTTTTTAGTAAAACTATCAGTGTCGATAACTACAACAGAACTATTTTTCAGGTTTTTTACATTTATCTTTAATGCAGCAGGATTCATTGCTATTAGTACGTCAGTTTTATCTCCTGGAGTATATACTTTGGGTCCTATATGTACTTGGTAGCCTGATACACCGCTTAATGTACCCTGAGGGGCTCTAATTTCGGAAGGGAAATCAGGAAATGTAGAAATATCATTTCCACTCATTGCCGATATGTTGGCAAAAAGTGTGCCCGCCAATTGCATTCCATCTCCAGAGTCTCCTGAAAATCGGATGACAATATTGTCTTGATTGTCTTTTTTTACTTGTTCTGCCATAGGATAGTATTCATTCTTTTTTACGTGGATTACTTATTGTTAAGTATTCGTACGAATACTTCTGATATTGATTGATGTAGTCGTACTATTTTATTTATCTGAACTGTCATGGTATTTTGGGAGCACAAAAATACGGTATAAAATTCATTTTTCAAAGAATTATTTCAAAAACGGAC
>RRZU011351566.1_pt1 | contig 51819 bp, 46 predicted proteins | sample 2165561 | NCBI WGS metagenome assembly RRZU01 (sample SAMN10456909, study PRJNA506462) | wastewater metagenome | isolation source: wastewater sludge | place: USA: Moscow, Idaho
ACCAAGAAATCCCACGGTATGACCGTTTTCCTGCAAAGCAGGCCATCGGCCTCGGTTATGCTGATTACGGTTATCGGCATCCTGCTGTTCACAGGACTTACCTTTACCCCTATGGTCAATGTCCTGGGTCTGACGGTGCTCCCCCTGTGGTATTTTGGGTTCCTGCTTGTTGTCGTCGCCAGTTACATGCTGTTAACCACCGTATTGAAGCGAATCTACATTGCCAAATACGGTGAGCTGATTTAGAAAGGGGGAATCGCATTGAAGAAAAACGCAAGCTTTATCATGATGGATTCCGCCCTTGCTAAATCCCTGTATGATACCCTGAAAACTTTAGAGCCTAAATCCAGGTATTCCGATGAGCTTCTGCAGGGATTAAAGGATTTGATGGAAGGCGAGGTGGCTACCCTCATGCTGGGGATGACCGGTAATGGGGAACCCTTCATCAATGGCGCAGACGATGGCATTTATGTCGGCGCACTTGAAATCCATCCCAAGAACCATAAAGTGTTATGTGATGGAGCAGAGGTCAGTTTAACCCCAAAGGAATTTGACATTCTATATTTTCTTGCAAAGAACAAGGGGGAGATTTTCACCAAGGAACAGATTTACCAGGCAGTTTGGGCAGAGGATTATCTTATGGCAGACAGCAATATCATGGCCTTTATCCGAAAGCTCCGAAAAAAGATTGAACCAAACCCGGATGTGCCGGAATACATCCTTACCATATGGGGAATCGGTTATAAGTTTACGGACCGAATATAGAAAAACGGATTGGCTCCCGCTGCGCAGCGGATGAGATCAATCCGTTTTTTCTTGCCGTTTCGCAAGAAAATCGCAAGAATTTAGCCATATGATTTCTTTTCGATTATGGTTATAATAATAAAGTGCTGTTGAGCGCCATATTGAAAAAACAATGGAAGGAGATGAGATTTCGTGGACAGTTACAGTTGTAGGGGACAAAACAAAACGGTCAGACAAATAGATATTCGTGGATGTTATATCAGGTTCTTTACCACTGGAACTGATATACTGCTATGGGAATAGCACGGAAATCTCTATCCATTCATCCATAGATAGATTGTCCATCGTTTATGTATTCCTCTATAGGCTGCGTTTCCGTAACTGCGAAGAAGTTTTGCAGAAAACAAATTACGGGTTATGCGCTGAAGAAGCATAATAGCGATGGTTTTTTTATGCCCTTTTCAGCCGTTCCACAGGAAACTACACAATAAAGGAGAGTGAAACGTATGAACTTAAATTGCATTGTTTTTGGACTTATCTTCCTGGTGGTTGGTATCGTCTTTTTCATCGGAGTGGGTCCAAACTGGATCAAAGCTTGGCGTGACATGCCAAAAGAAGAAAAAAACAAAATACACATGGATGAACTCAGCAAGAATATCGGGTGTGTATTTTTGGTTGCCAGCGGCATTTTTCTGATATCCGGTTTTAATCCCGGATTTAAGAACGCTGCATTTGTATGGTGCATGATCGCCTGGTTTGTGTTGACAGGCATTGATGTAGCTTTCATTACAAAGTCAAACAGGTATAAAGCTGATGCTGCAAAATGACTGCCGTAAGGCATTGACATAGATACTTTAAAAAGAAAGGGGCGAAACAGATGGAATCCGATACTGGAAGTGGGTTAGGCCCTCAAGACATACAACCTCCGGGGCGAAGAAGATACCAGCAAAACTTTCGCATAGCGAAAAACCTGCTGTCTGTTTTGCTAAAAACTTTCTAAGTCCATACAGGCTGATGTCTTGCTTCCGATTTCACTAAATACAATTTAGGAGGTATAGACTCATGAACAAGAAAAAAAACAAAGTGGCTGTGAAAAAAATTTCAGAGAGCTATGTCCGCAGAGACAGAGCCAACGAAGTGATTACTTTCGCCGCAACCAATAAAATCAAGACTGTTTTAAGGAAATTCAACACCTCCCCCGACGGTCTTTCAGAAAAAGAGGTCGTTGCAAGCCGCAATGCCTATGGCAGCAATAGGGTGACCCACGAAAAGAAAAAAACGCTGCCGCAAAGATTGGCAGGCGCGTTCATCAACCCTTTTACGGCAATTCTCGTTTGCCTTGCCATTGTATCTACGATTACGGATGTTATCCTTCCGATTATGCAAAACACACCGGAGGATATTAACCTGCGTACAGTCATCATCATCATGGCCATGGTCGTTATTTCCGGCACGTTACGCTTTGTGCAGGAATCGCGCTCCGGCAATGCCGCTGAAAAACTCCTGGGCATGATTACTACAACCTGCACCGTTGACCGGGAGGAGGGCAAAAGGCAGGAAATTCCCCTTGCCGATGCGGTGGTTGGTGATATCATCCATCTTTCTGCCGGTGATATGATTCCTGCGGATGCCAGAGTGCTCCAAGCGAAGGATTTGTTTATCAGTCAGGCGGCCCTGACGGGCGAAAGCGCACCTGTGGAAAAATTTGCAGAAGTCGGCAATGATAAGGTGGATACTGTTACAGAGTATTCCAATATTGCATTCATGGGAAGTAACGTAATCAGCGGCAGCGCCGTCGCAGTGATCATCTCTGTCGGCGATGATACTCTGTTTGGCTCCATGGCTTCTTCGGTTGCGGGCGAGGCTGTTGAAACCAGCTTTACCAAAGGCGTCAACGCCGTGTCCTGGGTGCTCATCCGGTTTATGTTCGTCATGGTGCCTGTCGTATTTGTCATAAACGGGCTTACCAAGGGCGACTGGCTGGAAGCGTTCCTGTTCGGTATTTCCGTCGCGGTAGGACTGACCCCCGAAATGCTGCCGATGATTGTTACCAGCTGCCTTGCAAAAGGCGCTGTATCCATGTCTAAAAAGAAAACTATCGTAAAGAACCTGAATTCCATCCAGAATTTTGGCGCCATTGATATTCTCTGCACTGACAAAACCGGCACCTTGACACAGGAGCGCGTGGTACTGGAGTATCACCTGGATGTTATGGGCAATGAAGACACCCGTGTGCTTCGCCACGCCTACCTGAACAGTTATTTTCAGACAGGCTATAAAAATCTGATGGATCGGGCCATTATTCGCAAGACAGAGGAAGCGGAGGCCTCCGATCCAAGACTCATCGATTTGTCTGAAACCTATACAAAAGTGGATGAGATCCCCTTTGATTTCACCCGCCGCCGTCTTTCCACGGTAGTCAGTGACAAAAGCGGCAAGACGCAGATGGTCACCAAAGGGGCCGTAGAGGAAATGCTCTCCATCTGCTCCTTTGCTGAGTATCAGGGTAAGGTGGAACCTCTTACGGAGGAATTAAAAGTAAATATCCTTCGGACGGTAGATACCCTTAATGAAGACGGAATGCGGGTTATTGCTGTTGCACAGAAAACTAATCCGTCTCCGGTTGGCGCATTTGGCGTGAAAGATGAATGCGATATGGTGCTGATCGGTTATCTGGCGTTTTTAGACCCGCCGAAGGAATCGGTACATGAAGCAATCAAAGCCCTCAAGGAGTATGGCGTTACAACCAAAATTCTGACTGGCGACAACGACAAGGTAACCCGCTTTATCTGCAAAAGGGTAGGCCTGAAGGTCAACAACCTGCTGCTGGGCTCCGATATTGACAAGATGGACGACGACGCTCTGGCAAAAGCGGCGGAGCATACTGACGTATTTGCAAAGCTCTCGCCGGCTCAGAAGGCCCGCATCGTCACTGTCCTTCGCAATAACGGCCATACCGTTGGCTTCATGGGTGATGGTATCAATGACGCTGCGGCAATGAAGTCCGCCGACATTGGCATTTCTGTGGATAACGCAGTCGATATCGCGAAGGAATCGGCAGACATTATTCTTTTGGAAAAAGACCTGATGATTTTGGAAGAAGGCATTATCGAAGGCCGCAAGACCTATGCCAATATGAACAAATATATCAAGATGACGGCGTCTTCCAACTTCGGCAATATGTTCTCGGTGCTGGCTGCCTCCGCCCTGCTTCCTTTCCTGCCCATGATGGGCGCACAATTGATCTTCCTCAACCTGATCTACGACCTGTCCTGCACTTCCATACCCTGGGATAACGTAGATGAGGAATTCCTGAAGAAACCCCGCAAGTGGGACGCGTCCTCGGTTGGAAGCTTCATGCTGTGGATCGGGCCTACAAGCTCCATCTTTGACTGGACCACCTATGCGATTATGTACTTTGTTTTCTGCCCGCTGTTTGTGTCCAATGGAATACTGTTCAACGATCTGGCAAACCACTTTTCCGGTGCCGAACTGCTGCGGATGCAGGCAAACTATACGGCGCTGTTCCAAGCCGGATGGTTTGTAGAATCCATGTGGAGCCAAACCCTGGTAATTCATATGATCCGCACGCCGAAGATCCCGTTCATCCAGAGCCGCGCTTCCGCCCCGCTTACGCTGCTCACCTTTGTCGGTGTTGCAGTCGTAACAGTCATTCCGTTTACCGGTTTTGGAAGGGATCTCGGATTTCTTCCGCTTCCATCCGCATACTTTGTCTACCTGATTCCGTGCATTATCTTGTACATGGCGCTGGCCACCAGTATCAAGAAAGCATATGTACGGCATTACGGTGATCTTCTCTAAAAGAAAGGAGCATGACAATGAACTTGAATCATATTTGGATGAATCTTTTTGGCACAACACAGTGGTTTGGCATTGACATAGGATTTTGGGTTTCTATGTTCGTAATAGCAATAGTTGTGGTTGTGATGAATGTTGTCTTTTGGGGAATGAAACCCAAAAGGAAAGCTGTTGAGGCAGCAATAGATAAGCAAGGAGAAAAACGCTGACAAAACGCTTCTGCAGGCGCTTGTTTTAAGGGAAAACCGCTCTAAGGGGCAATGTTTGGAGGAAGGGGGTGTCCGTATGACGATCTATGATTTTACATTACGCTTGGGTGTCGCACTTGTGCTTGGCTTCATTATCGGCTTGGAGCGTCAGTTTACCGGGCACCCTGCCGGAATCCGGACGAATATTCTGATCTGCCTGGGAACCTGTCTGTTTTTGCAGCTTCCCATGGTGATTGGGCTGGGTGCTGAAATCGCCCGTATTGAGAGCTATATTATATCCGGTGTCGGCTTTTTATGCAGCGGTGTCATCTTTAAGGAGAGTGGAACCGTAAAGGGTCTTAATACAGCCGCAACGCTTTGGTGCAGTGCGGCTGTGGGGTGCTTTGCGGCAACGGGAAAAATCCTTTTCGCTGTACTTGCCGCACTCATTTTAATTGCCGCTAACGTACTTTCCCGCCCCATCGCAAACCAGATTTACCCCTTGATCAACTTCTCAGAGTCGGATAGACGCTATGCGATCTCTGTCGTATGTGATGAGCAGTATGAAGGCCGACTGCGCGCTTACTTAATCAACGCAGTAAAGGATAAAAAAATGTATTTGGTCAGTTTGGACAGCAATGACCTGCCCAATGATCAGATTGAGATAACGGCAGAATATACCTGCTATTATCGGAATTGTATCCCTATCATTGAGCAGATCATAGCAAACTGCTTAAGGAACGAGGACAAGATTTCCGCCAAATGGGAACAAATTTAATAGTGAGGTGATCCGAATGAAAAACGAACGGTTTAAGGTTATTTACTCGCAAGATAATCAGGTCTATACGATCTGTATCTTAGAGGACACAGAAACCGGAAAACAATATCTACTAATTTCGGAAGGGTCCAATACGGCAGTATGCCCCCTGTAGACGCAACATTCGGTTTCGTATGACAACTTTTTCAAAAAATCGTAGGGATTTTTCTTTCTTATACTTTATTAATAGATACAATTTTCTGATCTTTTCTAAAAACAAAGATAGGATAGAAAAAGCACAAATAAATAATAGCTAAGGGCAAACCTGCCAAAAGGTGGGGACGCAAAGCCATAGGGTCTAAGGTGTATTACTGCACTATGATAGCCTGGTTGCCAAAAACTATGCGGAGCCTGCCCTCATTCCAGAGGGCAGGCTCTTATTATGTCTGTCGGTTTTTGACGGATAAACAGGATATCGGGATACCGGCTTTCGCTATGCTCCGGCGAGAGGGGTATTCTATGGGATTTTATACTTATAAGAGGTGGAACTAAAGGCGGCGCAATCCGTACATATCGCCCTCCACTCGTACAATTTCATAAGCCTATTCTAAAAAAGTCAGTATTTTGCCAAGGGCAGCATACTGACTTTTTTCTTTCGACAAAAAAACTAATACAACGACTGGATTTTCCAAAAAAAGGGGATTTGGGAGTTGTTTTATATATAAGCGTGTCGAGCCCGCGCTGCCGTTCTCCTCCGCTTCTGACATTTTGACTCACCATCAAAATCTCAGAAAACGGAGGACAAGCCATATGGCAGAAAAGAAGGAATATCGAATCAAGGTGCAGGGGCAGCTCGTCCCTGTCACCGAGGAAATCTATCTAACCTATTACCGCATGAAACGCCGTGAACTGCATCTGGAGGAAAAGGACGCAAGGCATGGTGTGTTTTTCTATAGCGGGCTGGATACCGGAGAAACCAACGGAGAGGATGCAATCCCTGATTTGCTTTCGCCCCATGTGGAGGATATGGTAGTGGACAAGCTCATGTCACAGCGGCTCCATCAGTGTATTGGGCAGCTTACCAGCCAGGAACAGGAATTGATTTTTACTCTGTTTTTTCAGAATAAAAGCGAGCATCAACTGGCAGCGGAAACTGGTATCCCGCGCATGACAATCCACGACCGAAAGGTTAAAATTTTGAGTACTTTAAAAAAACTTATGGAAAAGTAAAAATTTTTCCGTCCAACCCCCTCATGAAACCGGATTAGTAGTGAGGGGGTTTTTCTCATTCCCTCCATGGTTCCTTGAAAATTTCATATCCGATGACCTGAACACGTTAGCTGACGGACCCCAAAAAGAAAAGCGACCCCGGAGGATGCGCCAAGACCACCTGTAGGCAGGCAGCAAGAAAAGTGAAATCACTTGTTTTCTGTTCGCTCGTTTCTTCCTGCTCCTATCAAAGACGGCCAAATAAGGTGCAGAGCGGTACCCATCCGACCGGAAAACAGGCTGTGGCAGCCTGTCTCGCAATGACCCCGTCAGCCTATAATGATACTTCTGCCCAGTCACAGCCCCCTTGAAGGGGGCTCACGCAAAGAGGGCAGCCGGCAGAGATCCTGGCGGGGGTGAAATTCCCATGATGCGGTGAAGCCAGCCGTAGTTCAGACCGTTGCCTTTGTTGTGCAAGACTCATACGCTTTGCACAGTGCGCTTGGGGAGTAGTGTCGAATTAAGCGCCTTGATTACAGAAAAAAGACTTAATGTCAGAAGCGATGGGGATCGCTCTGTTTATACAGCAGAGCGGTTCCTATATTTGTGCCATTAAGAAAAAACAGAGAATCTCGAATCAAGGAGGTGTAAAGTTTGGACACGATGAAGCAAGGCATCAGCCGCGGCGATATTTACTACGCCGATTTAAACCCCGTTGTGGGCTGTGAACAAGGGGGCATCCGTCCCGTGCTTATCCTGCAAAATGACATAGGTAACCACCACAGCCCCACCACAATCGTCTGCGCCATCACCGGCAAGCCGAAAAAGCCCCTACCCACCCATACGGCTATTGCCGGGGCGGGCAGATTGTCCAGAGAGTCCTTTGCACTTCTGGAGCAGATACGCACCATTGACCGGACCCGGCTTCGGGGTTGGATCGGCAAATTGGATGAACAGAAGATGGAAGAAATCAACCAGGCACTTTCTATCAGCGTCGGACTTAGTCCGGCGCTTTTTTATGAAGGGGGGAATTTTTATGAGCAACAAAACAATCATGTTTGAAAAATACCCCGATGTAGTCGAGGTAAATCAATTACGGGAAATGCTCGGAGGCATCAGCCGGAAACTGGCTTATAAACTGCTTTCGGAAAAAGAGATACATAGTGTTCGCATTGGGCGGACCTATAAGATTCCCAAGGCATGCGTAATTGAATATTTACTGAGTGAAGAAATGTGCCATATCAAGCTTGTCTGATATGGTTTTTTGCTTATTATTGACCCAAAACCGTAGAAAAATCCATTGGATTGTTTCCGCGTAAATCAGTAGCTATCCTATGCTTTCTATGGTATTGTGATGTTGTCAATGGTAGGCAAATACGCTGTTATTTCAAAGGAGGATAACAATGATAACAGGCTGCCTACAAGAAAAAAACAATACTTATTACGCCGTTTTATACATTAAGGTGGACGGCAAAAGAAAAACCAAATGGATTCCCACCGGATTGCCGGTAGCGGGAACCAGCGACAGGAAAGCGAAGAAAGCCTTTGACCAGATCCGGTTGGAATACGAACAGGAGCAGGAAGAAAAGGAGCGTCGGGAAGCTGAGGAACGTGCCAGAGAACTGATCGAGGGCAAACGGAATCCCCAAGCGGAGGTACTGTTTACTGACTACCTTCAAAAATGGCTGATACAAGCAAAACCCACGATAGCTAAAACAACATTCAAAGGCTATCAAACCATGCTGGATGGGCGAATCAGCCGGTACTTTACCGAACTGAACATCACCTTGGCAGAGGTTACTCCACAGCATATTCAAGACTTCCATCAATCAATTTTTGATGAGGGCCACACACCGAATACGGTTATCCATTATCACGCAGTCCTCCGCAGAGCACTACAGAATGCGGTGAAAAAGGAGATCATCGGCAGTAACCCTGCTGATCGGGTAGACAGACCAAAAAAGAATGTATATCAAGCTCAGTTTTATTCTGCAGAGGAAATGATGGCACTGTTTGATGCGATATCAGATGATCCCTTGGAGATTTGTGTGAAGCTGGCAGCTTACTATGGCTTACGCCGAAGTGAAGTCCTGGGATTAAAGTGGGATGCGATTAACCTCGAGCACAAGACCATCTCCATCAAGCACAAGGTGATTGAGGATACGGTAGATGGCAAATCGATAGCGGTCGGTGAGGATGTACTTAAAACCAAGTCCAGCTTCCGCACTCTTCCGTTACTGCCATCGGTGGAAAAACTACTGCTTGCAGAAAAGGAAAAGCAGGAAATGTACCGAAAGCTATTCAAACGCTCTTACTGCCGAGATTACCTCGACTACATCTGCCTCGACCAAACAGGAAAGCTCATGCGCCCTAATTATGTGACGGATCACTTTAGCTGGGTGCTTGAAAAAGCCGACCTCAAAAAAATCCGTTTCCACGATTTAAGACATTCCTGCGCCAGCTTACTGCTTGCAAATGGGATATCAATGAAACAAATCCAGATATGGCTGGGGCATAGCACCTTTTCGACCACAGCAGACATTTATTCTCACCTAGACTTCCACGCACAGATCGAATCCGGATTGGTTATGGATGGGATGTTTGAAAGAAACCGAGTGGCGGAACCTACTGGACTTGCAGCGGCCAACTGATTTTCTACGGACTGCTTTATGGGAATACAGCAAAGCCTTATAAAACAAGGGTTCAGGCATATCCGTTTTCTATAAAAGCAGAAAAAACGCCCTCAAAAGAGAGCGTAGAAAAGACCAAAAAAGGAAGAGCCTGTTGCGGACATTGACCGCAAACAGGCTCATGGCGGAGGCGGTGAGATTCGAACTCACGTGCCCGTGAGGACAACCTGATTTCGAGTCAGGCTCGTTATGACCACTTCGATACGCCTCCATATTTTATTTTAACACACAAAGCCTTTCGTAGAAGTCAAGGCAAAGTGTAGAAAAACCGTAGAAATCGCTAAAAAGCTAAAAGTACAAAATCCCGCAAACCCGCGAAAACTCAAGGGTTTCCGGCGTTTTCAAAGCAACCGACCGAGTGGATTTCGAGTCAGGGCCGTTATGACCACTTCGATACGCTTCCCAATCTATATCCACTCACACATCGGCCAGAATCGAGAGATTTTGGAGAGATGCAGGAGAGAGATAACACATATTTTATTGTATTTGAACCTATGAAAAACCGCATGATTACAGAGGTTTGCAAGTACCAGCTACCAACAAGGTGACTCCATTTCGAGTCAGGGCCGTTATGACCACTTCGATACCTGTCCATACTATTTCACCGCATATCGCTGCGGCGCTTTACTATTATAGCAAATCGCGGCGATGCCGTCAATTCTTATCCGCTTGTTTCTTGAAAAATCTTTCTTGCATTTTTTGCAATACGATTGCACTGCTTTTCGGGTTTGCGTGCAAAATGCACATTGCGCAGATAAACAGCATCACAAACAAACTGCGCCGTGTGCGCACAATTAAAAGCGCAGGCGGCGCTTAAATTCGTTTTTAATGGATTTATCGCCAAAAATTATTGTGCCAGACAAGGCTGTAAGGGCAAACACTGCCGTTATAAGCGCAAACAAAAAGCTGTGCGACAAACCGATAAAAACCAAAACCAGCGGCACAAAGCCGAATAGCGCCAGCATGACCTGATAGAGCACATAGCCTGCCCAATTGGTGCTGTTGCACAGGATAATCACGGCCACCGCCGTGATGCCTACGCACAAAATCATCGGCACAACATAGCTTACCGACCATGCGCGCCAACCCAGCTCAAAATCCACAAGCACCACCAGCGCCGAGCCAAACACCACCTGTGTAAACACTTTGCCCGCAAGATTGCCCCCGCGGCGCATAGCGTGCGGGATAACCACCCACGCATAGGCGATGCCTGTAATCACAATGAGCGCCCACCAAAAATGCGCGGGCACCAAAATATTGGCGGCAATGCTTACAATGCCCGCAATGACGGACAGAAACGCCAAAATGCGCTTGGCAAGGCTGTACCCGCGCCGATGCAGCATCGCAGGCGGATACGCACATGGCGTTTCCTCGGTGTTTGCCATCTGCGTAAGCGGCGCTGCGCACAGCGGGCACACTGTAAGGGCATCCCGCACGCATGCCTTGCAATCATTGCAATATTTCATCGCCGTTTCATTCCTTTCTGTAACGCATTGGTATCGCGCTTCGCAAAGCTCGCTTGCTGCATATTGCGCGCCCCTTATCTTGCCAAAAAGCTTTAGTACATTGATTCTCGGTGTGCTTTACCGTGCGCAGCCAAGTGCTTTACTCGGCCTCGTCGGTATTGCTTTCAATTTCAACCGAAATGCCCGCCTGCGTCAGCGTGCGCACCACGTGCTTTGCCAATCGCCAATCTTCTAAAAGCGAGGTAAACGTGAGCGCAAGGGTGTCGTTATACGATACTGCGGAGCATTTTATCGGGTCATGCGGGGCGGCATACAATAAAAACCGAAAGCTGTCAAAATAGCGTGCAAACAGTTCGTCTGTCTGCACGGTGCCAAGATTTGAAAACGGCATCGTGGTGCCGTGATTGGAATGCTCATAAATAATGCGGATAATGCCATTTTTAATCGGCAAAGGCACCACGCGCGTGATCATGCTGGTTTCGCTGCGCGCGGTGAACGCCAGCTTTTGCGCAAGGCGCTCTTTGGTAAGCTTTTGCGCAAATTCTGCTTTTACCATTGCAAGCACATCGTCAAACGTAAACGCAGCGCCCGAAAGCGGCAGCGCTATCGTGATATTGGAAAAAAAGTTTAATCCAGTTTCGCTGGGAAACATGCGCCGCAAATCAACGGGGATAAACATATTAATCGGCTTTTTGGCACCGCTTGCCCCCATAAATTCCCGATAAATGCCAAAGGCCAGCGCAGGCGTTAGGTATTCGGTGATAGAGGCATTTTGCGCGCGGCACACGGCTTTCAGCGGCGCCACGGGCACCATCGCCGTCAGTACGCCCACGCTGTCCAGCATGCGCAAATCGCCATGAATGCGGTAGGCATCCGGCTCTTTAAACGTAGCGGCTTTTGCGGGAATGTAATTTTTTAGATACGCATCCTCGGTGTTTGCCGCGTGCTCCACGCCGTGCGGTGTTTCCTGCTGCTGCGGCGTGAAATCGGCCGCATGCGCCAATTTGATATATTGATAGCAAAGCGCCTTTAAAAAGCGCATAGCGCCCGTGCCGTCGGTAAGGGCATGAAACACCTCTAAATGCACGCGGTTTTCAAAATACAATACGCGAAAGAGATAGCGATTCGTTTCAACCTGATTTAAAAAGCGGCAGGGATAGTCTTGCTCCGGCTCCACATGCGCCTTTGCGCGATTGGTTTCAAAATAAGACCAAAACAGCCCGTGCCGCAGCCGAACGCTGAACGCCGCAAAAAAGGGCAAGGTTTTGTCCAGTGCCTCTTGCAAAATTGCCGCGTCAATCGGTTCTTTCAGCACGGCTGTTAAGCGAAACACATTTGTCATGCGCTTTGTGGCCACCACCGGAAAAATATTGGCCGTATTATCAAGCTTATGCCATTTTGTAGGGCTTGCTTTTTTCATGCCGTCCCCCCTGCTTTATCGTTAGGCTTTAATACTGCATTTTATCGAAATAGCGACAAATCAATGCTTTGCGCAATTGCCTTACCGCCCGCAGCGCTGGGATGCAGGCCATCTACCATAACATATTCGCGCTTCATGCCGATGCCGTCTGTGTCGGCCACAGCAGATGCAAGGTCCAGCACTGCGTCAAACACCGCGGTTGCTTTAATCCAGCTGTTGATAGCCAGACGCACCGTTTCGCGCTCGGCGGTATACACGCCTGCAATTTCGCGCGGCAAAAGCGTGCAGCCATAAATTTTCACGCCACGCTGATGCAATTCCTGCGCAAGCGCGGTTGCCGCATCGGCATATTGCCGCAGCGTAATCACCTCGCTTTCGGGCGTGCCGTCCTTTCCGGGCAAGCCAAGATCATTGGTGCCAAGCGCAAACAGAACATGCGTTAGGCCCTCAATGGGTAAAAGATCATAGCTATAGCGCGTGGCGCCTGCGTTGCCGTAAATGCCTTTTGCCGACACGGGCGAATGATGTAAAAAGCGGTTGCCGCCAATGCCCAAATTGCAAAAGCTTACTTCGCCCGGATATTTTTGATATAAAAGAAAGGTAAATGGGGTTGTCCATGTGCCTTGCTGCATGATAGAATCGCCAAATGCAGCGATAACGCGCTTGTTTTCCTCGCATTCGGTTTCCACCACCACGCCCGAAAGTGTGGTTATGGCGCTGGAGGCATCCCACGGCATCAGCGAATGCGAAAGCTTTGTCCACAGGCTGGCCGTTGGCAAAACGGCTTCGGCTGTGTAATCCCCTTTAATAGAACGGCTGGCAAAATTGCCGATAAAATTGCCGGAATTCACCTTTTGTTCAGACGGATAATATAGGCTGACGGCAAACACCTGCCCCGGCAGCACCTCCATTTGAATGGGGTCGGAATACACATCCCGCTGCGGCACAAGCGCAAAGCTGCTGTCCCCATGCACGGTAACCGTGTGCAGGCTGCCCGCAATCAACTGCCCTTTATTATCCGAAAGCGCCAGCGTAGCAGCGCCCACCCAGCAGGGCTCGGCCGAATAATAATTGCTAAATTTTAAGCGCACTGCAAAGCCGGAAAGATTGTTGGGCACGCGTATACGCACAGTGCGCTGCGCATTATTGAAAGGGGCAGAGCTAATATCCGTGTGCGCGATACTAAAGGTGGAAAAACGTTTGGGCATCACTGGCTCCCCTCTGCCGCATTGCGGCCGGATAATATGGTATAATAATCGCAAGGCGATTATTATTGGCCATGTGGCTATGCCACGGCCATTTGATTAAAAAGCGCCGGCCAAAGGCCGATGCGCAATTATACCATATCAAAGATATGGTATAATAACTACTTTGCAGTTATTATACCATAAACCCGCGCAAGAATATAGCGCAAAATGCTTACACTTGCTGCGCCTTGCGTGGCATTATGTCTTTGTGCTGCCACGCAGCTTTTTTGCGATATCGTTATTCAGTTTTTGGCGCGCATTTTCCGTATAGGTTTTGGCGTTTATTAAAAGCGCATCGCAAAAAGCGGCAACATCCTCGCCAATCAAATCAAATACAGGCCTTTGTTCCGCTGCCCCAGCTTCAAACAAATCTAGCAAATCTGCCTGCAAAAGCACCATGTCGTACCCATCGCCCCCGCCGGAAAACTGCCACATATACTCGGTGGCTTTTTCAAATACATAGCGATACTCCTGCGGCAGTGCCTCAATGCGCTGCAAATATTTTTTATATTCGCGCTTATCATTCCTACAGTTTTTCAGCGAATGCATACCTTGCTGTAGGACGGTAAAGCATTTCTTTATAAAATCATTCATGCGATGATTCTCCTTTCAATAAATCGAGCTTTTCGGATACAAATTCCCATTTTTGCCAAAACATTTGCAGCTGTGCGCGCCCCGCATCATTCAGCGTGAAAAACTTGCGCGATGGGCCCATATCCGACGGCCTTTTAACAATATCCACAAGGGCGTTTTTTTCAAGCCGTATGAGTATAGTATAAACCGTTCCCTCCACCACATCCGCAAACCCCAACGCATTCAGCTGGCGCGTAATTTCATATCCATAAGTTTCTTTATGGGCAATGATTTGCAGCACACACCCCTCCAGCACACCTTTCAGCATTTCTGTTAAATTTTCCAGAACATACACACCCTTTCTACTGCACAAAGCAGTTGTCAGTAACACTTACTACCGCTATATTGTATCACCAAGTAGTGTGCTTGTCAAACGCTTCCTTATTTTTGCACTTAGCAAAATCATCCATTTTTATGTGCCGCGCTTTGCGTTTGGCACTTTGCGCTTACGCTGTGGGGCTGTATCTTTCTGCGCTTTGCGTTGCTGCATTTGCTGTTGGCGCGTTTGGTGTGGCGTTTGGTGTGGCGTTTGGTGTGGCGTTTTGCGTTGCTGCATTTGCTGTTTTGCGCCATGCGCTACAAAATGCACAAGGCTGCGCCTTGTTTCTTTGTGCTTGTACACAATTGAATGTATTGTATACAATGTGGTATTATGTATTCAACCGAAAGGGGGCGCTGCTGTGGTATCATCCCAAAGCTTTAACAGTGAATCGATTTATGACATTTTAGAAGATGAAATTGTAAGCCTTGTGATAAAGCCAGGGCAGGCGCTGGGCGAAGTGGAGCTAAGCGAGCGATTTGGTGTATCCCGCACGCCGATTCGCGCTGTGCTGCGCCGCCTTGCCGATAGAGGCCTTGTGGAAATTGAGCCGTATAAAGCAACGCGCGTCACGCTTTTGAGCCGTTTGGAAATCGAGCAGCTTATTTATATGCGTGTAGCAGTGGAAACGGCTGTGCTAAAAGATTTTATGGATGTGGTTTCGCCCATTTTAATGGAAAAAATCCGCTATATTATCCGAAAGCAGGCCGTGCTGATAGAGGGCACATTTGAAAGCGGGCAATTTTATGCGCTGGACAGCCAATTGCACGAGGTGTGGTTTAAAGAAACCGGCAAGCTGCATTTATGGGAAATGATTCGGCAAGCGCAGGTGCATTATACGCGCTTTCGCATGCTGGACATTTTGGCGGCGCAGATGTATCCGCAAATTGTGGCAGAGCACGAAGAACTGTTTGCTTTGCTGGAAAAAAAGGATAAAGCCGCGCTCGACGAGCTGATGCAGCGCCATCTTTACGGCGGCATCACCCGTTTGCGCGGGCGGATCAACACCGATTTTCACGATTATTTCCGCGATTAGCTTCACCACATAAACCCCGAAACTGTTTAAAAAGAAAGGAATGGACACAATAATGGATATTCGTTACAGTGTAAACCAACGCGATTTTAAGCGCTACACCACCGAGGAAACCCGCAAGGAATTTTTGATTGAAAATTTATACCTTGCAAACGAGGTTGTTGCCGTGTATTCGCATGTGGACCGCATGGTCACCTTTGGCTGCATGCCCACTACCGATACTGTGCCGCTGGATAAAGGCATCGACTGCTGGAAATGCTTTGGCACCAATTTTATATTAGAGCGCCGCGAAATTGGCATTTTTAACATTGGGGGCGCGGGCAGCATTTGCGCCGACGGCACCCATTACGCCATGCACAATGGCGACTGCTTATACATTACAATGGGCACGCGCGAGGTGCTGTTTAAAAGCGACGATGCAAAAAACCCTGCTAAATTTTACATGGTTTCTGCCCCTGCGCACTGCGCATACAAAACCACTTTTATCCCCATTGCCGACGCAAACAAGCGCCCCTTAGGCGAGCAAGCGCTTTGCAATAAACGCGTTATCAACCAGTTTATTCATCCCGATGTTGTGAAAACCTGCCAGCTTTCGATGGGCTTAACACAGCTGGACGAGGGCAATGTGTGGAACACGATGCCCTGCCACACACACGAGCGCCGCATGGAGATATACACCTATTTTAATATCCCGAAGGATAACGTGGTGTTTCACATGATGGGCGAAGGCACTGAAACGCGCCATATTGTGATGCAAAACGAGCAGGCCGTTATCAGCCCGTCGTGGAGCATCCATTCCGGCTGCGGCACAGCGGCCTACACATTCATTTGGGCAATGGGCGGCGAAAACCAAGCATTTGACGATATGGACGTAATCCCCACAACAGAAATTCGATAATTATTTGTTTGAAAGGCAGCTCTTTCAAACTCGGTTTTGCATCTTGCGCGCCGCATCGGCGTGCAAAGTGCAATGCCCCAAGAAAGGAACGGTATAAAACATGAACATGAACGATTTTAGACTTGACGGCAAAATTGCCCTGATTACGGGCGCAAGCTACGGCATCGGCTTTGCTATGGCCACTGGCATGGCCGCAGCCGGCGCAACCATTGTTTTTAACGATATCAACCAAGACCTTGTGGACAAGGGCGTTGCCGCTTACAAGGCCGAGGGCATCACTGCGCACGGCTATGTGTGCGATGTAACGGACGAAGACGCTGTGCAAGGCATGGTTGCCAAAATTGAAGCCGAGGTTGGCATTGTGGACATTTTGGTAAACAATGCAGGCATCATCAAGCGCGTTCCCATGTGCGAAATGAGCGCCGCCGATTTCCGCAAGGTGATTGACGTGGATTTGAATGCGCCGTTTATCGTATCAAAAATGGTGATTCCCTCGATGATTAAAAAGGGCCACGGCAAAATTATCAATATCTGCTCGATGATGAGCGAGCTTGGGCGCGAAACCGTGTCGGCTTATGCGGCAGCCAAAGGCGGCCTGAAAATGTTGACACGCAATATCTGCTCGGAATATGGCGAGCACAATATCCAGTGCAACGGCATTGGCCCCGGCTATATCGAAACACCGCAAACAGCCCCCTTGCGCGAATTGCAGGCAGATGGCACGCGCCATCCGTTTGACCAGTTTATCATTTCCAAAACCCCCGCCGCGCGTTGGGGCACACCCGAGGACTTGATGGGCCCCGCCGTGTTCCTTGCCAGCGATGCATCCAATTTTGTAAACGGCCACGTGCTGTATGTGGACGGCGGCATCCTTGCCTATATTGGCAAACAGCCTTAATAGGTGCACACGATGCTTACAATAAAAATTATCAATGCCGCAGGGGCGGTAATGGCGCAAATTGACGATGCCGAAAGCGCACAGCTGCTTTATGAGGCAGCCTATGCCGAGGGCGACGCAATTGTTTTGGAAAGCAGCGAGGCTGGCGTTTTTGTGGCCGCGCGCTTAGAGGATTCTATGCCCGAGGCAGTGTTATACCTTGCAGATAAGTGCTACACGCTGCCCGTTCCCTTTGGCGAAAAGCGTTCCTCTTACTGCCCCAAAAGCTTTTGCGGCGAACGCCACTTTTTAATGGCGCGCACGGCCACGGCCACAGAGATTGCCGCGCGGCGCGACCTAGCGCAAAACCCGTATGACCATCATCAAAACGAAGCCCTGTTCCCGCATGCCATCGCCAATGTAGAAACCCGCGGCGAGGCCGTGTTTGCGGCGCGCAATGCCATCAACGGCAACACCGCAAACCACGGGCACGGCGTTTGGCCGTATGAAAGCTGGGGCATTCAGCGCCGCGAGGACGCCGCTTTTACCGTGCAGTTTGGCCGCACCGTGCAATGCGACGGCGTGGGCATCACCATCCGCTGCGATTTCCCGCACGACAATTGGTGGCACACGGTATCGGTGGAATTTTCTGATGGCAGCCGCGAAACCTTTTCTTTGCAAAAAACGGCGCTGCCGCAGCATTTTGCCATCCCCGCGCGCAAAATTGCGTGGGCACGTCTTTGTGAAATGAAAAAAGACGAAACCGACGAAAGCCCGTTCCCCGCGTTAAGCGCACTGCAAATTTTTGGCACAGAGGCATAAGGCCGCAACGCGCAAAGCGTATGCTGTTTGATTGCCATGTAACGCTGATACAAATGCACAAATGTGCATTTGTATCAGCGTTTTTGCTTTTCGTTTCTAAACACCGGCCTTTTAATCCCCACTTCTCATTTGCATGCAATTGGATTTTTTGCAATTACTGCACATACTAAGCAAAAGGAAGTGTATGCATGCAGGCGTTTTTACAAAAACACCGCTGGGTTATTTTGGCGGCAGGCGCGGCGATACAGGTTTTAACAGGGGTACCCGCCGCATGGGGCGTTTTTCGGGCGGCGGTGGCCGCAGAATTTGCGTTTGGCGAAGATGCCAGCGTGATGATATTCAGCTTAACCATTGCTTTTTTTGGCATTGGCTGTGTGATTGGCGGGTTTTTGCAGGATAAAAAAGGGCCGCGCGTGGCAGGGCTTGCGGGCGCGGTGCTTTTGTGCACGGGCTTTTGTGGCGCATCGTTTTTGCCCGCACAGCGCGAATGGCTTTTTTATCTTGTATACTCGGTGCCTGTGGGGCTGGGGTGTGCCTTTTTGTATCCCGCTGTTATGAGCACGGCGCAAAAATGGTACGCCGATAAAAAAGGCCTCGCCACAGGCATTGTGGGCGGGGCCGTGGGTGCGTCGGGCGCGGTGCTCACGCTTTCGGGGCGCGCGCTGATCAATGCCGTGGGCATCCGCTGGACTTTTTTTACGCTGGGTGCTGTAATGCTTGTGGTGTGCGGCATCGGCGCGGCCATTTTGGAAAATCCAAAGCACGAAGCTGCGCAAAAAGAAGCGAAAGAGAAAAACTACACCGTGGGCGAAATGCTGCGCACCAAACAATACTATCTTTTATTTGCGGTGGCCTGCCTTGCAACGCCCGCCGTTTTGCTGTTTAGCCCTGTGATTGTGGAGCTGGGGCAGCAGCGCGGCCTTTCGGAAACGGCGGCGCTGTCTGCCATTATCATCGGCTCGCTTTTTTCAGCGGCGGGGCGGCTTTTGATGCCGTGGCTTTCCGATAAAATTGGGCGCAGATACACCGATTTGGCAATTTTTGCAGCGCTTATCGGGTTTTCGTTTTGGTTTAAAAGCGCCGAGGGGCTATGGGTGATTGTGGTGTATAGCCTTTTAACGTTTTGCTATTCGGGCGAAGCCGCCGTGCTGCCCGCCGCCACAAGCGACCTTTTTGGCAAGCGCAGCGCGGGCGTGTGCTATGGCTTTGTTGCACTGGGCATGAGCCTCGGCAGTGTGGCGTTTCCGCTGCTGGCCCGCATGCTTGGCGGCGGCGCCATGCCGCATTATCTGGCAATGGGCGCGGCTGCGCTGGGGTTTGTGGCGGCGTTTTTGCTAAAGCCCACGCAAGGCGAGCGCTTATAAAAAACAGCAAGGCGGCGCTTTTACAGCACCGCGTTTGCAAGCGCGTTTGCCGCCGCGTTCAGCTCCTTGCCCGAAAGGCCCGCAAATCCCAGCACAAACACAGGCTCGGTATCGCTTGTCGGCACGCTGTAATATTCGCTTAAGGGCGTAATTTTAATGCCTGCGTTTTCACACAGCGCCAAAATTTCCGCTTCGGTTTTGCCGTTTTGGATACGCAGCAAAAGGTGCAGCCCCGTGTGCGCGGTTTCTACCGCTGCTTTATTGCCAAACGCGCGGCAAAGCGCCGCCGCCAGTTCATCGCGCCTTTGGCGATACGCAATGCGCAAGCGCGCCAAATGCCGCGCAAAATGCCCCTCGCTGATAAAGCGAAACAGCGTTTGCTGCTCAAAACGCGAAACTGTAGACGAATAAAACGATAATTCCTTGTGATATCGCGCTAAAAGGGCGGGCGGCAGCACCATGTACCCAATGCGGATAGAGGGCGCCACGCTTTTTGAAAAGGTGCCGATATACACGGCGCATCCGCTTTCGTCCAGCCCTTGCAAGGCAGGCAGCGGCCGCCCGTCAAAGCGAAACTCGCTGTCATAATCGTCCTCAATCAAATAGCGCCCTTTTGCAGCGCGCGCCCATTCCAAAAGCGCCAATCGCCGCCCAATGGGCATGGCGATGCCGCTTGGAAATTGGTGGCTTGGCGTAATATATGCCGCCGCAGCGCCGCTTTGCTCCAGCGCCGATACGCAAAGGCCGTTTTCATCCAGCGGCACGGCCACCGTGCGCACACCATTGCAATGCAAAACGCGGCGCGCCCGCGCATAGCCTGGGTCCTCCACGGCAACGCAGGTTCCATTTAGCAAATGTGCCAAAAGGCCCAGCAGATATTCGATGCCCGCGCCAATGATAATCTGCCCTGCATCGCACGATACGGCACGATATTCCCGCAGATACTCGGCCACAGCGCCGCGCAAATTGGCATCGCCCTGTCGCTCGCCATGATTTAACAGCTCGGGATGGCCGCTGAACACCTCACGCGCAATGCGCCCCCACACCTTATACGGAAACAGGCCTGTATCCACACTGCCCGTGCCAAACTGCCAGCGATACGGCGCGGCGGCGCGTTGCACGGCGTTTGTGCCTGCCGAGGCATCTTGCGGAGGCCGTTTGTTCTGCGCGGGAAAGCCCTGTAAGCGGCTTACATAAAACCCACTTTTCGCCCTTGCCTGCACATATCCCTCCGCCACCAACATCTGATAAGCCGCGTCCACCGTGTTTACCGATACCGCAAGATGCGCCGCCAGCGCACGCTTAGAGGGCAGCCTTTCCCCCGCCGTTAAGCGCTGTGCGCGGATTTCGCCCACAAGCGCCGCATAAAGCTGCAAATACAGCGCCGTGCCTTGCGCAAATTTCATGGTAAAGCTGTCCATATAAACCCCATTTCTTTCTTAGATATTGCGTAAACTTATCTTAGAAATTGCGTAAACTTATCGAATCAATTGCGTAAATATTGCGCCCTTGCGTTTGCCGTGCGCTGTACATTGCACGCACGGCAAATGCCCTTTTGCTAAACTGCATTTTATTTGCCATCGCTTTTATTGTGCAGTAGCTGTGCCTTTCTCGCTATCGCTTTTTTGCATCTGATACCATATATTATTTACTTTTTGGATATTTTAATAGAATCAAACTGGATTATAATAAGAATAAGGCAAAAGGGGCCACCTGTCAAGGGCGCTGCGCTTTTGCCAAAAGAGGGGTGCGCGTGAAGGGCAAACGCGCCTTGCGCGGCAAGGTGCTATGTAAAACAGCTTCGCGCGTTTAAGAAAGAGTGAGTAGTATGCAAACCAAAAAATTTGACGCACGCACAATCTGCATGGTGGGTATTATGGCGGCGCTGGTGTTTGTGGGCACCAATCTGCGCATTAAAATACCTGCCGGTACCGACGGCGTGATGCTGCATCTGGGCAATGTGTTTTGCCTTTTGGGCGGGCTTTTGTTCGGCGGCGTGCCGGGTGGGCTTGCGGCAGGCATGGGCTCGGCGCTATTTGATTTATTTAGCGAATACGCAAACGAAGCGTGGATTACCTTTTTAACAAAATTTGCGATGGGCTTTGTATCGGGGCTAATTGCGTGCGGCTTTTTTGCCAAAGCGCGCCCCGCGGGCAAAGGCCTATCCAAAACGGCGCTTGGCGCGGTGGCGGGCTCGCTTACTTATGTGGCGCTTTACACCGTAAAAACCGTGATTATGCAGCGCTTGGTTTATGGCTTGCCGTGGGCGGGTGTGTGGCCGATTGTGGCCGTGAAAACCTCGGTTAGCCTGATTAACGGGCTAATTGCCGTGGCGGCAAGCTTGATATTATACAGCGCTTTGCGCCCCGCGCTTGAACGCGCGCGGATTTTGCCGCGATAGCGTTTGATAAACGCGCCTGCTGCTTTCGGGTTGGTATTCTGCAAGATTATGATGAATATTCGTCTTTATGCACAAAAAAAGCCACTGCTTTTCTGTTTGAAAGCGGTGGCTTTCTTGTGGTATTTCGTGTAAAATAGAAAAGTAAACAAGCAAGGTGAAGCGTGCACAAAACGATGTACCACAAAAAGCCAGGGCCAAAGCGCGCCCCCTTTTGCACCTTCAGCACACAAAAGCTTGCGGCGCTATGCGTTCAAGCTTTGGGTTTTGCGCCGCTTTGCCAAAGGCAAAGGGGAATGCTCGGCAATGCCGAGGCCGGCACAACGCCCCAAGAAAGGAATGGTTATCAAGGTGTCAAATAAACCGTATTCTAAAAAGCCGAGCGGCATTGCAAAGTGGCTGCGCATGGCAACGCCGCTTGACTTGGTTTTGGTGGGAGGCATCGCCCTTGCGGCCGTGGCCGTTGTGGTTATTGGCTTTGCCGTATTGCAAAAAGGCAAAGCAAAGCCCACAAACGGCAGCTCCATCGCCGTGTCTGCCAGCACCAGCGCGGCAGTTGCCGACAAGGAGTACAACAAAGACGCGCTGATATTGGAAGAAGAAGATTATGTAGACACAATTTTGCCCGAAGTAGCGGACGCAGGCACGGCCTATGTGGATGAAACGCTTTTTATCGGCGATTCAAACACCGTGCGCATGATGTCTTATGGCCACACCACACTTAAAAACGACGTTGCCGCCGAAAGCATGGGCATTCAGCACGTGCCATCGAAAGCCATTGTGTTTTTTCAAGGCTACGACGAGCCCGTCACCGTGCCAAAAGCCGTCAGCCTTATCCAGCCAAAGCGCGTGATTATCACTTACGGCACCAATAACACCATTGGCTGGTCGGCCAAAACGCTGGTGGACGAATACGAAAAAGCCATCAGCGCCATTTTAAAGGCCTATCCGTATACCGACATTATCATCAACGCCGTGCCGCCTATAGACAAGCTGCGCGAAAACACCGCCATCACCATGCAAACCATTGACTCGTTTAATAAAGCATTGGCCGAGATGGCAAAGGCAAAGGGCTATAAATTTTTAAACAGTGCCGAGGCGCTAAAGGATGAAAAAACCGGCTTTGCCAAAACCGATTACACCATCAGCGACGGCATTCATTTAAGCAAAAAAGGCATGGATGCCCTGTTTAAATACGTGCGCACGCACACCTTTATTGCTGAAGACCGCCGCCCAAAACCGTTAAAGCCTGTGCCCGCCCGCAAAGAAACCCCGCCCGGCATCATCACAGAGGACCCGCTGGCCGTGCGCGGTGAAAAGAAGGACGGCGTGTCGATTGTATTTCAAAATGCTACGCCCGACATGGGCGTGTTTGAGGGCAATAGCAAGCAAACCGTGAAAAGCGGCAATGCCTGCGAAAGCGTTACCGCCGTTGCGCGCGAAGGCTTTGTGTTTATGGGATGGAGCTGCACCGAAGGGCGCATCGACGATGTGGCAAACCCTGTGCTAAAATTCACCGTGCCGCCCACTGGCGCAAAAGAAATTGTGATTACCGCTTCCTTTGGGCCCGCAGGCCTTTGGTTTATAAACGATAAAGGCGAGGGCGTAACGGCGCTCAGCCTGGAGCCTACCAAACAAGTGCAGCTGCGCGCGGCCTTTAAGCCCGCCACCTACAGCGGCAACAAAGCGCTAACGTTTACCACGTCTAATCCCGCCGTGGCCATTGTGGACGCAAACGGCCTTGTTACCGCTGTGGCGGCAGGCGATGCCACCATTACGTGCACGGCAGCAAGCGGCAAGCTGAGTGCAAGCGTGAACATCACTGTATCAGCGGCCAAAAAACCGCTAACCGATTTTGCCATTTCAGCAAGCAGCGTTTCTATCGAGGTGGGCAAGCCCGATGTGCAGCTGTCTATCACGGGATACACCCCCGCCGATACCACCACCGTAAAAACGCCCGCTTTTTCATCATCCAATAGCGCCGTAGCCACTGTGAATGAAACGGGCATTATACACGCCGTGGCAAAAGGCAGTGCCACAATTACCGTAACGGTGGGCGGCATCTCTAAAACCTGCGCTGTCACAGTAACCGAGCCTATTGTAAAAGATAAGTTTTGCGATGTAGCAAACTGCACAGCCAAAGGCCCCTATACGCAGGCCGAGCTAGACGCGCATAATGCAAACCCCGGTGCTGCGCACCCCGCGGTAAACCCAAAGGATAAAACCTGCGATCATCCCGGCTGCACAGCCCCCGGCCCCTACACGCAGGCCGAGCTGGACGCGCATAAAGCAAACCCCGGTGCTGCGCATCCCCCAGTAGACCCAAAGGATAAAACCTGTGATCATCCCGGCTGCACTGCCCCCGGCCCCTACACGCAGGCCGAGCTAGACGCGCACAAAGCAAACCCGGGTGCTGCACATCCCGCACCGCCCCCCAGCTTTATCTGCAATGTTTGCAGCCCGGCTGTGCCGTTTGCCTCTCAAGCCGAGCTAGACGCGCATAACACCGCCACGCACCCCGCACCATAATTGCTGCAAAGAGGCCATAACACATCGTTATGGCCTCTTTTTCTATATCGCCTTGTATATATTTCCCTTTTCAAGCGGATACTATTGCTAGAACTATCGCAGAAAAGGGGAAATAGTAATGAAAGCAACAGGCATTGTGCGCCGCATTGACGATTTGGGGCGCGTGGTTATTCCTAAAGAAATTCGCCGCACACAGATGATTCGAGTGGGTGACCCTCTTGAAATTTTTGTGAATGCAGAGGGCGATGTGATTTTTAAAAAATACAGCCCCATCGGCGAGCTTGCACCCTTTGCAGAAAAATGCGCCGAGGTGCTGTATAAAGCGGCGGGCGTTTGCGTGGCGGTGGCGGATCGCGACGTGGTGGTGGCCGTGGGCGCAAACACTGGCAAAAAAGAATTGGTTAATGCATCGCTGAGTTTAAGCTACGATAAGCACCTTGAAGCGCGCCGCGTATATACCGCGCCGCAAAATAAGGCTTTTTCATTGTGCGACACACCCTCTACGCCCGCGTATGCGGCAGCGCCGATTGTGTGCCAGGGCGATTTAATCGGCAGCGTGGCGCTTTTATCGATTGAGGGCGCTGCCCCAAACGACAACGAGCTGAAAATTTTGCAAATTGCCGCCTCGCTTTTGGCGCGCCAAATGGAACAATAAATACACCGCGAAAGGTATGGACACAATCTTGGATTTACAGCCTTTATATGAAGAAATCGGCCGCAAAAACGGCGTTGGCGCCGAAAATGTGGAACAGGAAATCAGCGCAGCGCTTGCCGCCGCATGGGAAAGCGGCAACGCTTTTGCCGTGCCCGCGAAAGGGCCAATGCCCACAAACGAAGAGTTTTTTGAGTATCTGCTGGAGATATTGCAATAACCCCCCCTCGGCCATATAAAAAGCGCGTGCTGCACCGGATGCATCCGGCGCAGCACGCGCTTTTGTTTACTATCTTTATATCACTCGGTATATACCTTTAGGTTTGCATATTCCGCTATCAGCGGTGCCATCTGCCGAAAGCCGATTTTGCCGCCTCCGATGTGCGCGCCCAGCGCGCCGTCGTCGTCATACTGCAAAACCGACAGGCCATTTACAAAAAACTCGATGTGATTGTCGCGGCGCACAAGGCAAAGCGCGTAGCTTTTGTCGCAATCGGCCACATCGGGAATCGGGTCTGCCCCTTGCGCCACCAAATGAAAGCCATAGCTTTTGCGCAAATTGCAGGTGTGAAACGCACGCTCCTCGGGATATCTGCGGCGAAAATACGAGATGTGATAGGCATTGATATCGCCGTGATGATAAAAATCGTATTCGCCGGTGCGCGGCGCAAGCGCGCCTGTAAGGATGTCCTCGCCGCCGCACCCCTTTGCCCCAAAGAAAAACACACAAAGCCCCGGCTCGCGCAAGGGGGTAAAATCCCATGTAATGCGCAAATTTTGCGGAAAATCCACTGGGCACCAAAACACAAAATTGGATTTTTGCCCCAGCGAAGCATCCAGCGTGGATTCCAGCCGCAAGCGCCCCTGCGCAAAAGAAGCGGCGGCCTCGCCCTCTGTTACAAAGCCCTCTATGTCCTGTGCGCAGGCCAAAGGGTTTTCATAAATTAAACGGTTTAACGAAAAATCTTGCATTTTCAATTTCCTTTCATTCTGTGCAATGCACTGTGGCAAACCCCGCGAAAAGGCCGTTTTTACAAATCGAAAAAGTCAAAATGTCGCCCCGCATAAATCACCCACGCCAATAAAACGCCGCCCACGGCAATAAAGAAAACCCCGATTACCATTGTCCATGCGGCAAGCCCGCCAAACGGGTTAAACATCATAAAAATGCCGATAACGGCTTTCACGGCGGCCTCCACCGCAGTGCCATGCCACGGATAGCCCACGGCGCGCTGGCGCAGCGCCAGCGAAAGCTTAAGCGCGGCGCTGATGATGGACCACAGCCCCAGCACCACCCCCAAAAACACCAGCGACACATCGCGCTTTAGTAAAAACACAAGGCCCACAGCAAGGCTCATGCAGCCTTGAATCAGCTTCATGCCGCCGCTTTTTTCAAATTCGCGCACGCCAAAGCTGTATGCCAGCTCGCACACACCCACAAAAGCCAGCGCAAGGCCAATGAGCATCGGCAAAATATGCATAATGCCGGATGGCCAAATCAGCGCCGTTAAGCCCAGCACAAGCAATACTGTGCTTGCCAAAATCAGCGCCCATTTCCATCGTTTAAACAGTTCCATTTTCAATCATTCCTTTCATGGGAAATCTGCGGCGGTTTGCTTTGCAAAATTTTGGCCTGCGCTTTCGGCAAAAAGCCGCAAAGCGCCGCTTATCGCATTGGATACAAGCGTTAATTTTTTGCATGCAATAGTGCCGCAAAGGACTGTGTGAAACCAGCTTTCGCCCTTTTTCACACAGCCCTTTGGTATTTTTACAACAATGTACGGCGCAGCTCTTCGCCTGATTTTGGGCTTAACAGCGCGGGTGGCACGTCAAATGCTGTGGCGGCGCCCGTTTGGCCTTTTTGCGCCATGCGAATGCACGCGCGCGTATAGGCCACCAAAACGCTTGCGGTAAACGCGGGGTTTGAGCCAAGCTTTAAGCTGTATTCCAGCACATGCGCGTCGCCCTGCGCCGTAGCGCCGCTGCGCAGCACAAAGCCGCCATGCCGCATGCCGCTGTGCTCGGTATTCAGCGTTTCTTGCGAAATAAAATGCACCGTGGTGTCATAATCGGCAAAATAGTTGGGCATTGTTTGAATGGCGGTTTCAATCGCGGCTGTATCGGCGCCGTCCTTTGCCACTACATAGCACACGCGCGTATGCTTTTCGCGCGTTTGTAATTGCGGGTTTTTGCCCGCGCGCACTGCGTCCAGCGCTGCTGCACAGGGCACGGTGTATTGCTTGGCATCTGCCACGCCCTCGATACGGCGAATGGCATCCGAATGCCCCTGGCTTACGCCCTCGCCCCAAAATGTATAGGTTTCGCCCGCGGGCAGTACCGCGTCGCCCAAAAGGCGCTGCACGCTGAAAAGCCCCGGGTCCCACCCAATCGAAATCAGCGCGCAATGGCCTGACTGCCGTGCAATTTGATCCATCTCGGCAAAGTATTCGGGGATTTTGGCGTGGGTATCAAAGCTGTCTACTGTGTTAAAATGCGCGGCAAACTGCGGCCCCTGCATGGGCAAATCGGTGGCAGAGCCGCCGCAAAGAAGCACTGCGTCCAGCTTGCCCTCCCATTCGCCAATTTGCTGTGGCGACACTACGGGCACGCCCGGCGTAGCAAGCTGTAAATCGCTTCTGCGCGAGAATACCGCTGCAAGTTGCATATCCGCACTTGCGGCAATGGCGGCCTCGGCGCCGCGACCCAAATTTCCATACCCTGCAATTGCAATTTGATAACACTTTTCCATATTCGGTTGCCCCTCTCTTATTAAACATGCCCATACAAACGATATCTGCCGGAAAACGCGGGGAAATTGCATACAAAATAGACGATTACTTTTTCGGCGGGGTGCTGCTGGCATTTGCAGATGCCGAAGCCGCGGCGGTAACACCTGCTAAGTCAAACGTGCCCGTCATGCGGTAAGTGCCGTAATCGGAGTAGTTAAAGGCCAGCCGATATTCGGCATTGGGGTCAAGCCCCGTAAACGTGGCCGTTTGCGTGGTGCCATCGGCTTTAAAATAAGCAGTGGCTACAAATTCGGCTGCGTTTGCGCCCTTTTTCCAAAGCGCGGCTGAAGCCTCTTGGTATTTTGTTTCCTTTGGCTCATAGCCGCCCGCCTCGCCGCTGGATACAAACATCGAGGCATTTACGCTCAGCGTCAAAGTGCCGCTTTGGGTAAAATAATCGGTTGTGCGATTACGTATCAGCGTAAACGCGCCCGCCATTCCGCCCTCGGGCTTTATCTGCGCGCCCATCGTGCCGGCCTCAACCGGCGCTGTAAAATCTGCGGGAAGGGCAATATTGCCACCCGCGCTTACCGCCACTTGATTATCCTTTGTCACAACAGAGCTCGGCTCCTGCACCTCGTCCTTGCCGCATGCGGCAAGCCCTACGCAAAGCAGCACCGCCAATATCGGCAAAACCGCGCGTTTTAAACGTCCTTTGTTCATTACAGCCGTCCTTTCTTCATCAAGCGCAAAATCCCATTCGCCGCTTTTAGGGCAAAAGCGCCGCTTTAATCGCCGCCGCTTCCTGCTGGGCTTTTGCCGCATACTCCCCCGCGTTAAACAGATTATCATATCGATACAGCGAAAAACCGTGTACCCCGTCGGCGCTTTGCAAAAGTTTTATCTGCTTTGCAAGGTTTTCGCCGCTTTGCCATTCGCTTTGGTCGTTTGCGCCGCCATCGCCTATGCCGATGCGATACGCGCCGAGGCCGATATGTAAGCTGACGCTGCTATGGCGGGGATAAGCGCTCCAGTCCTGCACCAGCTTTGCAAACTGAAAATCGGTGCGGCCGGATTTTGTTAGATACTCAAAGCCCCAATACAGCTGCGGCATCACATAATCCACATAGCCGGGCGTTTGCAGCCAAAGGCGCACATCGCTATACTGTTCGTTATAATTGTTATCGTTATTACCCTGCGGACTAATTCCAAACACCAATTCGGGGCGCAGCGCCTTAATGGCGGCATAGGTTTCTTTCACAAGGGTGTTTACATTTTCGCGCCGCCATTCGGCCAGTGTTTTGCCCTTGCCCTCGGCCGCAAATTCTGCTGCGTCAAAATCCGCATTTGTGGTGGGGTAAAAATAATCGTCAAATTGCACGCCGTCGATGTCGTAATTTTGCACCACTTCGCATACGCCATCAATGATATACGCGCGCACCGCAGCGCTTGCGGGGTTTAGATACATGCCATCGCCCACGGTTTTTACCCATTCGGGATGCTGTGTGGCAATGCTGTTATCGGCAAGGGTTTCGGGCGTTTTGCCGTTTAGGCGGATGCGATACGGGTTAAACCATGCTTCAATGGCAAGGCCGCGCGCGTGCGCTTCGCTTACAAAAATGGCAAACGGGTCATAGCCGGGGTCTTTGCCCTGCACGCCCGTGATAATATGGCTCCAGGGGAATTTATCGGTTTTATAGATAGCGTCCGCAAACGGACGCACCTGCACGATTACGCGGTTTAGCCCGATATCCTTGCAATTATCCAAAAGTGTACCCACGCTTTGCGTAAACGCCGCTTCGCCAGTTGTATCAAGCGCTTTCCATTCCAAATAGCTTACCCACATGGCCTGATATGCGCCTTTTGCGGCGGGCGGCTGCGGATGGGCGGGCGCGGAGGCATCGGGTGTGGGCACTGCGGTGAAATCGTTTTTCACGCTATCGGAGGGTGTGGGCGAAGTAGTATCGCTGCCTGCCCCTCGGCCTGCACAGGATGCTAAAACGCAGCAAGATAAAACCAGCGCTGCAAGCTTTTTAAACTGCATAAATTTATTTTCCTTTCCGATGCGGCTTTATTGCAGCGAAGGCTTTGTGGCATCGTCCCCTGCTTGAAACAGCACCACCGCAAACACCAGCTGGCACAGCGCAATGCCTGCGCCCACAAGGCCGCCCCAAAGCTGCCCCAGCGGCAAAAAGCTGCACACCAGCTGCACTGCGCCTGCCGCCATCACCACAAGGGCAAGCGTTTTTTGCTTGCCGCTGCCGTTTTTAAAATAGCCAAACGCAAATACAGGCCATGCCAGTGCCGCAAGCAAAAAGCCAAACGAGGGCAAAAGCCCCAGCACCAAAAGCATCACTGCGCCAAGCGTAGTGCCGCGATACAGGCCCTTGCCGCTGCCTGCCAAAAGCAAAAGCCCCCCGCCGAACAAAAGCGTGCCGATATTGCCTGCCAGCGCGGCGTTTTGCCCAAAAATAAACAGTACGCATTGCAAAAGCGTTAAAAACGCCGCGCACACACAAAGGGCATAATCCGTTTTTCTGGTTCTTTTCATTGTGTTCCTTTCCGAGGGCGCTGCGGGCCGTATATTGTCGCCGCGCCACGTTTCTTTGCGCACCCGCCGTTAGCGGGCGCTTTCGTTTCTATCCGTAGCATAGCCATTTAGGCTATTGCTATGCGCAAAGCGGCTATAAAAGATATATTTATTCCTGCACATCCAGTTTAATGCACAGCTCCCGCAATTGCTTTTCTTCTACGATAGACGGGCAGCTGGTCATCAGCTCGCTTGCGTTTTGCACCTTTGGAAACGCGATAACATCGCGGATAGACTCGCTGCCCAGCATCAGCATGACCAAGCGGTCAAACCCAAAGGCCATGCCGCCATGCGGAGGCGCGCCATATTCATACGCTTCCATCAAAAAGCCAAAGCTGGTTTGCGCGCGCTCGGCCGTGAAGCCCAGTGCGCTAAACATGCGCGCTTGCAAAGCGGGATTGTTGATGCGGATAGAGCCGCCGCCCAGCTCGCAGCCGTTGAGTATCATGTCATACGCCTTTGCGCGGCATTGGCCGGGGGCGCTTTCCACCTTGTCTAAATCCTCGTCCTTTGGCATAGTAAACGGGTGATGCTTGGCCATATAGCGGCCGTCCTCGGCGCTATATTCAAACAGCGGGAAATCCGTAACCCATAAAAAATTGTATTCGGCTTTGTCAAACAGCTCAAACTTTTTCGCTAAATGCAAGCGCAAAGCGCCCAGCGCCGCAAACACCACCTCGTCATCCGCGTCCGCCACCACCAGCAGCACGTCGCCTGTTTCAGCGTTTGCTGTTTTGCGCACGGCTACAATTTCATCGGCAGTTAAAAACTTTTCAAAGCTGGAGGCTTCGCCCTCGGCGGTAAGGCGCGTGTAGGCAAGGCCCTTTGCGCCATAGGTTTTGGCCACTTCTACCAGCTTGTCAATTTCTTTGCGCGTCAAGCGGTCGGCCAAATTTTTGGCATTGATGCAGCGCACACTGCCGCTGGCAAGCGCGCCTTGAAACACTGCAAATTCGCAGTTTTGCACCGCGTCAGACAGATTGCACAGCTCCATGCCAAAGCGCATGTCGGGCTTATCCGAGCCAAAACGCTCCATCGCCTGCGAATAGGGCATGCGCAAAAACGGCGTTTGCACGTCCTTATTCAGCACTTCTTTAAAAATGCGTTTCACAAGGCCCTCGTTCATCTCCATGATATCTTCTTCGGTAACAAAGGCCATTTCCATATCAATTTGCGTAAATTCCGGCTGGCGGTCGGCGCGCAAATCCTCATCGCGAAAGCATCGTGCAATTTGGAAATAGCGGTCAAATCCCGAAAGCATTAAAAGCTGTTTGTACAATTGGGGCGATTGCGGCAACGCGTAAAAACGGCCGGGCTGCACACGGCTGGGCACTAGATAATCGCGCGCGCCCTCAGGCGTAGAGCCAATGAGCATCGGCGTTTCAATTTCGCAAAAGCTGTTTTCGCAATAATAATCGCGCACAATTTTTGCAATGCGGCTGCGCAGCACAATGGCCTCGTGCGCGGCAGGGCGGCGCAAATCGAGATAGCGATATTTTAAGCGCAGCTCGTCTTTCACGTTGATTTCGTCGCGCAGCTCAAACGGCGTGGTTTTCGCCTCGCTTAAAATGCGCAGCTCGCTAACAAAAAGCTCCACATCCCCTGTGGCAATTTTATCGGTTTTAGCAAAGCGCTCGCGCACAGTGCCCTTTGCAATCACAATGTATTCGCTGCGCAGCGCAGAAGCCTTTTCAAATACTTCGCGGTCGGTATTATCGTCAAAAATCAATTGCAAAATGCCGCTGGAATCGCGCAAATCCACAAAAATCACGCCGCCCTTGTCGCGGCTTTTTGCCACCGAGCCCGCCACGGTAATTTCGCGCCCTGCATCCACGGCGCTAAGGGTGCCGCAATATTGCGTGCGGCGCAGATTGCCCATTGTTTCCATTTTACTAACCATCCCTTATTTATTTATGAAAATCCTTTTGTGCGTTTATTGCAGCGCGTGCAAAAGCGTTTCGTCTAAATTGACGGCGCGTTCTTCCTTTTCGCGCATGTTTTTCAAGGTGGCCTTGCCGGCGGCCACTTCGTCGTCGCCAAGCACAAGCGTAAAGCGCGCGCCAAGCTTATCGGCATATTTCATCTGCGCTTTTAACCCGCGCCCCACGATATCATATTCGGCCCAAATGCCGTTTTTGCGGCAAAACGCGGCAAGGCGTGCGGCCTCTTTCAGGCCTGCTGCGCCAATATTGGCAAGATACAGCACGGGGGCTTCGTTTTCGCCAAAGGCCACAGTTTCGGCCTCCATCGCAAGCAGCAAGCGCTCAAGCCCCATGCCAAAGCCCACGGCGGGTGTGTGCGGCCCGTCAAATTCGTCCACAAGGCCGTTATACCGCCCGCCACCGCAAATGGTGCCCTGTGTGCCCACGGCAGTATGGATAAATTCAAACACGGTGTTGGAATAATAATCAAGCCCGCGCACAATGGTGGGGTTTACCACATAGGCAATGTCGGCTGCATCCAGCGCTTCTTTTACGCCGTTAAAATGCTCTGTGCATTCCTCGCATAGATAATCGCGCATCAAGGGCGCTTTTTCGGCAATGCGCTTGCACGCATCGTTTTTACAATCCAAAATGCGCATGGGGTTGCGCGCAAGGCGCTCGCGGCATGTTTCGCACAAATCGCTTTCATACGCATGAAAATATTCGCGCAGTGCCTCGTGATACTGCGGGCGGCACGCTTTACAGCCGATGGAGTTGATTTCAAGGCGATACTGCCGAATGCCCGCTTGTTCCAAAACATCCCGCGCCACCGCAATTACCTCGGCATCACTGTGCGGGCTATTGGTGCCAAAGCATTCAATGCCCAGCTGATGAAACTCGCGCAGGCGGCCCTTTTGCGCCTTTTCATAGCGAAAGCAGCTTTGCAGATAATACATCTTCAATGGCATTGCCTGCGTGCCCAAAAGCCCGTTTTCCAGCACGGCGCGCGCCACACCTGCGGTGCCCTCGGGGCGCAGGGTAATGCTGCGATCGCCCTTATCCAAAAAGGTGTACATTTCTTTGCCCACAATGTCGGTGGTGTCGCCAACGCCACGTGCAAACACCTCGGTGCTTTCAAACGTGGGCAGGCGGATTTCGCGGTAGCCATACAGCCCGCAAATGCGGCGCATCTAGGCCTCCAAACGGTTCCAAACGCTACTGTCTTGCGGCATGATATCCGCTGTCCCGCGCGGTTTTGTATATTTTACGGCCATCTTATTGCCAGTCCTTTCTCAAAAAAACTACTATCTTGTCCTATTATAGCCGATTTGGTGAACACTTACAAGATTTCATCGTATTTTTCGGCATTCCAGATAATAGCGTTTTTCCCGTGCTGCGCCCATTGAAAAGGTTTTCTTTGGCAGCACGCCGCCCATTACCACGCCGCGAAACACATCGCTTTTGGCAAACGGCGGCAAGATAATGCCAAGATAGCCCTTTTCCACCAGCGCGCGCACCGATGCTTCATCGTGAATATAGTCCACCTTCACGCAAGGGTTTTGCGCCAGATACTGCAACAAAAAGCCCTCAAGCGTGCCCACGGCAATCGGCGCGGGCGCGTTTTTAACGCCTGCAACACTGTCGGAATGCTGGGTCAATACATGAAACACCTGCTCGCTTTGTTCGGGCGGGCACAGCGTTGCGTCCACGCCCTCTAAATAATCGCACGCAGCCAAAAGCAATGTGCTTTCATCGGTGCCCAAAAGCACACGATGAATCGGCTCGATCACAATGGCGGGGCAGTGAATATTCACAAGCTCCACAAGGCAGCGCCGCGCGGGATGGTTTTCTCTTTGCGCGGGCGAAAGCGTTTGTTTGATTTCTTCCCAGTGCGCCTTTGCGGTGGCAAGCGAATGGTTGCCATCGCCCACTGCAAGCGCCATCGGCTTATCGCGATTGGCACCGGGATATTTTTGGGCAAAATAGTCGGGGTCTGCCAGTGCGTCAATGCGCGCTTCCAGCTCGGCAATCAGCTTTGCGTCGGTGATGCCATAGCCGCTGATATGCCCGCCATCCAGCATCAAATCAAAATCATACAAGGGCACAAACGTCTGTTTGCGCAAGGCAAGCGGCTCGATAATTGTGCACGCGTCATCGTCTAGCAGCATTAAAATATGCGGCGTTTCAAGCGCTGCATCTGTGCGCACGGCAAGGCGGGGCGGGATGCGCTCCACCACCGTGTTTTCGCTTGGGCGCACAAGCGGCGCTGCGCCCTTTTCGTAGCTGTAGGCCTCTAAATCCACCGTGCCCACCAATCCGCATCGCACGCCGCAGGGCGTTTTACGCTCCACATACACAAAGCCGTGCACCGTGCGCGTAAGCGTGTTTTGCAGGTTATCCTGCATCGCCTTGTGGATGTTTGCAATGCGCGCGGGCGTGTCGGCCCCGTCTAAATACAGTTCGGGCAGCACCATTGAAAGCGTGCTTGGCGCATTTTGCACCAGCGCTTCGGCATCCTGCCAATATGCGGGCTCGCTGGTAAACTGGTCGCACGCTAGGGCGGCCCATTTTGTTAAATCGACCGTTTCGTTTGGCAATAAAATGTCGGCAGCAGCAAAAAGATGGCTCATACAGCGTTCTCCTTAGATATAAATTCGGCTTTCGGCAAATATACTATAAAAGCCGTAATCGGCTGATATAACAAGTTAAGGGGGGGCCGCTATGCGCAGCGTAAAGGGCGTGTTGTATCTTGTGCTGGCGGGTGTGATGTGCAGCATTGGCGGCGTATGCATTCGCCTTACCGCGTGGCAGCCGCTTGCGGTAAACGGCGGGCGCGGGCTGGTGGCAGCCTGTGTAACGGGGCTGTTTTTGCTGTATCTGCGCCATCGGCTTACCATCAATGCATCCGTTGTCATGGGCGCCGTTTCGCTGGCGCTGACGATGAATTTGTATGTACTTAGCGTGCGCCTTACCACGGCCGCAAATGCCATTTTGCTGATGTACACCTCGCCGTTTTTTGTGATGCTGTATCTATGGATTTTTTATAAAAAGCGCCCCACGGCGCGCGGTGGCATCGCAGCAATGCTGGTGCTGGGCGGGCTGGCGCTTTTGGTGGCGGGCAGCGCCAATACAGGCGGCAGCCTATTGGGCGACGCGCTGGGCCTTGCCAGCGGCGCTGCTTACGCGGGCGTTTTTTTGGTGAATGCCGGCGCAGACGGCGACGCATTTTCGTCCTACTTTTTTGGGCAATTGCTCGCGGGCATCATCGGCCTGCCCGCCCTTTTGTGCGAACGGGATTTCTCTTTACAACCGATAGTTTGCATCTTGCTGCTGGGTGTTGTGCAGCTGGGGATATCCTATATATTTATGGCAAAAGGCGTTTGCCTTTCTTCGCCATTCACCGCAAGCCTTGTCACCTGCATCGAGCCGGTGCTCAGCCCCGTGTGGGTGGCGCTGCTGTGCGGGGAAACGATGGCCGGCACGGCGCTGATTGGCGGCGCACTGGTGCTGTGCAGCGTTGTGTTGGGCAGCTTGCCGCCCAAAGTGGACAAAGCCCGAAAGCAAAAATGGCAGCATAACGCGCAAAACGCCAATAGTAACCTGTAAACTAAACGCAAAGCGCTAACCGTAAACCCGCCAAAAAAGCGTTTTACACGCCGCTGCGCGTTTGCGCAAAGCGCGGCGTTAAGCGCCCTTTACTTAACGATGCAAGGCGGCAACGCGCTTTTGCAGCGCTTTCGACAGTGCACACGCAAACCCGGCTTTTGCAAAATCGGGCAAAATGAACGGATACACGCAAAACACCAAGCTTTTGCCAAGATCCAGCCCCGTAATGGTCATAAACCATGCGGTGCCAAGCGTGTAGCAGCACAAAAGCCCCGCCAGCATGGCCAAGCCGATAAAAACAGGATTCGAGGTTTTTTCGCGCACAAGGCTTGTAATGAGCGCAATAAACAGATAGCCCAAAATGTAGCCGCCTGTTTTGCCAAACAAAACGGCAGGCCCACCCGCAAAGCCCGCAAACACGGGCACGCCAAATGCGCCCAGCACGCAATATACCGCCATGCTGCCCAAAGCCGCCGCAGGCGGCAGCAGCATGCCTGCAAGATACGCGCCCAGCAACGCAAGGTTAAACGGCACAGGGCCGATAGGCAAAACAATTTGCGCCAGCACGGCGGTGAACGCCGCTAATAAGCCCGATAGGACAAGCTGTTTTGTTTTGGTGTTTTGTGTAGATTTCATGAAAATAACTCCTTTTACATCATCCGCATTTGTGTTTTGCAAGGCAAATCGCCTTGCGCCTCTTTGTTAAATGGATGCGCCCTCTGTGCCCCTTTGCTAAATGGACGCGCCATCTGTGCGCTTTGCAATGACAATTCTGTCGCGCCCCGCATCGTCCTGCAAAAGCGTTACTTCGCCATAGCCCGCGGCACGGCAAAGCGCCGTAACGGCCTTGCCTTGCGCCGCGCCAATTTCCAGCACCATGTATCCGTCGCAGCAAAGCTTTGGATAATACGCCGCCGTGATATGCCGATAAAAGGCAAGGCCGTCGCCGCCATCCGTTAATGCCATTTGCGGCTCAAACGCAAGTTCGGGCGCAAGCGCGGGCATTTCATCGGCGCGAATATATGGCGGATTGGCCGTTAGCACATCGATGCTGGCATCGGCTATTTGCGCTTGCCATTCAAACACATCGGCATTTACAATTTGTATATTTGTGCCGCAATTTTCCTTTAGGTAATGTAACGCCTGTGGCGAAAGCTCCACCGCTGTTACCTCGGCATCGGGCAGCGCCGCTTTGATGCCAAGCGCAATCGCCCCCGAGCCACTGCATAAATCCACCACGCGCAAAGGGGTTTTGTGCGCAAGGCTTTTACATTTTTCAATAGCGGCAAGGCAAACGCTTTCGGTGTCCGCGCGGGGAATCAGCACGCCATCGCCAATCTTTACTGTAAGGTCTAAAAAATCCCATTGGCCCAGCAAATATTGCAGCGGATAGCGCGTGGCGCGCTTTTCGCACAGCGTGTAAAGGCGTTTTGCGGCATCGTCGTCCAACGCATCATCGCTTGTAAAAAGGCGCGCGCTGCGCCCCGTAACATGCCGAAACAATTGGTCGGCCTCAAAGGGCGCGTCCTCAATGCCGCAGGCGGCCAAACGGCTTTGTATTTCTTTTAGTAATCCGCGCGCATTTACCACAGGGCATCCTCTTTCTTTTCGGGCAAAACAGGCAGCACGGCGGCAATGGCCACTTCAATCATGCTGTCGTCCGGCTCCTTTGTGGTTAAGTTTTGCAGCCACAATCCGGGCGCAGAAATAGCCCGCGTGAGAAAATTATCGTAGCGGCCACAAAGCTTGATAATCTCATAGCTGATGCCCACCACCAGCGGCAAAAGCAAAAGCTTTAGCGCCACGCGCCAAATTGTGCTTGTCCACGGCAATACGCTAAACAGTAAAATGCTGATCAGCACCACAATGAGCAAAAAGCTGGTGCCGCAGCGCGGGTGAAAGCGGCGGTGACGGCGAATGTTTTCCACGGTTAATTCCTCGCCCGCTTCATAACAGGCAATGGTTTTATGTTCGGCACCGTGATACGAAAACACACGGCGAATCTCGGGCATAAAGCCCACTACCCACATATAGCCCACCAGCATCATCAGTTTAAAAACGGCTTCCAGCACGGTTTTTAAATTGCCCAGCGGCACTAAATAATTAAGGCCACCCACAAGGGCGGTGGGCAGCACCATAAACAGCACAATCGCCAAAAGCCCGCCGCAAAGCGCGGCTAAACCCATGATAAAATCGGTGCCCTTTTTGCCAAAATGCGCGGCAACCCACTTGTCAAACTTGCTTTCTTCCTCGGCGCCGTCCATCGAAATATCGGCGCTTTTCATTAGGCATTTATAGCCGTCAATCAAATTATCGGCCATATTCAGTATGCCGCGCACCAAAAACAGTTTATGCCAAATGCGCTCTTTTACATCGCTTGTCTGCGTGAAAATTTCGCCGTTTGGCCGGCGCACCGCCACGCACATTTTTTCGGGGCCGCGCATCATGATGCCCTCCATAAGGGCCTGCCCGCCCACGCGGGTTTTAAAGCATGCTCTTTCTTCACTCATTTTAGTAAAATTCCTTTCTAATACCGCATATGCGGCCACACGCCCTGTTAATTGGCCTTTTTTACTGCTATGGGCAAGCGTACGGTTACCGTGGTGCCCTGCCCCACGGCGCTTTGCAGCGCCAAAAGCCCCTCGTGCGCCGTAACAATCTCATCCACCACCGCAAGGCCGATGCCGCTGCCGCGCACAGCGCCCTTGCCCTTGAAAAACTTTTGCTTCACGTTTTCGATATCTTGCGCATCAATGCCTTTGCCCTCATCGCGGATATTTACAAACACCTCGGCCCCGCTTTGCAGCATGTCGATGCGTATCGCACCGCCCTCGGGCGAGTATTTTACGGCGTTGTCCAGCACATTTACAAACACCTGCCGCAAACGGTTTTTATCGCCCATAATGGGCATGGGCAGCTCCGGCTCGTCAAATTCGATGCGCACGCCCTCTAAACGCGCGCGCTGTTCCATCATCAATACCGTGTCGCTTACCTCGGCCACCAAGTCCAAAAGCTCGCGCTCCAGCGTGATGCCGTTTTGCATGCGCGAAAAATCCAAAAGCTCTTCTACCATATTATATAAACGGTCGGTTTCGCTGGCAATCACCTCGATGCCGCGCTTATAGCCCGCGTCGCTTGGCTGCATATGGCCAATGGTTTCCACCCAGCCCTTTATAGAGGTAAGCGGCGTGCGCAGCTCATGCGAAACCGAGGATATAAACTCGTTTTTCATGCGTTCGGATTTATCCAGCTCGCTTGCCATCGTGTTGATGGTATTGCAAAGCGAACCGATTTCGTCGTTATATTTATTTTCGATGCGTATCGCAAGATCGCCCTTTGCAATTTTGGCCGCGCCCCCCTCGATAACGGCAATCGGCCGCACAATGCTGCGGATAAAAAACAGGCCCGACCACACGCTGAACAGCACAATCAACGTTACCAGCGCAAGGCTTAACACCACCACGCCCACAATGCTTTGCTCCAACAGCGTTAGCGAAGTAACAAAGCGCACCGCCACCACCTCGCCCGCAGCGTCGGGCAATATCGAGGTAATGGCCATCACCTTTTCGCCCGTGGCCGTATGAAACACCTGCTGGCCGATGCCCGATTCGCTTTGCGTTGCCAAAATAAAATCCTGTGGCACAGGCGCATTGATGGGCACAAAGCCCGTGGAGGACGTGGCCACATGCCCTGTATAATCCATGAGCATCAGCTCAAATTTATCCTTTTCGGCAAATTGCTCCACCATGCGGCGCAGCACCACATTGCGGCCGTCCTCTGTTTGCGCGCTGGCCGACAGCTGCACCGTAAGCGTGTTTACGCGCGCCATAATGGCGCGGCGCGCGCCATCGTAATAATTAACAATGGTAAAATACAAAAACACCGCTTCTGCCACAAGCAAAACGGCAATGGTGATTAAAAGGCTGCCCCTTACCCAGCGCTTGGTAATGCTGTTCACTTGTGCAGCCCCCTTTCGTTTTTGCGCTCTGCGATGCGGAATCCGCCCGTAAAAAGCTTACTAAATAAACGTCAAACTGGCAGCATCAGCCGTTCCAGCGATAGCCATAGCCCCACACCGTCAAGATATGCTTTGGGGCGCTTGCCTCTTCTTCAATTTTCATGCGCAGGCGGCGAATATTTACAGCCACAATCTTTACATCGCCAAAATACCCCTCGCCCCATACGCCCTGCAAAATTTGTTCGCGCACCATTGCCACGCCGGAATTGACAAAAAACAGCTCCATAATTTGAAATTCCACTTGCGTAAGCTCAATTTCTTCGCCGTTTTTATACAGCATACGGCTTTTTTGATCCAGCACAAACTGCCCTGAAACAAGGCGGCCATCCGTTTGCTTTTCGGGGGCAAGCCGCTGCACGCGGCGCACCAGCGCGTCAATGCGCGCCAAAAGCTCGCTGATGCTGAAAGGCTTTGTCATATAATCGTCTGCGCCGATGGCAAGGCCTTTGATTTTATCGCTTTCCAAGCTTTTCGCGCTTAACATAATAATGCCAATGCATGCATTGTCGCGGCGAATATTTTCGCAAAGGGAAAAGCCGTTCATCCCCGGCAACATAATGTCCAGCACTGCCGCATCAAAATCGCCGCCGTTTTCTGCAAAAATGGCCAATGCTTGCTCGGCGCTGGCCGCCTCGCATACCGTGTAATCTGCCATGCGCAAATTTAGCGCGACTACCTCGCGGATGGATTCCTCGTCCTCGACTACTAAAATTTTTCTCATTGCATCATCGCTTCCTTTCGTTGCATTGCAAGCTTGCGCTTTTACTCTAAAACCGTAATGCCGGATAAAACGCTTTTTTTATCATAGCCCGTGCTGCCCTCGCCAAAATACAAAAGCAGCCTGTTTTCGCCAAGTGCCGCGGCGTGGACATATGGGCCGTTTGCCGCTTCACGCGGCACAATGCGCGCGGATAAAAACAAGGTGCCGCCGTCGCGGCTGCGCAATTGCCAATTGCCATTTGGGGTGGCATCGTCCAGCACCGATACCTTTTCCGTCCACCCTTTCGGTAAGCGCACATAATAGCCGTACAGCGCGTCATAAATCCCCTCGCGCTTTAATGGCTCGTCCAAAAGATAATCATGCCACGACACAAAATAAAAACGGCGCGCGGTGGACAGCGTATTAATTTGCCTGTCGATATGTGGCACCTCTATGGAGCCATCGCCATCCACATCCATGCTTAAAAGCTCGGTTTGAAAGCGGCGCGATAAATCAAAGGCGTTGCTGTCGATTTGCTTGTCCACCATCGGCCACGCAATCAAGCGGCCATTTTGCACAAGCAAAAATTCGCTTGCGAGTGCGCCGGAATCCAAGCGCCCATCGATCACAACGCCCGCGCCGTTTTTGCTCTCGCCCACCGCAAGGTTGACGCATTCTACAAAGCGCTCGTCCAGCGGCAAGGCCTGCACGGTGGTAAGCGCGTTTTCCTCGCGCACAATATGCTGTAAAACCGGTGCCCCCGGAGAAATCAGCAAAAGGCTTTCTGTGCCCGCTTCGTCAAATTGATTCACCAAAAAGCGGCTATAGGCCTGCTCTAAAAGGCTGGTAATCGTGTCGTTTTGATAGGCGTAGGCCGCAAGATATTTATCGGACATCGAGGCGTTTGCATAGCCCACCAGCAAATCCACGCCGCCGCTTTTTGTATCCACGGTTTCCACGCGTTCCACCTCGGTGGACAGGCCCTCCACCTCATACACAACCTCCCAGGCTGCGTTTTCCTGCTCTAAAATTGCCAAATGCACATTTTGCCCTTTGGCAGGCGTGGCGTATAAAACAGCCGCCTCGTCCACGCCGTCGCCGTCAAAATCCTGAATTAAAAACGGTGTCATCTCTTCACCGCCGCGCGGATATTTTAATTGCAGCGTTTCGCCCAGATACGCATTTAGCGCCTTTTGCACGGCGCTTTGCTTAGAATCGGGCTGCGGCGCGCGCAAAAAATCCTCCACATTGCGCGTGGTAAGCATGGGTGCCGCGCACGCCGAAAGCAAAAGGCAAAGCCCTGTGCAAAGCCCCGCGCGTAAATACTGTTGTTTTGCCACATGCTCACCCGCCTTTCAAGCTGCGTTTATGCTGATTCTATCAGCCTTACCCATATTATAATATTGTAACACTAAACAAGGTAGATGCCAATACTCATTATTAGAATGCCGCCCACAATGCCAAAGATAGCCCAGCCGCGTTTGCCAAAAGCAAAGCTTTCGGGCAAAAGCTCGCTTGCCGAAACATACAGCATAATACCCGCAATCAGCGCCACAAGCCCGTTTAAAAAGCCGGGTGTCAGCGCGTTTTTAAACGCAAAAAACGCCAGCACAGCGCCAAGCGGCTCGGCCACGCCCGAGGCCAGCGCATACAAGGCGCCTTTTGCCTTGCTGTTTGTGGCATAATATACCGGCACGGCAATGGCGATGCCCTCGGGGATATTATGCATGGCAATGGCCAGCGTTAGCGTAGCGCCAAGACGCGGCGAAGCGTAGCCCGTAAACAGCGTTAAAATGCCCTCGGGCAAATTGTGCAGCACAATGGCCGCCGTGGTAACAATGGCGCTGCGCAAAGCCGCGGCTTTGGGCAGCGCCTCGGCGTGCGCGGCGCAAAGCTCGCTTTCGCCGGGGATGCATTTTTCCAAAAGCATCGCAATCAGCATGCCCATTGCGGCAAGGCTGGCGCTGGCAAAAGCACTTAGCGGCATCGATAGATAAGCCGCATAGGTGTGCACGGTGTGCGGCAGCATATCCGTAAGCGACACCGTCATCATAACCCCCGCCGCAAACCCTAAGGACAGCGAAAGCATTTTTTCGTTTGGCTGTTTGCAAAGCAGCACCACAAGCCCGCCAATGCCCGTAGACAGCCCCGCCAAAGTGGTTAAAATTAGCGCATGCAGCATGAAAGCCCCATCCTTTTTTGAAAATTGGGCTGCTTTGCAAAGGCCAATTTTGTGCCGCTTTGGCGCATCCCGCCCCAAAGCCAACCCAAAACGCCCATTGACACGAAGCGCCCTTTCTTCACACTGTATGCGCATGCTGCTTTTAAAATGTGAAATCTTTGCCAAAAGGGCAAAGGCCTTTTGGCGAACGGCTTATGCTTTATCGGGGAACGGCCTATATCATATTGATTAGCATAACGCTTATCCTTTATCGGCGCACATCCTATAACTGATTGCTGCTAGCCCATCACAACGCCAGACACCAAAATGTTTTCCACAATCTGCGCCATGTCATCGGCCGATTTTGGCATGCCTGTTGCCAGCCACTCCTGCAAAATCCCTGTGCAGCCGGATATAATAAAGGTATACACATATTCCGATTGCCCGCGCTGCGCATCGCCCATGCGCGAATGCCACTCGCGCATAAATTTTTCGCGCACTGCGTCTTTTACGCGCTCCACAAACGCCATGTCGCCATTGTTGCACAAAAGCACGCGGCACATATCGGCATTGTCTGCCAAAAACCGAAAAATGCTGCGCATAATAGGGCTTGCGCCGCCGCCGTGTTTGGGTGCATCCGGCAGGGCAAAGCCCACTAATACCTCTTCAAGCCCCGCTAACATATCGGCTTCAATCTGCTGCAAAAGGCTGTACACATCGGTGTAATGCAGATAAAACGTGCTGCGGTTGATATCGCAGCGCTCGCAAAGCTCCTTTACGCTGATATCCTGTATGCTTTTTTCCCCCATCAGCACCACCAGCGCATTGCGCAGTGCAACGCGCGTTTTGCGCACGCGCCGATCCATTGTTTGCTCCATAAATATCCATCCTTTCACGGGCAATTTGCCAAAATACAGTGTGCCGCCTCGCTTTTTTGCCTTGTTCAAAAAACGTTTACATTTCAAATCGACAGATAGGCGCTTATCTGTTTATTTACCCACGCTATTAGGCGTTTTGGTGATTGTCAAAACGGCCATGCTATGATTATAATAGAAAAGCGATATTTAATCAACACTGCGTTTATTATAATACAGGTAGAAGATTATTATAGATTCGCAAACCAATACACGCTTGCAACGAAAGGATACGATAAACCGATGAACGAGCAAAACGGCTTTGTGCATTTTCAAGATGTATGTAAATATTATACGATGGGCGGTGTGCAGATTGCCGCCGCAGACAAAATCAGCTTTGCAATTGAAAAAGGTGAATTTTGCGTAATTGTGGGGCCGTCGGGCGCGGGCAAAACCACGGTTTTAAATATGCTGGGCGGCATGGACACCGCCGACAGCGGCACCATCACGGTGGACGGCACCGTAATTAGCAATTATACACCAAAGCAATTAACGGCCTTTCGCCGCTATGACGTGGGCTTTGTGTTTCAATTTTACAATTTGGTGCAAAATCTGACAGCGCTTGAAAACGTGGAGCTGGCAAGCGAAATCTGCAAAGAGCCGCTGCCCGCCGACGAAACGTTGCGCGGCGTGGGGCTGGGGGATAGAATGGGTAATTTCCCAAGCCAGCTTTCGGGCGGGGAGCAGCAGCGCGTGGCGATTGCGCGCGCACTGGCCAAAAACCCCAAAATTTTGCTATGCGACGAGCCCACAGGGGCGCTTGATTATAAAACAGGCAAGCAGGTGCTTTCGCTTTTGCAAAAAACCTGCCGCGAAACAAAACGCACGGTTATTGTGATTACGCACAACACCGCACTTACTGCAATGGCCGACCGCGTCATTCACATCAAAAGCGGCACGGTAGTGGGCATGGAAACGAATGCAAATCCGCTGCCCATTGAGCAAATTGAATGGTAGCATGCCGCAAGATGCATTTTTATTTGGCATGGTAGGCATGCCGTATCATGCATTTCCATTTGGCATGCCGTAACATGCGTTTCAACTAGGAAAGGACTGTCTGTATCCGTGAAAAAATCTTACCGCAAAATTGTATGGCGCACCATTTGGCACACACTAAGCCGCTTTTTAGCCATTTTTTCTATCGTGGCGCTTGGTGTGGGCTTTTTGGCGGGGCTTTTGGCGGCAACGCCCGACATGCGTTATTCGGGCGACCGCTATTTTGACGAAACGAAGCTGGCCGATATCCGCGTGATTTCCACTTTAGGCCTTACCGATGACGACGTAGCTGCCATTAAGGCCGTGGAGGGCATAGAGGAAGTAATGCCCGTGTATTCGGCCGATTTGCTGATGCGCAGCGGCAGCACGGATAATTTGGTTACGCGCGTGCACAGCGTGCCGCTGCAAGCGCTATCTGCCGAAAACCCCGAGGGGTATTTGAATCGCTTTGTGCTGGTGGACGGGCGCATGCCCGAAAACGCAAGCGAATGCGTGGTAGAAAAAAGCCCCATCGACGGCGCAAATGTGCGCGTTGGCGATACGCTGCGTGCCGACGCAGACAATAAAAACCTAGAGGACACACTGGCCATTACCGAATTTACCGTGGTGGGCGTGGTGCAAAGCTCGTATTATTTTTCGTTTGAGCGCGAAACCGCGCGCGTGGGCAACGGCGAGATGAATTTGGTGGCCTATCTGCCCAGCGAAAGCTTTTCGATGCAGCAATACACCGAAATTGATGCCACCATACAGGGTGCCGCGGCGTTAAACTCTCTTGGCAAACAATACCAAGATGTAAAAGACGACATGATCACCGCGCTAAAAGCCGTAGCGCCCGCGCGCTGCGAAATTCGCCTTGCCGAGGTGAAGCGCGATGCCAACGAAACCCTTGCCGAGGCACGCACTGAATATAACGAACAAAAGGCCGATGCAAACGCACAGCTGGCCGATGCCGAACAAACGCTTGCCGACGGCGAAAAAGAAGTGGCCGACGGCAAGCGCGACATTGAAAACGCGCGCAAGGAACTGCAAAACGGTGAAGCCGAGCTTGCAAAGCAGCGGCAGGATTTTGCCGCCTTTGTGCGCAAATCGCAGGATGAAATTGATGCTGGTAATGCACAGCTTGCCACCGCGCAAAAGGATTTGGATGCCGCAAACGCAGCTTTACTTGCCGCGCAAAACCGTTTAAATGACGGCGAAGCACAATATACAGCCGGCAAGGCAATGCTGGATGCCGCCGGCGCACAGCTGGCGCAGCTAACTGCCGCGCGCGTTGGTGCCGAAGCGGCATATGCCGCAAGCCCCACCCCCGAAAACAAAGCCGCGCTTGACGCGCTTATCGCGCAGGAAAGTGCTGCCAATGCCGCTTATCAGCAAAACGCCGCCATCCTTGCCGCCACACGCGCGCAGCTAGATGCGGCCGCGCGCGAAATTGCCGCAAATAAAGCGGCGCTTGCTGCCGCTGCCGCGCAATTAAGCGAAAACAGCGCGCAATTGCACAGCGCATGGGTGCAGCTTTCAAACGGCAATGCCACAGCCCAGCAGGAATTTAACAAAGCCGAGCAAACGCTAACGGATGCCCGCGCCGAGCTGACAAAGGGTGAAAAAGAAGTGGCCGATGCCGAAATTAAGCTGGCAGACGGCCAAAAGGAATATGCCGACAAAAAGGCCGAGGCCAACGAAAAGCTGGCCGAGGCCGATCAAAAAATCCGCGATGCGCAAAAAGACATTGATGCGCTTGCAACGCCCGAATGGTATGTGATGGGGCGCGAAAGCATTATCAGCTTTTCGGGCTTTGACGCCAATATCTCTAAGGTAGAGGCCATTGCACGCGTATTTCCCATCTTTTTCTTTTTAGTGGCCGCGCTGGTGGCGCTTACCACCATGACACGAATGGTAGAGGAAGAGCGCGGGCAGATAGGCACCTTAAAGGCATTGGGCTACAGCAAGGGCTCTATCGCGGTAAAATACATCGTCTATGCGTTTTTTGCCTCGGCCAGCGGCTGCGTTGTGGGGCTTTTGGTGGGCTTTCAGCTGTTTCCGCGCGTGATTTGGAATGCGTATTCCATGATGTACAATCTGCCGCCGCTTACCTGCCAATTTAACGTGAAATATGCGGTCATTGCGGCAAGTGCCGCCATGCTGTGCACAATGCTTGCCACCGCCAACGCCTGCTGGGCCACGTTGAGCGAAACCCCGGCCAACCTGATGCTGCCGCGCGCGCCAAAGGCCGGCAAACGCATTTTGCTGGAGCGCATCGGCTTTGTGTGGAAGCGCATGAAGTTTACCCATAAAGTAACGGCACGCAATTTGTTTCGCTATAAAAAGCGCTTTTTTATGACAGTGATTGGCATTGCAGGCTGCACGGCCTTGCTTTTAACGGGCTTTGGCCTGCGCGATTCTATCAGCGATATTATCAACAAGCAATTTGGCGAAATATTTACCTACGATTTAATTATCTCGGTAAAGGATGAGGAAGCCGCCAAAAGCGAGGCGTTTTTAGGCGTGTTAAATAACCCCGCCGACATTCAATCTTCGCTGGCTGTGCATCAAGAAAAAGCCACCAATGTATTTGACGGCACCTCCACCACCATTTATTTGGTGGTGCCCGAGGATGAAACGCAGCTTGGCAATTTTATCGATTTGCACGAGCGCCGCGGCAAAGCGCCTGTGCCACTTGGTGAAAGTGGTGTAATCCTGAGCGAAAAGCTGGCGGCGCGCGCAGGTGTAGGCGTGGGCGACACCATTACGCTAACCAATAATAATAAAAAAACAGGCAGTTTCACCGTAGCAGGCATTGCCGAAAACTATGTGGAAAACTATGCCTATTTCTCCCCCGGCGAATACCAGCGCGGCTTTGGCGAAGCGCCCCAGTTTTTGCTGTATTACGCGCGGGATGCCGCGGCAGACGGCGCAAGCGAGGAAGCGCTGGCCACAAAGCTTTTGGCCTGCGACGACATCAACAGCATCAGCTTTGTATCTGCCTTGCGCAAAACCTTTGACGATATGCTGCACAATATCACCTATATTGTGTATGTGCTGATTGTTTCGGCAGGGGTGCTGGCGTTTATCGTGCTATATAATCTAACCAATATCAATATAACCGAGCGGCAAAAAGAGATTGCTACCATCAAGGTGCTCGGCTTTTTTGACGGCGAGGTGGCCGCCTATGTATACCGCGAAAACGTGGTGCTTACGCTGATTGGCACGGCGGTGGGGCTTGTGCTGGGCATATTTTTGCATATGTTTGTCATCCGCACTGCCGAGGTGGACGTGGTGATGTTTGGGCGCGAAATTTCGGCATACAGCTTTATCATTTCTGCCGCGCTTACCCTGTTTTTCTCGGCTGCCGTTAATTTGGTGATGCGCGGCAAGCTGCGCCGTATCAGCATGGTGGAAAGCATGAAAGCGCCCGAATAGCGCAATTGCCCACGCGTTGCTACTCCAGTGCCCCCCGCCTTACTTGCGCATTGCCCCCACTTTACTTGCGCATTGCCTAAGGCTTACTACTCCAGTGCCCACGCCTCACTACGCCATGATAGCCCGGCTCCTTTCGGCAGCCGGGTTTTTTATATGCGCCTCGGCCCTTTACAAAAGGCTTTCTTTGCTGCGCTTTTTGTGCTATACTTTTCCCATAAAACGCGGCGCAGCCATCAGGCGCAGAAAACGAGGTTACTATGACAAACAATCATCGCATCGTAAAATACGCCTGTTACACCGCCAATTTGTCAATGTCGGTGGTGGGCACGCTTTCTCCGCTGTTATTTTTAACGTTTCGCAGCCTTTACGGCGTGTCGTATTCCATGCTGGGGGCGCTGGTGCTGCTCAATTTTTGCACCCAGCTTTTGGTGGATTTGCTTTTCTCGTTTTACTCGCACAAATTTGATACGGCAAAGGCCGTGAAGCTTACGCCATTTTTAACGGTGTTGGGGCTTTTGGTGTATGCGCTGTTTCCGTTTGTGTTTCCCAATGCCGTGTATGTGGGGCTGGTGCTGGGCACCATCATTTTTGCGGCTTCGGGCGGGCTTGTGGAGGTGCTGTTAAGCCCCGTAATTGCCGAAATCCCCGCCGAAAACCCCGAGCGCGAAATGAGCAAGCTGCATTCCATCTATGCGTGGGGCGTGGTGGCCGTGGTGATAATCAGCACTGTGTTTTTATCGGTGCTTGGCAAACAAAACTGGCAATGGCTGGCGCTTTTATTTACATTGGTGCCGCTTGTTTCCTGCATTTTATTTATGCAATCCGACATCCCTGCGATGCAAACACCCGAAAAAGCCGCAAATGTGTGGCAGCTGGTAATCAAAAAAGAGTTTTTGCTTTGCTTTTTTTGCATTTTTCTGGGTGGTGCCAGCGAATGCACGATGGCGCAGTGGAGCTCCAGCTATTTAGAGGGGGCGCTGGGCATCCCAAAGGTTTGGGGCGATGTGCTGGGCGTTGCCATGTTTGCGTTGATGCTGGGGCTTGGGCGCACGATGTATGCAAAATACGGCAAGCACATTTATCGGGTTTTGTTTTGGGGCTCTGCGGGTGCCTTTGTGTGCTATCTCACGGCAGCCCTTTCGCAAAATGCCTTGCTTGGGCTTTGCGCGGCGGCCTTAACGGGCATTTGCGTATCTATGCTGTGGCCCGGCAGCCTGATTGTGGCTTCGGGCAAATTTCCTGCTTCGGGCGTGGCTATTTTTGCGCTGATGGCCGCCGGAGGCGACCTCGGCGGCTCGGTTGGGCCGCAGCTGGTGGGCCTTGTGACGGATACTGTGCTGCAAGGCGCGTGGGCCGCGCCGCTTGCCAAAACACTTAACCTTAGCCTAGAGCAGCTGGGCATGCGCGCGGGGCTTTTTACGGCGACGCTTTTCCCCCTATTGGCGGCCATTTTATTTGCCGTGCTGTTAAACAGTAAGCGCAAAGAAACTGCGCAAGAAACCGCGCAAGAAACTGCGAGCGAACCCTTGCAATAAACCGCGAACAAAGCTTTGCGTGAACGTGTAAAGAACCCGCGATCGAAACTGCCATAAACCCGCGCATAAAAGCGCAAGCGGTTAAACATTTAAAAGCGCGCAAAGATATCTTTAACACAAAGCCGCAAGGTATGTGCAAAATAGTAAAACGCCGTGTATAATTTACAATAAATTATACACGGCGTTTCGTTATAGCTGCTATTTTGCTGCGTTTACAACCCGTATTGCTGTGCGTGTTGCATCGGTTTTACTCGATTGCTTATTTTTGTGCGTTGTTCAAGCTTTGCACCAATTCGGCCAGTTTTGCTCTTGTTACCGCGCCCGGCGCATACATTTCAAAAAACTCGGCGATGCCCCAAAAGGTATTTTCGATGCCCGCTTTTAGCAAAGGGGTCACCTTGTCGCGCGGCACCATGTTTTCCCGCACAAGAAAATCAAAAAAGCATTGCGTAGCAGCTTCGTTTTGAAACAACTCGCAAAAATGGGTATCTGCCATAATGGTTGCAGGTTTACGCGCATTGCCTGTAATATATACGCTGCCTTCCAGCGGCAAATCTCTGCTGCCGCCGCCAAGCAGCACCATAAATTCGCCGCTGTCTGCCACCCAGCCCCCTTCGGCAGGGTCGTAATATTGAAAATCGCGTGCAGAAAGCGTAAACGAAACGGTTTTGCTTTCTTTTGGCGCTAAATCTACTTTCAAAAAGCCTTTCAGCTCCTTGTCGGGGCGCTTTAATTTTGCGTGCTTGTCGCGCACGTATAGCTGCACCGTTTCTTTGCCTTGCATGGTGCCTGTATTGGTTACTGTGCAGCGCACTTCGATGGTTTGGGCAAGGTTTGCCCGGTCGGGTGATATCGAAAAAGCCGAATATTGAAAGCAAGTATACGAAAGCCCATGCCCAAACGAAAACAGCGGCTGTGTTTCTTTGGTATCATAATAGCGATATCCCACAAAAATTTCTTCGCTGTAAACATGCCGATGATTTTCGCCCGGGAAGCTTAAAAACGCGGGTGTATCCGACAGCTTTTTCGGCATCGTTACCGCCAGCTTGCCCGATGGATTTGCCTTTCCAAAAAGCAGCTGTGCCACGGCATAGCCCGCGCCCTCACCGCCAAATCCGGGCAGCAGCACTGCCCGTGCCGCGCGAATCCACGGCATAACTACGCTTTCGCCACTCATCACCACAACAACAACGTTTTTTTGCACCGCGCTTACCGCTTGCAATAGCGCAAGGTGCGCGGCATCAATATCAAGATGCGTGCGATTATAATCATCGCTTTCCAGCGGCAAAGACGCCCCCACGAAAACAATTGCAATTTCTGCGTTTTGTGCAGCACAAACAGCGTCTTGTAAAAGCGCCTGCGCATTTGTGCATGCAGCATTTTCTGCATTTTCATAGCCCGGCGCATATTGAAATGCCACATTTTTCGGTGCTGCTGCTTGCAGCTGCGCATACGGAATATCCACCTTTTGCGCATTTACAATTGCACAGCCGGTGCCTTGATAAATAGGATTTTGCGCAAGTGCGCCTAAAACGGCAATGCTTTTTACAGCGCTATCTATGGGCAATATTCCGTCATTTTTTAATAGCACCGCCGATTCCAGCGCAGCGCGGCGTGCCAGTTGATGGTGCGCCGTTTTTTGGTTTTCGGTTAAGGGCTGTTTTGCGCGGCGCGGCGCGTTTATCATGCGCAACATGCGTCGGCAATGCTCGTCCAGCTCTTGCTGCGTTATCACGCCGCTTTCCAGCGCCTCTTGCAGGCATTCGATAAATCGCTCGCTGTGCGGCATATGCAAGTCAAGCCCCGCTTTAAACGATTCTACCGAGTTTTTTACAGAGCCCCAATCCGAGATTACAATGCCCTCAAAGCCCCATTCATCGCGCAGCACATTGGTAAGCAAGCGCGTATTTTCGCTTGCTTGCACGCCGTTTACCAAATTGTACGAGTTCATCACTGCCGCGGGCTTTGCTTGTTTTACGGCGCGTTCAAAACCTGCAAGATATATTTCGCGCAAGGCGCGCTCGTCTATCACGGAATCCACTATCGTGCGCAGGCTGTCGGAATTATTGGCGCAAAAATGCTTAATGCACGCATACGCGCCGTTTTCCTGAATGCCCTGCACCATCGCCGCCGCCATTTCGCCCGACAGGCAAGGGTCTTCCGAAT
>RRZU011473835.1_pt1 | contig 51776 bp, 51 predicted proteins | sample 2165561 | NCBI WGS metagenome assembly RRZU01 (sample SAMN10456909, study PRJNA506462) | wastewater metagenome | isolation source: wastewater sludge | place: USA: Moscow, Idaho
ATTGCATGAAGTTGAAGAAGCAAAGGAGATAATGGATTATTTAAATCTTTCAAAATTATCCTTTTCTGAAGAAGATTTACATGACGATGTATTGACTCCAATTGATAATATATATGAAATATTTAAAAATTGGATTGATGAGGAAACTAAAATAAAAGAATCACTTGATAACACAAAGAGATTTAATGAAAATTTCTCAAGATTTCAAAATGTAGATATAGAATTAGATAAATTAACAAATATGGATTATTTTGAAACAAGCTTTGGATTATTAAATAAAGATGGCCGTAACCGTATGAAACAAAATTATGGTAATATGCTTGCATTTGTATTTCATATAGGGGCATATGAAGAAGACGAAGTTTATATGGTCATATATCCAAAAGAAGTTAGAGAAGAGATTGATAGAATTTTAAAAAGTTTAGGTTGGTTGCCAATAGATATTGGAGATCAAGAGGGAACAGCAAGAGAAATAGTGTTTAAGTTGACAGAAGAACAGAGAGAATTGGAAACTCGTTTAGAAGAAATAAATATAGGGAGAAATAAATATATAAAAGAGAATGAAGATATAATAATAAAAGCGTTAAAAGGTGCATTATTGAGAGGTAAAGTTGAAGAAAGTCTTAATTATATGGCATATGGAGAGAAATACTTTTGCTTATCAGGTTGGGTTTCAAATAGAGACGGGGATACTCTTAAAGATAAACTATCAAAATATAAAGATATAATTATTAATTTACAAAATGGTGAATCTGTAACTGAAAATCCACCTACAAAATTAAGAAATAATGCATTTTTTAAACCTTTTGAAACATTGATAAAGATGTATGGTGTTCCAAATTACAATGAAATAGATCCAACAACTTTTGTAGGTTTAACCTATCTAATATTATTTGGTTCAATGTTTGGTGATGTTGGACAGGGTGGATTATTTGCTTTAGCAGGTTTATTGTTGGGAAGAGTCAATAAAGCATTTGGAGGACTATTATTGAGAATGGGCATATCTTCAACAATATTTGGATTTTTATATGGTTCAGTTTTTGGAAGTGAAGAATTATTACCAGCAATTTGGATGAGACATTTTGAAAATATAAATCAAGTATTGATGATATCAATAGGATTTGGAGTGATACTATTATCAATATCCTATATTCTAGGCATATTAAATGCTTTTAAAATGAAAAATAAAGAAGAAGCATATTTTGGTAAAGAAGGGATTACAGGTTTTATTATATTCTTAACTTTTATATTTTTAGCAATAGGTATAGTAACAGGTAAATCAATATTACCAACAAAAATAGCTGTTGGAATAATAGTTTTAGGATTATTGATTTCAGTATTTAAAAAGCCACTTATGGCAAAACTGGAAAGAGAAATTGTAAAATATCCCAAAAATGATAAGACTGGATATTATATTGAAAGCAGTTTTTCATTATTAGAAATGTTGATTTCAATATTAAGTGGTACAGTTTCTTTTATAAGAGTAGGTGCCTTTGCAATAAACCATGTTGGTTTATTTATGGCATTTCAAACAATGAGCAGTATGATGACAAATAAACTGGGCAGTTTATTAATATTAATCTTAGGTAATATTTTAATAATATTTTTGGAAGGTCTAATCGTATTTATCCAAGGATTGCGTTTAGAATATTATGAATTATTTTCAAGATATTATCATGGGGATGGATATGAATTTAGACCAGCAGAATTAAATGAATTTACAAAAGAAAAATAAATGTAAAATTTAAGGAGGATTATTGTGGAAAATATTATTGTAATAGCTTCAATTATTGTATTTATAACAATAGGAGCTGGATTATATATGATGTATAAAAATGTGGATGAAAATAAGAAAAAATTAAAAAAAGTATTGAGAACAAATTTATTTGTTTTTATACCAACTATTATAGGAGCATTTATAACAATGGCTCCCAAGGTGGTAAATGCAGCTACAATGCCACAGCCAGTTAATGGACTAGGATTATTAGCAGCAGCATTATCAACAGGATTAGCAACAATAGGCACAGGTTATGCGGTAGGAGTTGTAGGTTCATCAGCATTAGGAGCAGTTTCAGAAGATTCTTCAATATTAGGTAAGACTTTAATATTTGTTGGATTGGCAGAAGGTATAGCTATTTATGGTTTGATAATTTCAATAATGATATTAGGAAAATTATAATGAGATCATTAGTATTAACAAAGAATAGAGAAATATTAGTTGGGCTTAGAATGTCAGGTTTTGAAGGAATATATTGTGAAAACACAGGTGAACTTATTGGAGAATATAATAAGGCGTTGTCAAATGAAAATATTGGTATATTGATATTAACGCAAAATGATTATAATGAAATGAAAATGGAAGAATCTTTTAAGGATTCATGGAAGATACTACCCCTTGTTGTAACAATTCCAGAAGGGGAAGATTCTTATGATAGTGATTTTTTACTAAGCCGTGTAAAGGAAGCTATAGGTGTAAAATTAGATTGATAGGAGTATTATTATGGTACTATTAGAAAATAAATTAGATCTATTTTATGATATTGTATATAAAAAAAGAGAAGAAGTAGCAAAGGAAAAATTAGATATATTAATAAAAGAGATTCAAGGTGAAAAAGAGTTAAAAGAAAGCGAATTGAAAAAACGAGAAGAAGATTTAATAGAGAGAAGAGCAAGCTTGGGAAAAATAAAAGGAAATGAAATCATATCACAAGCTATAGAAGGGAGAAGAAGTTCCCATTTAAAACAGACATCTCAACTATTAAATATTTTTACAGATAGAATACTAGATAAGTCTAGAGAATTTACAAAGAATGATGATTATAAAAATTATTTGCTAGAAAGTCTGGATAAACTTTTAAAAAGCCTAGATAGTGGAGTATATAATCTAGCTATTACAAAAATGGATTTAGATAGATATAGTGAAGATATAATTGAAATTGGAGTTAGAAATAAAATTGAATTTATCTTTAATGAATTATCTGATGAGAAGATAGGTGGATTTATTATATCGGATAAGGAATCTAGCTATAATTTTAATTTGACAATATTAGATAAAGTATTAAATCATAAATATGATTTAGGAAAAATTCTTCATCAAATATTTGAGGAAGAGGGTGAAGATATTGAATAATGGAAAGATAGTTGAGATAAATGGGCCAGTTGTAAAAGGAAAAGATATGGAATCTTTTTCTATGAGAGAAATGGTTGTAGTTGGAGATAAAAAATTAATTGGAGAAGTCATTGGAATAGAAGGGGATATAGCAACTATACAGGTATATGAAGACACAGAGGGATTAAAGAGGGATGAAATAATAGAAGGTATGGGAATGCCTCTTAGTGTAACATTAGGACCTGGTATGATGTCAAATATTTTTGATGGAATTCAAAGACCATTAAAAACAATTAATGAGAGATTTGGAAATTTTATTCCAGAGGGAATAGGATTATTAAATTTAGATTATGAAAAACTTTGGGATGTAAGTTTTACAATCAAAGAGGACGATTATCTAGAATCAGGTGCCATATTTGCTACAATACCTGAAACAGACATTATCACCCATAAATCATTAATACCTCCAAATATTCAAGGTAGAGTTACCAATTTAGTTGAAGATGGAAGATATAATATTGATGATATATTATTTCAATTAGTTGATAATAATGGTAAAACCTATGATATAAAACTTGCACATAAGTGGCCAGTGCGTATACCAAGACCTGTAACTAATAGGCTTTCTATAGATAAATTATTAGTTACAGGACAGAGAGTTTTTGATGTATTTTTTCCAATAGCAAAAGGTGGTACAACTGCAATACCTGGTGGATTTGGAACTGGAAAAACCATGACACAACATCAAATAGCTAAATATTGTGACGCGGATATAATAATATATATTGGTTGTGGAGAACGTGGAAATGAAATGACAGAGGTATTAGAAGATTTTCCAAAGTTAATAGATCCAAATACAGGAAAGCCATTAATGGATAGGACAATTCTTATTGCAAATACTTCAAATATGCCAGTTGCTGCAAGAGAAGCAAGTATATATACAGGGATAACAATGGCAGAATATTTTAGAGATATGGGTTATCACGTAGCTATGATGGCTGACTCAACTTCAAGATGGGCAGAAGCACTTAGAGAAATATCTGGGCGTCTAGAAGAAATGCCTGCAGAAGAAGGATATCCTGCTTATTTACCAAGTAGGATTGCAGGATATTATGAAAGAGCAGGATATGTAAATACTTTAAATGGAAATGAAGGATCCGTTACGCTTATTGGTGCGGTTTCACCAGCGGGTGGAGACTTTTCTGAACCAGTAACTGAAAATACTAAAAGGTTTGTAAATGTATTTTTAGCATTGGATAAGGAGCTTGCATATTCAAGACATTATCCAGCGATAAATTGGATGAACTCATATTCAGGTTATGTTAATAGTCTAAAAGATTATTATGATATAAGGCTTGAAGGAGATTTACCTGAATTAAGAACTAAATTTTTAAAGATATTATTTGAAGAGGCAAAATTGCAAGAAATAGTAATGTTAGTTGGGGAAGATGTACTTCCTGATAGTCAAAGATTGATTCTTGAGATATCTAGAGTAGTAAAGGTAGGATTTTTACAACAAAATGCTTTTAATGTTATAGATACTTTTGTGCCACTTGAAAAACAATTTGAAATGCTAAGGACTATAGATTTATTATATAATTTAGGGAAAAAGGCAGTAGATAGTGGAATACCTATATCAAAAGTTAAGAATGATAGTTTATACAATGATGTAATTCAAATGAAATACACAATTGAAAATAATTCAATTAATAAATTTACTAAATTAAATCATAAAATTAAGGAATACTATGATAATTTAAATGAACAATATGAGGCAAGGTGATAATATGAAAAAAGAATATTTGCTATTGGATAAAGTTGGAGGTTCTATTCTTGTACTATCAAATCTTCACCATGTTTCATATGGAGAGATTGTAACAATAAAATTTTATGATAATAGAGAAGACTTAGTTGGTAGGGTAATACAAATACAAGGTGATAAAGCAGTTATACAAGTATTTGGAGATAATCTAGGCATATCAACAGATAATACAAAGGTAATCTTTGAAGGTCATCCATTTGAGATACCATTATCAAAAGAGATTATGGGAAGAGTATTTAATGGTATTGGACAAGCATTAGATGGCGGTGGAGATATTTATTCTGACAGCTTTTTTAATGTAAATGGTAGACCAATAAATCCCGTGGCAAGGGAGTATCCAAGAAATTTTATACAGACAGGAATATCTAGCATAGATGGATTATTAACTTTGATAAGAGGACAGAAACTACCTATATTTTCTGGCTCGGGTCTTCCTCATAATGAATTAGCAGCTCAAATAGTTAGACAAGCAAAACTTTCTGAAATTGAAGGGGAGGATAATTTTGCAATAATATTTGCAGCAATAGGAGTAAAACATGATGAGGCAGATTATTTTAGAAATGCTTTTAAAGATGCAGGAGTTACAGAAAAAGTTGTTATGTATATAAACTATGCAGATGATCCAATCATGGAGCGTATAATAGCACCAAAATGTGCATTAACAGCTGCAGAATATCTTGCTTATGAAGAGCATCAACATGTATTAGTTATTATGACAGATATAACAAGTTATGGTGAAGCATTGAGAGAGATGAGTTCTTCAAGAGAAGAAGTACCAAGTAGAAAAGGCTATCCAGGATATTTATATTCTGACTTAGCTTCATTATATGAAAGAGCTGGTATGATAAAAGATATGGAAGGTTCAGTAACTTTGATTCCAATTTTGACAATGCCAAATGATGATATAACTCATCCATTACCAGATTTAACTGGATATATTACAGAAGGGCAAATTGTATTATCAAGAGATTTAAATCAACAAGGAATCATGCCACCAATAAATGTACTTCCTTCATTATCTCGTCTTATGAAAGATGGTATTGGCGAAGGATACACTAGAGAAGATCATGGAGATATCTCTGGTCAATTATTTGCATCCTATTCAAGAGTACAGGATATAAGAGCATTATCGCAAATAATAGGTTCAGATGATTTATCAGAAAATGATAGAAAGATATTAGATTTTGGAGATGCATTTGAAAAATACTTTATAGGTCAAGGTTATGATGAAAATAGATCTATTGATGAAACATTAGATTTAGCTTGGAAACTATTGCAATTATTACCAGAAGAGTCTATTGATAGAATAGATCCAAAATTAAAAGAGAAATACTATCAAGGAGAGGATTCACATGTCTTTGAATAAAGTAGTTCCTACAAAAGCAAATTTAATGAAGATGAAATCATCACTAGAATTTGCTAGAAAAGGTCATGAATTATTAGATAAAAAACATACTGTTTTAATACAGGAAATGTTAAAACTAAATTCAAAAGCTGCAAAGATACAAGTGGATATAGAAAATGACTTTTTGAAAAGTTTTCAATCTTTTAAAGAAGCAACATTGACAATGGGAAGTGGAAATATTGAAGAATTAGCATATTCTATGAAATTAGAGCCAGAATACAATATACTTTTCCATTCTGTAATGGGTGTTGAGATTCCAGATATAAAATATGAAAAGGAAGAATTAAGTTTAGAGTATAGTTTTTATAAAACAACGACTGCATATGATGAAGCAAATAAGAATATGCGTAATATGAGATATTTAATATATGAATTAGCTGAGATACAAACCGCAGTATTTAAATTGGCTGAAGAAATAAAAAAGACTCAAAAGAGAGTTAATGCATTGGGGAAAATTCAAATTCCTAAATACGAAGAAATAGTAAAAGAAATAGAAGAAACCCTAGCAGAAAAAGAAAGGGAAGATTTTTTTAGATTAAAAAAAGTAAAGGATTTAAAAGAAAAGAAGTTAAATGAATAATTATATATTTTTTAACAATAATATTCCTGTTGTGATAATATATAGATATAAGAAGTAATCTATTATCTAGAGGAGGAAATATTATGAGTTATAAAGAACAATTGGAAATAGCTAATAAAAATATGGCAAATTTATTTAAAAAATGTCCAAGTATAGCTAAAAGTTTTGGAGAACTTCATGATGAGGCTTTAGAAAATAAGGAAATATCTACTAAAAATAAAGAACTTATAGCTTTGGGAATTGCAATTGCAATAAGATGTGAAGATTGCATTGTATGTCATGTTGATGCTGCACAGAAAGCAGGTGCTACATTAAATGAAATATATGAAACTGTAGAAGTAGCAATAATGATGGGTGGTGGACCAGCAATAGCATATGGTTCAAAAGCCATTGCAGCAGCAGAAGAGTACAAAAAAATATAAAAAAATAAGTGGAGAGCAAGCTCTCCACTTTTTAAATAGAACCTAATTTAAGTTCCAACCTTTATTTACTTCTTCAATCTTCAATATAAAATTCTCCTAATTAGTTTATCTAACAACCTTAAATTCAAAACAAAACTTTCTAATACTTACAATCTACTTCACAAAATTTAATACTTTCTAGATTTTAAAACTTTAACCTTAAATCTTAAACTTTCCTAACTCAAACTTCATTGCTACTAGAATAACTTAACTCTAATCAACAACTTACTGATTTCTTACTTACTTTATACTTAAATTTTACTTACTTCATAAAACTTCATTGTATTTTTGGAATGATGGTTGAAACTTAACTAGGTTTACAAAAAGATTAAAACATTCTTAAATCTTTCTGTACTCAATATATACCCCAAATAAAAGATTTAAACAAAAAAACCAAGAAAATTTATTTTTTCTTGGTTTTAATTTATTTTTCAGCTCTATCAGCCAATTTAAAGGTTTTTATTAATTCTTTTTGACAACTACTTGCATAGGCACATCCAGAACAAAGACTCTCACAGTCAAAATCAGATTTATCTTCTACAATATATCCCATTCGCAACAGTTGATCTAATCCATCATTAACTAAATCTTCAGGGATATCCAATTCTCTAGCTATATTTATTCTGGAAATAAGTCTATCTCTTTTAATAATATTTAATATATCTTGAAGCATATAATCAACTCCTATTAACTAAAACCCAATAAACTTCCTATTTGGAATACTAATACTGCTGCAATCCATCCAATTGCAAAAGTATATAATGCAATAAAAATAGTCCATTTTATAGAATTTGTTTCTTTTTTAACTGTACCAAGTACAGCTGCACAAGGTGTATATAATAATGTCATTACCATATATGAAATTGCAGATAATGGTGTAAAATGTTGTTGTATAGCATTGACCAAAACTCTTCCACCCTCTACATATTCTCCAGAATAAAGCATACCCAAAGTTCCTATAACAGCCTCTTTTGCTGGAAGTCCACCAAATAATGCAACTGATGCTTGCCAATTGCCAAATCCAGCTGGTTTAAATATTGGAGCGATAAATTTACCAATTCTGCCTAGTATGCTAAATTCACTATAAGGGTCAGCAGAAGTTGGTAATACAGCTAATACCCAAAGAAGTGATATTACTACAAGTATAATAGTTCCTGCTCTCTTTAAGAAACCTGAAACATTATCCCACATATTTCTTATAACATTTTTAAAAGTAGGTATTCTATAAGGAGGTAATTCCATAATAAAATATGAAGATTCTCCTTTAAACAATGTCTTACTAAAAACTTTTGCCATTATAAGTCCAATTATTATTCCAAGTGCATAAAGTGAGAATAATATAAACCCACCGTGATTTGGGAAAAATGCTGCAATAAATACAGAGTAAATAGGTATCTTTGCACCACATGACATAAAAGGATTTATTAATGTAGTTATCATTCTATCTTTTTTATTATCCATAGTTCTTGCGGACATTATACCTGGAACATTACAACCAAAACCGATTATCATGGATACAAATGCTTTACCTTGTAAACCAAGTCTCCTCATTAGATTATCCCAAACATATGCAACTCTTGACATATATCCGCTATCTTCCAATAAACCAAGTAATAAATACAATACTGTAATAAGTGGTACAAATTCAACTACAGTACCTACACCTTCCATAAGTCCTTCATTAAAGAAAGATATAAGCCAATTTGGTGCAGATATAGCAATCAGCAGAGATTCTATTAATTCTCCAAACTTTCCAAATAAATCAGCAGCAATACCACCTAATAACTCTTGACCAATGGAAAAAGTTAGCTGAAACACAACTAACATTATCAATGCAAAAATAGGTATTCCCCAATATTTATGGGTTACAATAGCATCTATTTTATCATAACTCGTTTCAGTATTTACAGTTGGTTTTTTTACAGTTTCTCTAGTTACACTATTAGCAAAAGCATACCTTGAATCTATAATCTCAAGTTCAAAATCCTCACTACTATGATATTTATAAAATTCTTCAATTTCTTCAAGTATATTATTTGATAAATTAAATTCTTTTAATCTATTAAATATATCCTTATCACCTTCAACAATTTTTAATGCAAGCCAATCAATTGGATAAGGTAAATTTTCGTTATTTAAAATTTCTTTAATATGATTTATATGATGGCTAATAGCATCATTATAGATAATTGGATTTGTTAATTTAATATTATCGTCTTCCATTAATGCGATAGATTCTTCAATAAGATTCTCTATTCCCTTTTCTCTAGAAGCTACAGTTGGTAGCACAGGAAAACCAAGTTTTTTTGACAATGCTTTTAAATCAAATGTAATATTTTTCTTTTCAGCTTCATCAATCATATTAAGAGCAATGATAACTTTTTTACCCATTTCAAGTAATTGTGTAGTTAAATAAAGATTTCTTTCAATATTATTAGCATCAACAACATTGATTATAATATCTGCATCACCAGTAAGAATATAATTTCTAGCTACAACTTCATCTTCAGAAAAAGCTCCTAAACTATAAATACCTGGTAAATCTACTATATTATATTCAATATCTTTATATTTAATAATTCCTTCTTTTTTTTCAACAGTAACACCTGGCCAGTTTCCAACATGGTGATTAGAACCAGTTAGGGCATTAAATAGAGTTGTTTTCCCACTATTGGGATTTCCAACTAAAGCAATAGTATTATTGGACATTTTAAAACCTCCCTATTTTATATCTAAAGTTATTCTTTCGGCTAATCCACGACCAATGGCAACTTTATTACCATCTAAGCAAACAATAATAGGTCCTGAATCATTCTTCACTATTTTTACTGGAGCACCAGTATTAAATCCCATTTCATATAAACGCCTCGTTGCATCTTTTCCAGCAGTTACGGATTTAACATTTCCAGCTTCACCGTTTTTTAATTCTAAAATAGTTTTCTTCATAATAACACGCCTTTCAATATGGACTAAATATGTAAATGATAATCAATTTCATAGTTATTCTTATATTACTATAATACAAATTTTAAAATTTATCAATGGTCAGAATATACAAATAGTATTTATAAAATATATTTCAAGAAAAGCTTTACAAATGATATCACTTATCATATAATAAAGACACCCCCTGATAAGGGGGGTAGAGAAAGGAGAAATACTATGAAAACAAATGTTAATATAACTGGCATGACTTGTGCTGCTTGTTCAGCAAGAGTTGAAAATGTTTTAAATAAAAAAGATGGTGTAGATAGTATTGCAGTAAATTTATTGCAACAGAAAGCTACAATAGAATTTGATGAAGAAAAAATATCATTAGAAGAAATATCTAATACTATTGGAAAAGCAGGTTTTGCTGTTCCCACTGAAAGAAGATCAGTATTTGTTAAGGGAATGACTTGAACTAATTGTTCCTCTAGGGTAGAGCAGGTATTAAATAATGATAAAAGAGTTATAAAAGCAGGAGTAAACCTTTCAACTAATAAAGCAACTGTAGAATTTTATTCTGGAAGTATGAAAGATAGAGATATTTTAGATTTAATAAAAAAAGCTGGTTATGAAGGTGAGATTGAAGGAGAAGGAGATACTGATAGGGAAAAAGAATTGCGAGAAGAAGAGATTAAATCACTAAAAAGGGATTTAATAATCTCAGCAGTACTTAGTATCCCACTATTTTCAGCTATGTTTTTCCATATGGCAGGTTCTCACGGTTTTTTAAGTCAACTTTTAAACAATGGATATTTTCAATTATTATTAGCGACACCAGTGCAATTTTATATTGGTAGAAGATATTATAAAGGTGCATATAATTCACTAAGAGGTGGAGGAGCAAATATGGATGTGCTTATTGCCATGGGTACATCTGCAGCATATTTTTATAGTATCTACCATTTAATAATAGGAAAGGCAGAATATTATTTTGAATCCTCTGCAATGATTATTACATTAATATTATTAGGTAAAACATTTGAAGCAGTAGCAAAAGGAAAAACTTCAGATGCAATAAAAGAATTAATGGGTTTACAACCAAAGACAGCAAGAGTATTAATAAATGGAGTAGAAAAAGATATTCCAATTGGTGATGTTGTTGCTGGGGATATAATAATAGTTAGACCAGGAGAGAGAATCCCAGTAGATGGAACTATAGTAGAAGGACATTCTTCAATAGATGAATCAATGATTACAGGAGAAAGTATTCCAGTTGATAAAGATATTGGAGATGATGTAGTAGGAGCAACAATAAATAAACTTGGATCATTTCAATTTGAAGCTAAGAAAGTTGGAAAAGATACAGTATTGGCACAGATAATACAATTAGTTGAAGATGCACAAGGTTCAAAAGCACCAGTGCAAAGATTGGCAGATAAAATTTCTGGTATATTTGTACCAACTGTAGTAGTTATAGCATTATTAACATTGATAATATTTGGTATTAGATCAGGATTTGAAGTGGGGATAATAAATGCAGTTTCTGTTCTTGTAATAGCTTGTCCATGCGCACTTGGGCTTGCAACTCCAACAGCAATAATGGTTGGTACAGGAAAGGGAGCAGAAAATGGTATACTGATAAAATCTGGTGAGCATTTAGAAAAAGCTCATGAAATGGATAGTATTATATTTGATAAAACAGGTACAATAACAAAAGGTGAACCTGAAGTAACGGATATATTAACTTATAATGGTATAGAAGAAAATGAATTATTAAATATAGCAGCAACTATTGAAAAAGCATCAGAGCATCCATTAGGACAAGCAATAGTTGACTATGCGGTTGAAAATAATTTTGAAGAACTTAAAGTATTGAATTTTGCTGCAATACCAGGAAAAGGATTGAAAGCAGAACTAGAATTAGGTACAGTGTTTATAGGTAATAGAAGATTGATGAATGAAAGTGCTATTGAGATAGAAAATATTGAAAATGATTTAATGAGATTAGAAGAAGAAGGGAAAACTGCAATGACTATTGCTTTTAATAATGAAGTTAAGGGTATAATTGCTGTAGCAGATCAATTAAAAGAAAGTTCAAAAGCTGCAATAAGTGAATTAAAAAATATGGGATTAGAAATCTATATGATTACTGGAGATAATGAAAGGACAGCTAGGGCAATTGCAAAAGAAGTTGGCATAGAAAATGTTTTAGCAGATGTACTTCCTGAAAACAAGGCTCAAGTAGTTGAAGATTTAAAAAGCAAAGGTAAGAATGTAGGAATGGTAGGCGATGGGATAAACGATGCACCTGCATTAGTTGCAGCAGATGTTGGATTTGCAATAGGAACTGGAACAGATGTAGCTATGGAAGCATCAGATATCACTTTAATGAGTGGTAATTTAGACAGTATAGTAACAGCAATAAGACTTAGTCATAGAACTATGAGAACTATAAAACAAAATTTGTTTTGGGCATTTTTCTACAATACAGTGGGAATACCATTTGCAGCATTAGGATTTTTAAATCCAATGGTAGCTGGTGCAGCAATGGCATTTAGTTCAGTTTCAGTTGTGAGTAATTCATTGAGATTAAAAAACTTTAAATAGGGGGAAGAATAATGGAAAAAACTATTATAATAAAAGGAATGTCTTGTGGACATTGTAAAGCATCAGTTGAAGAAGCATTAAATGCATTAGATAATGTAGAATCAGCAGAGGTTTTCTTAGAAGAAGGAAAGGCTATAGTTAAAGGAAATAATATTGAAGATAATATATTAAAGACAAGTATAGAAGATATAGGATTTGATGTAATAGAAATAAAGTAGATAAGGATGTGAGGTTAATGAACACAGTTTCCTTAACAGAAGAACAGAAAAAAGCAGCACAAAAGCTAAAAACAGCGAGAGGTCATATTGATGCAATATTAAAAATGATAGATGATGGTAGATATTGTATTGATGTTTCAACGCAGATACTTGCAGTATTAGGGCTATTGAAAAAAGCAAATACAGATATATTATCTGGTCATTTAAAATCTTGTGTAAAAGAAGCTATATTACATGGAGGACAAGAGGAAGAAGAAAAAATAGATGAGATAGTTATGATTCTTGACAAATATATTAAATAGTAAAACCAGCCATTTTTAAATGGCTGGTTTTTAGTCTTACTTTTCTACAATAGAATAGTTACTAATTGTATTATCTGATTTAGAATTATAAATATTCAAAGTATAATTATTTGAATTATGTTTCTTTTTAAATTTAGCATATAAATCTACACTGTATTTATTTCCTACTTTTATATTACCAGATAATATCCAATTTTTTGAGTTTGTTGAAAAACCAATTATTCTATTATCTTTAACTTGTATCATAATATAATCTTTATAGGTATTAGGTTTATTATTATAAGTATAATAATTAGAATTCATTTCTCCGTCTTCAATTCTATCAGGTTCACCCATTAAGAATTTTAACTGATCTATGGACATGCCCAACTCTAAAATAATATCATTATTTTTAACGAATATTGGATTTGAAATAATTCTAACTTCTTTTGTATTTTCTAGCCAATTTACTTGTAGCCCATAAGTTTCAGAAATAATTCTAAGGGGAACTAGAGTATGGCTTTTATATAGTATAGGTGCAGTATCTATAATAATATCTTTTCCATTTACATTGATAGTATTATTGTCTATTGTCAGCTTCATTTTTTTATTATTTTTAATAGTACTAACTGATTTTGTTTTACTATCCCAAGTAACTTTTGAACCAAGTTCTTCAAATATTTTTCTCATAGGTACTAAGACTCTTCCATCTTTTAAAATGGGATCTACATTAAATTCTATTTTTTTAGAGTCTAAATATACAGAAATACCATTATTATTGGCAAAAGAAAACTCGGGCACAGAAGATAATATTATAATAAGTAAAAATGCAAATATAAAGGTTCTTTTTAAATTTTTAGAATTCATAAATAACCTCCTTTTATTTATTGCTTTAATTATATAATAAGATTATTAATAATATATGACAATTATATTAAAATTTATTAATAAAAAAATACTGGGTCAAAGACCCAGTAATAAATATGTGTAAATATATGAATTAATGATAATGAAATCATATTAAATTTTGAAATGATATTGGTAAACAAACATGATTCAACATATAGTCTTTCATGACTTTTTTAGCTGAATTTTTGTCATTCCAGATACTTTTAAGGAATTTTTATCCTCAATTAATATATAGACTAGATAAGGAAAAATTGGGTAAAGATATACTACTTAGGAGGGATATTATGAAAGTAGATATATGGTCAGATTACGCTTGTCCATTTTGCTATATTGGAGAAAAGAGACTAGAGAAGGCAATAGAAGAATCAGGAGTAGATGTAGAGATTGCATTTAGATCATTTCAACTGGATCCTACTATAGAAGAAGGAGTAGGTATAAATGCCATAGATAGTTTGGCTAAGAAATATGGCATGTCTGAAGATAAGGTAAAAAATATGGTAGCCCAAATGTTGGAAATGGCAAAGTCAGATGGACTGAACTATGACTTTGACAATTTAATTGAAACTAATACATTAAGGGCTCATAGACTAATGCATTATGGAAAAACTATGGGAAAAGATGTAGCATTAAATGAAAAATTATTTATAGCCCACTTCATAGATGCTAAGCACATTGGAGAAATAGATGAACTAGTTAAAATTGGGGTAGAAGTAGGACTAGACGAAGTTGAGGTTAAAAAAGTTTTAGAAAGTGATATGTTTTTAGAAGAAGTAAATGAGGACCTAGTAAAGGCAAGAGAATACGGTATTGGAACAGTTCCTTTCTTTATATTTAATGACAAGTATACCATGCAAGGAGCCCAAGATGTGCAAATGTTTATACAGGCCTTAAAAGGCGATGGAGATTTTGAATAAATAAAATCCACTCAAATTTCTTAGAGAGGATTTTAGATGGAGATAAAAGGCATTTTAGATTTATCATTTAATCTAAAATGCCTTTTAAGTTGGAACCGATGAATAAATGCTAAGTATTTTTATTTGGTTTTTAATTATTTTATCTTTTTTACTACAAACTGCAATGAAGACCTCTCTCTCGTGTTAACGAGGGGTGGATGTCAAACATAATGACTACTCTCACTATTTAAACTAAGCTTTTGAAGTGGGGGAATTCTTTTAGGTCTTTAGTTAAAAGCTGTTGACAACAAAATTGTCAACAGCTTGATACTGAGTCAAAGACTTAGTACTAAATATTTTCTTTATTTTTACTTATATCACATTTTTTTTCATCCATATTAGCACAAGCAGTACAACCAGCACATCCCCCACCTGATTTTTTTGATTTATAAATATGTCTAAATGCAAATGCTAAACCAATGGCAACTGAACCAAATATTATGATATCAGCCATATAATCACCTTCTATTTTTTATTTACGGCTATTTTACGAGTTTTATTCTTAATTGAATTAAATATTATATATATAAGTGAAGCACCCATAATGGCTAATAATGCATATACAACTACATTTCCTCCACTTGATATATCAACTGATTCACTAACTTCTTCCATAACATTATAGTCTAATGGTATTTTTTCAACAATTGATGTGCCTTTAAATATAAGATTTCCTATAATATTTACTAACATTGCAAATACATAAGCAAGTCCAGTCTGGAATGCTAAGGCAAACCCTAAATCTTTCCAGTTACCATACTCTCTCTTCATAGCACCTATTGCTGCAAAACAAGGAGCTGCAAATACTGTGAATATCATAAATGAAAATGCTGTAACTTTGGAAAATTCAATTGGAGTAACGGCACCAATTGATGCAAAGGTTGCAACAGAAACTTCTTTTGCAAGCATACCAGAAACTGTTGCTGCTGGGGCAGCCCAATTGTCACCAAATCCAAGAGGAACAAAAATCCATCTAATTGCATTACCTAATCCAGCTAACATAGAAGAATCAATATTCTCTCCAGCTAGATAGTTAAAACTAAAGTCAAAGTTTTGTAATACCCATACAACTAATACTGTTGCAAAGATAATAGTACCAGCTTTTTTAACAAAGCTTTTAGCTTTTTCCCACATATGAAGTATAAGTCCTTTAATTCTTGGCAATTTATAAGAAGGTAATTCCATTACAAATGGAGCTGGGTCACCTTTAAATCTCTTGGTTTTCTTTAATATAATCCCAGAGATAATTATCATACCAATTGCAATAATATATATTGTTGGTCCAATCCAAGTTTGATTGCTAAACACCATGGCAATAAACATACCAAATACTGGCATCTTCGCACTACATGGAATAAATGGAGTAAGAAGTATTGTCACATCTCTATCACGTCTATTTTCTATGGTTCTTGAGGCCATAATTCCAGGGATTGAACAACCTGTACCTATTAACATAGGGATAAATGATTTACCAGAAAGTCCAAATTTTCTAAATATCCTATCCATAATAAATGCAACTCTTGCCATATATCCACTATCTTCAAGAATAGAAAGTAAGAAGAATAATATCATCAGCTGTGGAACATATATAAATATTGCACCTAAACTTCCAATAATACCGTCTACAATAACACTTATAGCCATATCACTAGCGCCAACATTACCTAAAAATGAACCAACACCAGCAGCTAAGTTTCCAATAATTCCCTCTGTAATATCTTGAGTCTCTTGACCTAAAGTTACAGCTAAGTAATATACAAGCCACATTATTAAAAAGAAAATAGGTAATGCTAAGTATTTATTTGTAAGAACTCTATCAATTTTATCTGAAGTAGAGACTTGATTTGATTGTTTCTTTTTATGAACACCTTTAAGTGACTTTGAAACAAAATTATATCTTTCATTGGTTATGATTGATTCAGAATCATCATCAAATTTTTCTTCAGATGCTACTATCAATTCTTTTATTTCTTGGGTAGTTTTTAAATTAAATTTCTCTATTAATTTATCATCTTGTTCAAATAATTTAATAGCTAAATATCTATTTTGAATCCCATGGTCAGTTTCAAAGCTATCTATAATTTTATCTAAAACTAATTCTAGATCATTATTAAATATTTTTGTAACTCTGCCAACTTTTGTTTTCTTAATATAATCTAATGATTCTTTTACTAAATTATCAATACCTTCTTCTTTGACAGCGGATATTGGAATAACAGGGGCATCAAATGTCTTTGACAATTTATTAATATCAATAGTATCTCCAGCTTTTTTTACAATATCCATCATATTTAATGCTATTAAAACAGGAGTACCAGTTTCTATTACTTGAGTACTTAAATATAAGTTTCTCTCAAGATTAGAAGCATCAACGATATTTATTATTAAATCTGGTTTCTCATCTATTATATAATCTCTTGTTATAACTTCCTCAAGAGTATAAGGAGATAGAGAATAAATACCAGGCAAGTCAATAATTTTAATATCTTTATGTTTCTTTAATTGTCCTTCTTTTTTTTCTACGGTTACACCAGGCCAGTTTCCTACATACTGAGAAGATCCAGTTAATGCATTGAAAAGGGTGGTTTTACCTGAGTTAGGATTACCTACTAATGCTATTTTCATAAAATTCACCTCATATTTCTCTGACATTTATATTTGCAGCATCACTCATTCTTAGAGAAAGCTCATATCCTCTAACTTGTAGTTCTAAAGGATCTCCAAGTGGTGCAACTTTTCTTACAAAGATTTCTACGCCTTTAACGATTCCCATATCCATGATACGTCTTTTAATCGCTTTTTCTCCATCAATCGATGTAACTTGTACTATTTTTCCAATTTCTATTTTATCTAAGGTAGTCATTGGATCCCTCCATTACATATATTTTATTTGCCATAGATTTACTTATAGCTACACGGCAATCATGTATTTTTACTATAAGATTTCCATCAGCTTCAGAAACAACAGAAACTTTGGCATCTTTAATAAAGCCTAAGTTTTCTAGATGGCAAACAATATCGTTTTTGCCTTTTATTTCTTGAATAGAAACATTTTCATTAGTTTTTGCAAATGCTAATGGCATCATTTAGAATCACTCCATTCTAAATTAATATTTTATTATGTGTATTATGTAAATTATAAGAAAATATTGTTATTTTTAATACAATAAATAATTCTAAATGCATTTTTAAATCACTTAATAAACTATTAATATCATCTATATTTCAACTTAAGTATATATTTTTTAAAATGACCAGTCAAGGAAAATGATAATCATTATCAAATGAAAGCAAGATATTATAAAAAAGTTAAAGAATTTGATAATTTATATACAAAAATAAGAGTTAAGGGGGTGAGAAGATTATAAAAAAGGGAAAATAAGAAAGTATTAAGAAATTAATAATAAACTATTAAAATAGATAAGATAATATTGTATGAAAGATTGAATTTATAATAGGGGTGTTAATATTGAGAAGAAAAAGATTTAGGTTTAGAAGAATTATAGTTATTTTAATTTTATTATTTTTAACAATTAAAATAAAAAATAAGTTTATTGATATTAATAATGTATTTATGAATACAAGAGATAAAGAAATAAATATCAATGAAGAGGATATAAATAGTAAATCGGCTTATTTGGTAGAAAAAGATACAGGTAAAGTTATTTTAGATAAAAATGCCCATACTATTATATATCCAGCTTCAATGACTAAGATAATGACGGGGATATTGGCAATAGAAAATATTAGTGATTTAAATGAATATATAATAATGTCAGATGATATTATTAATTTTATGACTAGTGAAGGAGCATCTACAACAGGGATTATAGGTGGTGAGGAAGTAAAAGTAATAGATTTAATTTATGGAAATCTATTACCTTCAGGTGGAGATGCAAGTATTGCATTAGCAAGAAGAGTTGCAGGAAGTGAAGAAGAATTTGTTGAACTTATGAATAGTAAAGCTAGGGAATTAGGTATGGATTCAACTAATTTTACAAATTCATCAGGTTTACATAATGAAAATCAATATAGCACAGTAAAAGATATATATAAATTATTAAATTATTCATTAAAAAATGAGATTTTTAATAATATTATTAGAACGGATAGATATTATATGGAACCAACAAATTTCCATCCAGAAGGAATGACATTAGAAAGCACTTTATTTAAAGATTTGGGTCATTTAGAAAATAGTAGCTTAATAAAAGGTGGGAAGACAGGTTTCACTTCTAAAGCAGGATTATGTCTTGCATCTATAGGAGAGAAAAATGGAATAGAATATATTTTAGTTACTGCTAATGGAGATGTTGACGAAGTAAATACTCCTTATAATATCTTAGATGCTCTTTTTATTTATAGTAATATAGAATGATTTATATAAAAGCAAAAATATAGAAATTGATTTACTATATTTTTGCTTTTATTAATGATTTTAAAGATTGAGTTTGTAAAAAATATAGTATTTTAATAAAGTGTTTTATTTTAAAAAGATTTAATATGGGTGGCATAGGATAAATTAAAGAATTTTTTATTATAAGAGTAGTTTTGTATTTTATAGAATGTTTGATTTAGATAGAATTACTTGGACTTATTATTAAATTTATAAGTTTTTTAATGGTTAAACTATTTTAAAGATTGTAAACTGTTGTTTATTAACTCTCAATGGATTTTGTTGGAGATAAAAATAAAATTTATTCCAAAAATATAATTAAGGCGTTGGGTCAACTTATAATAGTTTATGAGTTACTAAAGAAAATGGGCTTATTAAAGAATTACATAAGGTATTCGCTGTAATAATATTTTTTCCACAAAGTTTTATTTTCACTTAGGCTATCTAGATTGAGAATCTATCCATAGTATCAGCCTCTCGCTCATGGGTTTTAATATAAATTGATTTACTAAATAAAGTGAAATAAATACTGATAAAATGGTAAATTTAAAAGCTTCGGCTAAATGAAGAAAAACTGTAAACTGTACACTTTCAACTATAAACTGCCTTTGAAGCTTCCTACGGAATTATTTATTGATTGAAATATATATTATTACAAAAGCGGTTTCAATTTTGGAAAAATCTAAACTTATCTTTCCAAGGGCTATTTCATAGCCAAGCCTTTCCAAGATTTCATTTGATTTTATGACCAAAATCTTACAATGCTTTTTCTATAATATATATTTATTTAAAAGATTCTAGATAAAGTTATCGACTATCTTTTATTTAGTCTATATAGATAGAAAGTATAACAATAATTTCAGCCTGCGCTCTTATATTAAAAGTAATTATTATTAAATAAATATAGATGACTTATTATAAAAATCAATAAAATAAAATCACTCGGCTAAAGAGGGAAAAACTGTTAACTATCTACTGTCAACTGTAAACTGCCTTTAAAGTATCCGCCTCTCGCTTTTGACTTTTAAATAAAGTGTTTTAATAAAATAGAAAATTTCCTAATAGACATGGTAAATTAAAAAGCTTCGGCTAAATGAAGAAAAACTGTCAACTGTTAACTTTCAACTATAAACTAGTTTTGGAAGTTTGAGTTTAAATACTAAATTGATATAATGGGATATAAATAAAGCTTACACTAAATGAAAGATCATATTTTATTTAGTAGGATATAAAGCAAAATATATAGTAGAAAAGGGGATAATATGAAACTAAATAAAAAGCTAGGAGTATTTATTGGAATATTAATTATTATTATAATCTTATTAGCAGCTGTTATTTTATCAAAATCTACATATTTTAAGGAAAAAGTTTTAAAAGGTATATATAATGCAGAAATTGAAAATGATATTGATTATTTAGTCAATTATATGGAAATGACTGATGGTGAAAAATTTACTAAAGAAGAGTTAAAAACAGTTTTGGATATGATTAAAGAGGAAAATTTTAGATTGAATAGCTTTAATTATCCAAACAATCATTTAGATGATATGGGGAAGAATGGAAGCAGTATATATCCTATTTATACAGTTAAAAAAGGAAAAGATAAAATATTATTTGATGATTATAAAATATTATTTAGATATTATGATTTAGTTTTAAATATAGATACTACAACAGAGAAAGAAATGACATTTTTATTAAATGGTAAAAAAATTGAAAATCCTAAAGTAATTAATAATCAATTATTAATAAGAAATCTAAAGCCGGGAAAATATAAGTTGGAGATTGTATTGGGAGAGAATAATGAGAACAATAGAAATTATATAAAAGAATTTGAACTATTGTCATTTAATGAAAAAAATACAAATGCAGATATTTATATGGAGGACAATAGAAATAAGAATAATATAATAATTGAGGAATATATAGAAATAATAGAAAATTATGTAATGGTAAATTCTTATATAGATAAAACTATTGGCAACTCTTATCTTTATATAAATAATGAAAAGACAGATATAATAATTGATGATACTGAGTATTTCTATGGTCCGATCTATGATGGTGAAGAATTGGATATATCAGTAGGTATTGATATTGATGGAGGAGTATTAAGGACTAGTTCTGTAAATACTAATTATATAGATTTTGATTTAGGCATTTGGGATTCAGCAATAAATTTTGATACATTTAATTTATATTTAGATGAAGATGAGTATTATAGTTATGAGGATTTAGAAGGTCTATTATATAGCTATATGTATGATTTAGTGGCAGCTATAAATACTGGGAATAAAGTATATTTAAAAAACACCATAAAAGAAGGTAGCCCTCTTTATAAAAAACAAACGGATTTAGTTGATAATTTAAGGAAGAATGAGACATATGAAGAATTTTTAGGTTGTAATATAGAGTCTATAAAGAAAATAGATAATAAAAACTATGATATAGTTATAAATGAATTTCACAAAATATATTTTAAAGATGGTCAAACAAAAAATACTGATAATACCTGGGTATATAGAGTAAATATTGATGGGAATGGAATGAAATTTTCTGATTTGAATTCTGTTAAATAATTAAGGGCATAGTTTTACTATGCTCTTTAATTATTTAGATAAATAAGTTTTAAACTTGTTAAAAAATCTTATAATAATATCTAAAAACCATTGATTTTATAGGTGAAAAGTATTATAATAGTTATAGGTCAAAGAAAGTCAAGATTGAGGAGGTGCTTATATGGAGTATAAAGATTATTATAAAATCTTGGGAGTTAAGAAGGATTCATCTAAGTCGGAAATAAAATCTGCTTATAGGAAATTGGCAAAAAAATATCATCCTGATTTGAATCCAGATGATGAAAAGTCTCAAGAAAAATTTAAAGATATAAATGAAGCTTATGAAGTGCTTGGAGATGAAGAGAAGAAAAAACAATATGACATGTTTGGACAATCTGGGAATTTTACTGGTGGTCAGACATTTGACCCTTCTCAATATGGTTTTGGTGGAAATGGAACTTATACCTATACTTCAACAGATGGTGGAGGATTTAGTGATTTCTTTAATACAATCTTTGGAGGCAGTGGTGGAGGATTTAATATAAATGATTTATTTTCAGGTGGAAGTACAAGAACTAAGAGAAAAGCAAGACAAACTCCAATGGAAAAACATGAAACAGATATTTATATAGATATAGAAGAAGGGTATAATGGAGCAACTAAACCAATGTCTTTTCAAATAGGAAATGAAACAAAAAATATAGATGTAAGAATTCCAAAAGGTATAGAGGAAGGTAAGAAGATAAAAGTGAATGGTCCTAAATTTGGAATAAATGCAGATATATATTTAAAAATCCATTTTAATAAGAAAAGAAATATAGAAATAGATGGATTAAATATTATTGAAGATGTGGAAATATATCCTTGGGATGCTGCATTAGGTACGACAAAGGTTATAGAAACTCTAGATAAGGATAAATTAAAGGTAAAAATACCAAAAGGAATAGAAACGGGTAAAAGAGTTAGAGTGCCAAATAAAGGTTATAAAAATATGAGAGAGCAGAGAGGGGATTTATTTATAAGGGTTAATATAAATAATCCTAAAAAATTGTCAGAGGAACAATTAAAGCTTTATGAAGAATTAAAAGAATTATCAAAATAGATGACATAAAAATATTGCAGAAGATATTGTAGGGGAACTTATAATATCTTTATTTTATGAAAAAATAATGAGGTGATATTATGGATTTAAATAAATTTACAAGAAAGAGTTTAGAAGCTGTTGAAGAATCACAAAAAATAGCAATACAAAATGGCAATCCTCAACTGGAAGAGATACACATTCATTCTGCTCTTATAAATCAAGAAGATGGACTTATTCCAAGAGTATTATCATATATGAATAAGAATATTGAATTATTAAAATCCGATATTGAAAAAGAATTAGATAGTCTACCAAAACAAAGTGGTGGTAGCAATCTATATCCAAGTAGAGAATACAGTAAAGTATTATATGATAGTGAAGAAGAAGCAAAGAAATTTAAGGATGAATATGTGGGAGTAGAGCATATTTATATTTCACTATTAAAACAAAGAAATACAAAATCAGAAAAAATATTTAAGAAAAATAATATAAATCTACAAGATTTCTTATCAAGTTTAAAAGAAATAAGAGGAAATCAAACTATAACCACAGATAATCCTGAAGGAACTTATGAAGCATTAGAAAAATTTGGTAGAGATTTAACTGAAGAGGCAAGAAAAGGTAAGATAGATCCAGTTATAGGTAGAGATGAGGAAGTTAGAAATGCAATAAGGATTCTTTCAAGAAGAACTAAAAATAATCCTGTATTAATTGGTGAACCAGGAGTTGGTAAAACTGCCATAGTAGAAGGATTAGCACAGAGAATTGTAAGTGGAGATGTACCGGAAGGATTAAAAGATAAGACAATATTTGCATTAGATATGGGAGCGTTAGTTGCAGGTGCAAAATACCGTGGAGAATTTGAAGAGAGATTAAAAGCAGTATTAGATGAAATTCATAATTCTGACGGAAAGATAATAATGTTTATAGATGAGATACACAATATTGTTGGTGCTGGAGCAAGTGAAGGTTCAATGGATGCTTCAAATCTTATGAAACCAATGTTAGCTCGTGGAGAAATATTGGTAATAGGGGCAACTACTTTAGATGAATATAGAAAATATATTGAAAAGGATGCAGCACTTGAAAGAAGACTTCAAAAAGTAATGGTATCTGAACCATCTGTTGAAGATACAATTTCAATACTAAGAGGTATAAAAGAGAGATATGAGATTCACCATGGTATAAGAATTTCAGATAATGCTGTTATAGCTTGTGCTACAATGTCCGATAGATATATTTCAGATAGATTCTTACCTGATAAGGCAATTGATTTAATGGATGAGGCGTCTGCAATGATAAGAACAGAGATTGACAGTATGCCAGCAGAGATTGATGAAGTTAGAAGAAGAATCTTACAATTGGAAATAGAAAGAGAAGCATTAAAAAAAGAAACTGATCAAGGGTCTAAAAAAAGATTGGAAGTATTAGAAAGAGAATTAATGGATTTAAAAGAAGAATATGATATAAAATTAGCACAATGGGAAGATGAAAAGAAAGAATTAGTTGAGATAAAGGATATTAAATCTGAAATAGATAGAACTAAGATAGAGATTGAAGAAGCTGAAAGAAGATATGACTTGGAAAAACTTTCAGAATTAAAATTTGGTAAATTGCCAGAATTAGAAAAGAAATTAGAAGAAGCAAATGAAAAAGAAAAATCTGAAGATAAGATGTTAAAAGAAGAAGTAACAGAGGAAGAGATAGCTGAAGTAGTTTCAAAATGGACAGGCATACCAGTTACAAAACTTGTAGAGACTGAGAGAGAAAGATTATTGACATTAGATACTATACTTGAAAAAAGAGTTATAGGTCAAGATGAAGCTGTGGAAGCGGTAGTAGATGCAGTTATTCGTGCAAGAGCAGGTATAAAACCATTAAATAGACCAATAGGTTCATTTATATTCTTAGGACCAACAGGAGTTGGTAAGACAGAATTAGCAAAGACTTTAACAGAAGCATTATTTGATGATGAAAGAAATATGATAAGAATAGATATGAGTGAGTATATGGAGAAACACTCTGTATCAAGACTTATTGGTGCGCCTCCAGGATATGTAGGATATGATGAAGGTGGTCAGTTAACTGAAGCTGTTAGAAGAAAACCATATTCAGTAGTATTATTTGATGAAATAGAAAAGGCTCATACAGATGTATTTAATATATTACTTCAAGTATTGGATGATGGTAGACTAACAGATAATCAAGGTAGAACTGTTGATTTTAAAAATACAGTTATTATGATGACAAGTAATATTGGTGCACATTATTTACTTGAAGGCGTAAATGAAAATGGTACTATTGATGAAAAGTCAAAGGATATGGCTATGGATGAAGTAAAATCAATATTTAGACCAGAATTTTTAAATAGACTTGATGAAATAGTTATGTTTAAACCATTACAAAGAAGAGAAATATTTAAGATAATTGATTTACAAATAGATGAGATAGAGTCAAGACTTGAAGAAAGAAATATAAAGATAGAATTAACTGATAATGCTAAAGAATTTGTACTTGAAAGATCTTATTCACCACAGTATGGTGCAAGACCTGTTAGAAGATTTTTAGAAAAACATCTAGAAACAGAGATGGGAAGAATGATTATATCAGGAGATTTAACAGATGATAATACCGTTGTTGTAGATAGTGATGAAAGAGATTTGGTGTTAAGTATAAAATAGAAGTGAAAAAAATCAGTATGCATTGCATACTGATTTTTTTATGGAGATTTATTTGATTTTTAGATTTAGGATATGTAGTGTCGTAGAGAAAAGGTACAAGGCAGTTGAGAGTGGACAGTTAACAGTTCAAAACCACTTGATTAAATCGATATTTCACTAAAATAGTGAATTCTATTTTAATAAGTACACCCAAAATCAAACTTTAAATATTCTCGGTAAATTATAATAGTGAAAAGTAAAAAAAGCGGTTGGAGGGTGTAATGAGTGGGAGCTCGAGGGAGAGCATGAGGGAGAATCGCAACACTCCCTTCGCTCTTCCTCGTAAAATATCAAGCTATATTTAAATACCATAATTGCTTTCTTTCCTAAACTTAAACTCTAAAACAAATTAAAACTAACACCACAATTTATATAAAATTCAATTACAATAAGTACATAGAAAATCAAAACTTTAAATATTCTCGGTAAATAATATTAGTGAAAAGTAAAAAAGCGTTTGGAGGATTTTAAGGGAAAAGAGCTTGAGAAAACACATGAGGGAAAATCGCAAGCGACAGACCTTCCATCCTCGTAAAATATCAAGTTATAATAAAACACCATATTCGCCTCCTATCCTGGAACTAATATTTAAAAGCAGTTAAAACTAATACCAATATTAATATATATTATTCAAAAATCTTTGCAACCATTGGAAAATATAACTCCTAAACTTGCTTCTTGAGGATAAACTGTAAACTGTTATCTATTAACTATAAACTGGTTTTTAAACTCTCAACTTTCCACTGTCAACTATCAACTTTCTTTAAAGCTTTCTACGGAATGATTTAATTAACCAAAATATATATTATTACAAAAGCGGTTTCAATTTTGGAGAAAATCTAAACTCATCTTTCCAAGGGCTATTTCATAGCCAAGCCTTTCCAAGATTTCATTTGATTTTATGACCAAAATCTTACAATACTTTTTCCATAATATATATTTATTTAGTTGATTCTAGATAAAATTATAAACTCTCGATTGTATTTTATTTTAGATATTGTAGATAGAAAATATAACTCCTAAACCCGCCTGCATTAATAGTATTAATGATAATTATGGGTCAATTATATTAAGAGTACTTATTATAAATAGCAATATAATAAAATCACTCGGCTTAAGAAATGAAAACTGTCAACTTTCAACTTTCAACTTTCAACTTTCAACTGTATTTATATGCCTCTCGCTCATGGGTTTTAATATAAATTGATTTACTAAAGTGAAATAAATCCTAAAAAGATATGGTAAATTAAAAAGCTTCGGCTTAAAGAGGGGAAACTGTTATCTATTAACTATAAACTGTTTTTGAAACTGTCCACTTTCAACTATCAACTGGTTTTTAAACTCTCAACTGACTTTTATATGATATAATATTCTCATATTTATAATTGGAGGGATTGTTTTGAATTGGAGTCGGAAGGAATTAAAAAAATCAGCAAAGAAAACGATTAAGAAAAATTACATACAAGTATTTATTGCCTGTTTAATAGTTGCTATTGTTTCAGGAGGATATAATTCTTCAAATGTAAATACTGAATTAAAACAAAGTGAATTAGAATCAAAGTTAAATACGCCGTCAATTGTAGATAGTACTTTGGATATATTAGAAAATGCTGGTGTGAATGAAATAGTTGAAGATGAAATGGATATAACAGATAAGATAGAAGAAAAATTTAAAATAAAAAATGCAACTGAAGGAGTTATAGCAACGATTATAAATAATTCTGGTGCTTCAAAATCTTTTTTAGTTGGGATATTAAATACTGTAAATAATATAGTATTTGGTTCAAGGTTTTTAGAAAGTAGTATTATGACCATAGCAACAATACTTTTAATAGGATTTTGGCTTTTTGTTCAAAATATTTTAATTGTTGGAGAGCAGAGATTTCATTTAGAAGATAAATATTATAATGAAACAAATATAGATAGAATATTATTTGTATATAGAATTAGAAAAACAAGCCATATAGCTTATATAATGTTTTGTAGGTATATATTTAATGCACTGTGGTATTTAACAATTATTGGAGGATTTATCAAACATTATTCCTATGCAATGATTCCGTCTATAATTGCAGAAAACCCAAATATTTCAAGAAAAGATGCATTTACACTTTCAAAAAATATGATGAAAGGTAATAAATGGGCAGCGTTTAAATTAGATATGTCATTTATATTCTGGCATATACTATCATTATTTACTTTTGGACTTGTAAGATATTTTTATCTAAATCCAATGCTAGGAGCGACTAAAGCTGAATTATATTTTGTATTAAGAGAGAATGCAATTAAAACCAATATGCCATTAAGTGAATACTTAAATGATAAATATCTTGTAGCTCCACCACAAGAAGGAATGACAGATTATCCAACAGAATTATTTACTATAAAAGAAATTGGCAGAGAAGATTGGTTAAAATTAGATTATGATAGAGATTATTCAGTAAAATCTTATATACTAATATTTTTCTCAATAGCAGCAATAGGTTGGCTATGGGAAGTATTTTTAAATTTATTAAAAGATGGAACTTTTGTAAATAGAGGAACTATGATAGGACCTTGGCTTCCTATATATGGTTCAGGCTCCTTACTAATGCTTATATTATTTAAAAAGATTAGAGACAAGCCAATCATATTGTTTCCAAGTATAATGGCAATGTGTGGAGTGTTAGAATATTTTACTTCCTATTTTTTAGAAAGAATATTCCATACAACTTGGTGGGATTATAGTAATGTATTCTTCAATATAAATGGAAGAATTTGTTTAGAAGGATTGCTATTCTTTGCAGTAGGTGGATTTTTAATTATTTACTTTATAGCACCAATGATAGATGAAATATTAAAAAATATACCAAATAAAATTATAAATATACTTTGTATAGTATTGATAGGATTATTTTTAACTGATTTAGGATTTAGTTTTAATAATCCAAATAAGGGAGAAGGAATATCCGCTCCAGTTGAAAAAAGCTCAATAATAAAGAATATATATGTTTAATTAAGAGTAAGGTTATAGCCTTACTCTTTTTATATACAGAAAGACTATAAGAATGTAATATTCAGAATAATATGATAATATGTATATAATTAAAGAAAGGAGTGATAGTAATGAAAGTTCAAATTAATAATGTGGATATAACAAACTATAGTTATATGGAAGATTATTTAAAGAAAATGGCAAAAAAAGGATGGCTGCTGGAAAAGATTAAATATGGAATTATTTTTATTTATAAGAGGATAGAACCTAGTGAATTTGATTTTCACATAACACCAATAAAGATAGAAAATAATAGATGGAATTTTGTATGCAAGACAACAGATTTCAATATATATTATACTGAAGATATAATAGAGAAAATAGAGCCAAATATGAACTATAAACTAGGGATACCAGAATATATATCTGAGCTAGAAAAGAATGAACTACCTATTTTAGAAAGAATATCAGAAAAGAGGACAAAATATAATCAATTATTTTTTTCCATACCGCTTTTACTAAATATAGTTGTAGGTTTTAAAATATTTACTACGAGAGAAGGCTTGACAACAAGAATTATACAGACTTTTGCATTTGTGTTACTGTCATTTATTTATTTCTTTTTGATGGATTATCTTTATGCTAAAAGGTCAAAATACATACATGAAAATAGTGGATACGTAAAAAGTGATTTAAAAGAATTAAATCATAAAAGATATAGAGTGTTCAAGATAGTAGGATATTTAGTATTAGTTATTTTTTTAAATTTTTTATTATATGATACTATGTATAATATTTTTATTGCAAAAAATTATAAAAATCTAATATATTCTATAGTGGCCATTATTTTTACAATTATTGCATATAATTATTATAATAAAGGTATGGAAAATAAAACTGAAAATAGGTTTGCATTTGATATGGTAGATAAACTTGTAATATTGATGGTTATAGCTCTAGGATTTGTAAATTATAATTTAAGTTTAAAATCTAGAATAACAGATTTTAGTAAAATAGAAAACAATTATCAATATATAGTGCAGAATGATTTTGATAAAACCATAGAAAATAATGGTGGAGAAATTGTACTATTTAATAGTTATATATTTCCTAAGGCATATTATTTTAAAAGCAATGATAATCCAAGTATAGGATTAATTTCAATGAGTACTAAAAATCAATTATTTTTTAGGAGATATAAAGAATTACTTGAAAGTGATAATAAACAAAATCTAAAAGATAAATACTTAGATACATTAAAGTTAATATATAATGAAAATAATAGTGAAGAAACAATTAAGGAAGAATTGGAGAAAATTAACTTAAATCCAAAATTATACAATAGCATTAGAGAAGAAAGTTATGATAAAAAAATAGAAGAAACTTTAGAATCTTTATATAATATAAACTACTCTAATGCCAATATAGCATTGTGGGAAGTTGATGAGATGCGATATCAAAATATAGAAAAAACAGAAGCATATATAAAGATGGGAAAAACTTTTTACTATATAAAAGGTGTAGAAATGCTGGGAGAAGATACGATAGAGGTTATAAAAGAAAAACTAAATTTAACTACTGACAGAATAGAGTATTATTTTTATTAAAAGTAAGTAAATGAAATTATTATATTGAAATATAATAGAAAGAATAGGATTTTAGAGTCTTATTCTTTTTATTATAGAATATTTAATGATGATGGAGGTAGTATCTATGGAAAGGTTGACTAAGGTTATTATAATGATATTGATATGTTCAATATTATTGACATCTTGCAGTAGTGACATCTCAAAAATGAGTAATGAAGAAATACAGATAGGAAATTTAGAAAAATTATGTAAAGTATGGGGATATACTAAATATTATCATCCAGTATTTTTATATGGAGAAAAGGATTGGGATGAAGAATTATTTAGTTTAATACCAAAGGTAATGGATTCTAAATCAGAAAAAGATACTAATAAAATATTATTAAATTGGTTTAATGAATTGGGAGAAATTGATTACAGAACAACAAATGCAATACCAGAATGGAAAGTAGCTAAGGAAGAAGATAAGATAATACAAGCTGATACAGACTGGATTAAGGATATAGGATATTTAGGAGAAGAACTTTCAAAAGCATTATCTCAATTTGATGAAATACCAAGTGCTTTTAATACAAAATCACTAGTTTTTTTCAATGAATTTGGTATTCCACAATTTGAAAATGAAAAAATATATGAAGACATGGACTATACTGATGTTAATTATAAAATTTTAAGTCTTTTTAGGTTTTGGAATGGAGTTGAATACTACTATCCGTACTTAGATATATTAGATGAAAATTGGCATGATCTACTTACAGAATATACTCCTAGAATGTTAGAAACTACAGATAAACATAGTTTTGAACAAACAATGGCATCTATTTCAGCAAAACTTCAAGATGCTCATGTACAATTTTTAAACTTACAATCACCAGAGAATATCTTTCAGTTTCAGAATGAGGAGTTTGGGAAATATACAGTTCCAGCTTATTTAACAAAAGCAGAAGGAAAATATGTAATAAATAAAATCGAAAGTGATTATATAGAAAATTCTAATTTGAAAATAGGTGATATACCTGTAGAAGTAGATGGAGTAAAAATTGAAGATATAATAAAAAATCGTAAAGAATTTATTTCATTGCCAGAAGATAATAAAATACTAAAGAGGATGAGTTGCTATATATTAAGTTCTAAAAATGAAATAATAAATTTAAAAGTACTAAGAGATAATAAAGAAATAAATATTGATGTAAAGGGAATGCCTTGTATTGAATATGGCTTTATGGAAGATGATACTATATATAAAATATTTGATAACAATATTGGATATATAAATCCAAATAAAATAGAGTTTGAAAAAATTGATGAAACTATGAAAAAATTAGAAAACACAATTGGACTTATAGTAGATTTAAGAAATTTTCCAAGTGGAATGGGTTATGCATTAGAAAAATACTTATATGATAGTCCAAAGCCATTTAGGCAAATGTCAGTACCATCAAAGGCTATACCAGGAGTATTTCTTAAAAATGAGGTAAGTCAAACTCAATTTTCTACAGATTTATCATATAGAAAACCAGTTATAGTATTGATTGATGAAAGGACTCAGAGTATGGGAGAAACTGTTACCATGGGATTAAGGGAAGCAGAAAATGTAATAGTTATGGGTGAAAATTCAATAGGAGCTAATGGAAATGTTGTTGTTTTACCTTTACCAAGTAATAATGTTATATATTTCTCATCATTAGGAGTATATACACATAATGGTGAACAGACTCAAAGAATAGGTTTATCACCAGATATTTATATAGAGAAAACTATAGAAGGTATAAAAAAAGGTAGAGATGAATATATAGAAGAAGCTACAAGTTATATATTGGAGAATGCTAATTAAGGATTGAAATAATAAGTTAATAAAAATCAGTATTTATAGTAATAGTAAATGCTGATTTTTATTTTATAAATGATATAAAATTGTGTATAAATATAATATTTAAAATGATATGGTAAAATATTAATTAGCTAAGCCATTTAAATTATTTGAGGTGATAAGATGAAAATTGCAATTTGTGATGATGATAAAAAATTGGCGGGAGAGTTAGAAGAGATAATATTGTATTATGAAAAGCAAAAAAATAAGATATATGAAATTGATGTATTTTATTCTGGACTAGAGATTACAAGAGAGCTAGATAAAGGAAATACATATGATTTAATATTTTTAGATATTGAAATGGAAGAAATAAATGGATTGGAAGTTGGTGAGAAAATAAGAAATGAAATGGATGACTATGGAACCCAGATAATATATATATCTTCAAAAGAGGGATATGATAGACAGTTATTTGATTTTCAACCACTTCATTTTATATCAAAGCCAATAAATAAGGAGATTGTATATAAAGATTTAGAATTAGCAGAGAAAGTATCAAGAAGAAACTCGGAGGTATTTACTTATATAAAAAATAGTGAGCTATATAGAATAAATATAAAAGATATAATCTATTTTGAAAGTCGTGGAAGAGAGATAAGAGTAGTATGTACTAAAGGTGAGGATTATTATTATGATAATATGAAAAATCTATTAAAAAAAATAGAAAATTATAGGTTTTTATATATCCATAGATCGTATATAGTGAACTATGACCATATTATAAAAATGAAATCAAATGAAATTATGATGTCAAATAATGACATTCTTCCAATATCAAGGACAAAGCAAGATGAAGTTAAAAAAAAGCAAATAGAGTTAGAAAGAGTTGATAGGATATGAAACTTAGTATATATAACTATATATATTTAATATCAAATATACTTACAGTTTATACTAAATATATAGCAATGGGAATATTTTTTGAAAGGAAGAATATAAATAAAAAAAGAGAGTTTATTTCTTATCTAATATATTATATTGTTTCATCAATAATATATTTATGTTTTGAACTGCCATTATTAAATATTTTATCAACATTATTTTTTATTTTTATTATAACTTTTAATTATAAATCCACCTTAAAGAAAAAGGCATTTGTTTCTATTTTTATTTATATTTTAATAGCAAGTATAGAAACAATTGTAGTTTTATTGACATCAAAAATAAACTTAGGGATATTTAGTAAAGTAGAATATAGCTCAATATTTGGAAAAATACTAAATGAACTATTGGCATTTTTTTTAGTAGAGCTATTTGCTAATAAAAAAAGTATAGGGAAACTAGAAATGCCAAGTATATACTGGACAGCAAGTATTATAATACCATTACTTACATTATATTTTTTATTATTTATTTTAATGATACCTGAGGTAGATATAATTTATATAATTATTGGAATGATGTTTATATTTTTAATTAACTTTTCATTTTTCTTTTTTTATAGAGAGATTCAGAGAAAATTAATAGAGATCATGGAACAAGAGATATTAAAAAATCAAAATAAATACTATGAAAATGAATTATATTTAATGAAAGACTCACTAGATAAAACAAAAAAAATAAGACATGATATAAATAATCATTTATTAAGTTTAAATATATTAGCAAAAGAAGAAAATAATAAAGAAATAGAGAATTATATATCAGATATATTAAAAGACTATAGTAGTTCAAATAAATATTCCAATACTGGAAATATTGTACTAGATAGTATGGTTAATTTCAAAATGGAAAAGATAGAAAAATTAAAAGCTAATTTCTTATTAAATATAAATTGTCCAGAGGATTTATTTATATCAAATATTTCATTGACATCTATTTTAGGAAATTTATTTGATAATGCTATAACTGCATTAAAAGAAGTAGATATAGAAGATAGATATTTTAAATTAAATATAAATTTTAATAAAGGAATATTTAATATCTATATGGAGAATTCATTTGATGGTATCGTAAAAGTTGAAAAAAATAAAATTTTAACAAAAAAATCTAATAGTAAAAATGGTCAAGGATTAGATATAATAAGACAAAATGTTGAAAAATATAGCGGAGTAATAGAAATCAATTATAATAAAAATTTTAGTGTAGAGATATATTTATATAACTAATCAAAAACATAAGAAATTTCAATAGTGATTTAGCTTTATTATTCATTACATATTTATTGCTATTCGTTACATATTTTAAAACTAGATGATAATAATGTATATTCTGTATTCTAACAATAGAATGAATAATATTATTTACTAATATTTTATTTAAAGCACTTAAACAAATATCAACTGGAGGAATTATATGATAAATCAAATAAGATCAAATTTAAGGTCTAAAGTATTTATATTTTTTTTAATAATAGTATTAGTATATACCTCTATGGGTTCAGTAGATGCATTTTTTGGATTTAACTCAAGATATAAAAATGAAATAGTTCTAAATAGAAATTTTAGATTAATGAGGTTTGAAGAATTTGTAGAATTTGAAAAATCCTCATTAAAGTATATGTTACCAAATGAAATAGATATGACTATTTTTGATAATTATGATAGATATAGAAATTGGCAAATAGAAATACATAAAGAAATAATAAAAATATATGAAGATCCAAATATAAGTATACCTAATGCATATAATAAAGTATATGGTCTGGATAGGCTGTTAGATATAGGCGAGATGTATGTATGCTCTGACACAGAGGGTGATAGACCATTTTTCAAAGATTTATATAGTGAAGAACTAAAAAAATATGGGAAATTATTTCCGTTAGATGATTTAGATTTCAGTATGGAAAAACTAAATAGATTATCTGGTATGTATTCTGAAGAAAGTTCGGCGGTATTATATAATAAAATCAAAATGAATTTAGATAAATATTTCTATGATTTAGATAATAATTATTTACCATATGATCATGTATTTTCACCATGGAACTATATAGCGAACCTATCCTATAATAGCTTTTTTATATTAGCTCTAAGTTTTATTATATTAGTTTTAAGCTTATATTTTGTAATGGATGGGAAGAATACTCGAAGCAAACAATTATTTGATACAATGCCTATGAAAAGGAATAAATCAGTATACTTTTATTTATTTAGTTCTATAATAACTATATTAATATTTTTAATAATATCTGTTGGGATTCCTTTTCTTTTGATTGGCTTTAAAAATGGATTTAGTGGACTTAAAAGTGGAATATTTGTATTTGAAAAAGGATTTAAAGGATTTGAACCTTATGAACATCTTAATAAGGTTTTTGGTTTTATTGGATATGGGAAAATAATGAGTGTGGATTTTTTAGAAGCAGGATTAAATGGAGGTCAATTTTATCCATCAAGATTATTAAGCTTATGGTCATTTTGGAAATTTTTATTATTAACAGGGATATTAGGATTTTTAAAATTAATAACATTATCATTACTTGGAACAAGTATAGGATTAGTATTTGAAAAACAAAATAAATCAATGGTTGCTATATTCTTCACTTTAATAATCTATATAATCTCTCAGTTTGGACAAGTTTTTGGAAAGTACAATCCACTTGCCATGGGATCATCTTGGGAGATAAGCTTAGGATATATGCCAATGACATGGTTTGGTGGTGTATTGTTGTTAAGTATATTTTCAATAATTGTTTTTATCATAACATCACAGAGATTAAAAAAGATGGATTTATAAAGGAGGCTACTATGGATATATTAAATATAAATAAAATAACAAAATCATTTAAGAAAAAACAAATATTAAAAGAAATATCTTTCAATGTAAAGGAACAAGAAATAGTAGGATTTTTAGGAAGAAATGGTTCAGGAAAATCAACAACATTGAAATGTGTAGCAGGACTTTATAGACAAGACTCTGGAGATATAAAAGTTTGTGGCAATGATATAGAGAAAGAAAGAGTAAAGGCACTTGAATGTATGGGAATAAGTATAGAATCCCCAGCACTATATCCAAATCTTACAGGTAGAGAACATTTTAAAATGGTTGGTAACTGGAGAGATGTAAAAAAAGATAGGATAAATGAAATGATAGAGTTTACTGGATTAGATAGATATGTTGATGAGAGAACGAGTACATATTCTATGGGAATGAAGATGAGATTGATGTTAGGGATATCTTTGCTTTCAAAACCAAAACTTTTAATACTTGATGAACCAACAAATGGACTGGATCCCCAGGGAGTTTTTGATTTAAGAAATCAAATGAAAAAGATAAGAGAAGATGGAACAGCAATATTATTTTCCTCACATCAACTTGATGAAGTAGAAAGAATAGTTGATAGAGTTGTAATAATAGATGATGGGCAAGTAAAATATGATGGAAATATACCAGATCATATAGTAAGTGGATTGGTATATGATTTTATCATAGAAGAAAAGGATATATTAAAAATAGATAAAGAAAAATATAAAATAATAGAAATGAAAAAACAACAAGATTTACAAAATATAATTACATATAAATTTGATAGTACAGTTGAATTTAATAAATTAATATTTGAATTACAGGCTAAAGATATAGATATAATGGATATAAGAAAACAAGCATATAATTTGGAAGAATTTTATAAATATATTTCTAATGGTGATAAAAAGGGTGGAGATAGCCATGAAAAAACTCTTTAAAAATGAAGTTTCATTATTTTTTTCAAAAACAAATATTTTTATCATTATTATCTGTATATTGTTGAGTTTAGGAGTTTTTAAATTTCAATATGTGAAGAGCTATGATAACTCACTAGAAAATGAAATAAATTATTTAGCCAATATAGGTTCTAAGATAGAGACTTGGGCGAAGATATACACTAAAGATTATGAAAACTTATCAGAATCAGATCCAAACTCAAAATTACTTGAAGAACTTGAGATAAAAAGTACTGTGTTTTCAAAAGAAAATTTGAATATTGGAAATTTAAAACCCTATTTAAATATAAAGGAGAAAGAAATACTTGAAAAAAATAAAGATAGAATAATAACAAATAGAAGAAAACTTGATACAGAGTTGATACCATTATATGAAAATGAGTATGATGTAGAAGATACAGGAGTATATAGAGATAGTATAAGAGATTGGAAAAATAGAAATAGACTTTGGGATATAAATGAAGAGAAAAATATAGAACAAACAATTTTTCAAAATAAACCAACAGGTGGATATATTTTAAAAGATTCATTAAGTGGTTCATCTTTCTTATCAGTATTATTTTTATTTTTATCAATATTTTTAAATTATGATATATGGTCAAGTGAATTTGACCAAGGAACTATAAGGATGATTTACACACAACCTTTTTCAAGAAAGAAAATATATTTAGCTAGATATCTAACAAGATTATTGCTTACTATATTTTGTATTTTAATTATTTTAGGTATTTTATTCTCCATAGGAAGTATTATATATGGAAATGGACTGGATAGTTTTGATATAGTAAATAAAAAGGCTATATCATCCTTTGGTCAATTTGATAATTCAAATAATTATTTATCAGAAATGGATATGGTAATGAATATAAAAGAAATTATAGGATTAGAATTAATATTATTTATTTCATATATAGTATTTTTCACTTCAACAATTCATTTTTTATCATATCTAACTGAAAATGGACTTTCATCACTACTTATATCATTTTTAATTGTTATGGGAATTATAATGTTTGGATATTTGCCAAGAGAAAATATGGGAGTAGGATTTAATCCATTATTATATTTCCAAACGCACAATGGTATAATGGGAAGTCTGGGGATAGGTCTGCCTATAATGATAGCAATATTATTTTTAGCTGCAATTATTATAAATGCAGTATCAATATTTGTATTAATTGAAAGAGAGAGAGCATGATGAAAAATCTAATTTAAATCTAAATTTATATTAAATCTCCACAATCTATACCGATATATAGCTAATAGACTATTATAGTAATGGAGGGAGAACAATGTTAAAAAATAAAAAAATATTATACCATCTATATAATTTATTTTTAATATATATATTATTCTTTATTATTATTTTTGCTTCTAGAATTGAAATAATTTCAAGAAATCCTGTAAACGGATATGTAAATGTAGAAAAAGGGGATTTTTGGAGGATAGTATTTTATTTATTCTTACTATTATTTAATTCATATATTTCATTAATGTATAGAAAGGGTCTTTCGGTATATTATAAAATTAAAGAGTATTCTCTAGATGATATACTTGGGATTAAATATCCATCATTATCAATGTTTGCAATAAATATATATCCTTATATATTAGTTGTTTTCCATATATATACTATGTATATCTTATTTTCAAAAAATATACTTAGTTTTAGTATTGGAACTTTGTTATTATTGATAATTGGTATAATTTTAGTTTCAATAATTTTATATAAATTAACAAAAATAATTAAATTAGTTTTATCTTATAAAAAAGCTTAAAATCCAGCATTTTTTATATAAGAGAGTAGGAAAATTCTACTCTTTTTTTAATTTTATTGAAATAGTATATATATTGTTAAAAATATATTATATACTGGAACTCTGGGTATAAGATAAACAATTATTTTAATATAATATGATATATTAACTTTTTTTTAACTATTATATTATATGATTGTGATATGCTTATTTAAAGGGGAGGAAGTGATTAAGTGAAGAAAAAGTCGACAATATTTTTAGTATCAGTTTTGTTATTTTTAATTATTATCACTCCAGTTTATGCTATAGAAGAATTTGAAACAATAAAATTAAGAGATGATGTACATATTTACGGCGATCATGTCTTTAGCAATGGAATCATACCGATTATTTATAAAAATTCTATAAGCGAAAATGGAAATTGGGCGTATTTAACTGAAGATGGAAATATATTTTCTCATAGATATGCCAGTGGATTTGAATACTCTGAAGGATTGGCTCCAATAGTTATGGAGAGTGAAGAAAATGGGCATACCATATTAAAGTTGGGCTATATAAATAGAAGAGGGAAGACAATTATAGAGCCAAAGTTTGATGTATATTCTAAAGAAGGTATAACTTATGCGGGCAAATTTATAAATGGTGAAGCATTGGTGTTTGAATATGCAGGTAATGCAGATAATAACAATATTACTGGCGATTGGTATAAAATCAATAGAAATGGTAAAAGAATAAATACAGATAAAAAAGAAAATAGTCTATTAATGGAAAGCAAAGATAAGGATATATTGTTATCCAATGATAAATATTCTTCAAACTATGAAATAAAAGAAGATATAAAATTGTATGGAAAAGAATTAAAAGATATTAAATTTAAGAATAATAAATCTTTAGTCAGAATAAATTCTGGAGAAAATAGAGGATTATATATTATATCAAAAAAGATAAATGAAGAAAAAAATCCAATGGCTAATAGTATATATCAAAAAATATTAGTTAATGATAAAGAAGTATTCTTACCAGGATTTAATATTGATGATAAAAGATATTTTAAACTTAGAGATATAGGATTTATATTAAATGGGACAGAAAAACAATTTGAAATAGTTTGGAATGAGAAAATAGAAGAAATAGATATTAGATTGGAAACTCCATATACAGTAATAGGTGGAGAAACAGCAAAAATCAATGGAAATAAAACTAGAGCAGCTTTAAATAAATATCCTATTTTTATAAATGGGGAGATAAAGAATTTAAAATCCTATGAAATCATAGATAATAATTTTGTAAATTTAAAAGATATAGGTAAGGAATTAGATATAAATATTAAATATGAAAATGACACAATAATTATAGATACAAATAAAGATTATTACAGTAGTTGAGAAGATGGAAACATCTTCTCATTTTTTAGAGGTGAATATGGGAATTAGAAAAATTGGAAATAGAGGATTGTTGTTTACTTATGATGATTTAGGTATACCAACAAATATATATGTAATAGTAACTGAAAATAAATATTTTATTATAGATACATATTTAGGAGAGGATATTGTAAGGGAGATTGACAGATATTTAAAAGATAATTATGGAATAAAAGAGAATATAGTTATCAATACTCATAGTGATTGGGATCATATATGGGGCAATAGTTATTTTGCAAATGATACAATAATAGCCCATAGATATTGTAGAGAAGATATTATAAAAAATGGTGAATATTATTTAGAAAAATACAGTGAATATAAAAGAGGATTTAAATATCTAGCGTTGCCAAATATAATATTTGAAGAGAAAATAATATTTCCAGAAGAGCATATAGAGATATTTTATAGCAAGGGGCATAGTTTAGACAGTATATCTATTTATGATAGTGAAGAGAGAATATTATATGGTGGAGATAATATTGAAAAGCCAATACCACATATTCAATCAAAAGATATAAAATCATATATTGAAACCTTGGATAATTATTTAAAAATGGAGATAGATATAGTGCTAGGTGGCCATATACTAGTAGAAGATAAGTCAATTATAGTTGAAAATAAATTATATTTAGAGAATATATATAATGTTATTGATATGCAAATAATAGATGGTAAATACAGTGAGATACATGATAATAATATGAAGTTTTTAAATAAACGGTGATAAAATGGCATTTACATTTGCGCATCCAGCCATTGTATTACCAATTGCTGAGAAAAATAAAAAGTATTTTAATAATATAGGGCTTATCATAGGAACTATGGCACCAGATTTTGAATATTTTTTGGCATTTAAACCATATTCTAAAATAGGTCATAGTATAATTGGCATGTTTACTATAAATATTATATTATCATTTCTAGTTTATCTATATTATATAAGATATAAGAATGTCTTTATAGTTAATCTACCAAATATATTTTCAAATAGATTGGGATTTATTTATAGAGATAGGGGAAAGTTAAAAGATTTAAAAGAAATAGCAGTTTTTATTTATTCACTATTAATAGGAATGACAACCCATATAATTTGGGATAGTTTCACTCATATAAATGGATTTTTTGTTTTCCATAGTAGATTTTTAAATGTAATGATATTCAATATACCAATTTATAAATATCTACAGCATTTATCAACTTTAGTAGGCTTTTGTATTATAATTTACTTTATATTAAAAAGGAAAAAAGATAACAACTTTGATATAGATATAAATACTAAGTTTAAATACTGGATAAAATTATTTATTATAAGTTTTATTCTGACTATGGTCTTTTTAGTTATTTTAAAAGATATAAGCATAGGAAGAATTATAATCACTTTTATAAATAGTTTTTTTATCTCAATAATAATATTAACTGTTTTTTAAATATTTATAAACCATTATTTAACTAATTTAAACTAATGATATGATATCCTAAATCTAGGAGGTAAAGATATGGAAAATATAATTAGTAGTGAAATAATGGCTAAGATGAAAGAAAATTTTAATAGAAATAGAATAAATATAGTATTTAAAGAGAAAATTGATGATGTTATAGAATTTTTATTATATAATATCTCAAGTTCTGAAACTGTAGGGATAGGGAACTCTCAAACATTAAAAACTATGAATATAAGAGATATATTAAATAAAAGAGGAAATATTGTATATGATAAGACATTGTATAAAAACAAGGAAGATATTAGAAAAATAAATCGTTTGGCATTGCTATCAGATTGTTATATATCAAGTGCAAATGCTATATCAATAGATGGATCAATTGTAAATATTGACCATAGTGGAAATAGAGTTGCAGCAATTACATATGGACCAAATAGAGTATTTATAATTGTAGGCAAGAATAAAATTGCAAATACAAAAAATGAAGCAATAGAGAGAGCAAAAAATATTGCTTCACCATTAAATGCCAAAAGGGCAGGATATAATCCGCCTTGTGTAGAATTAAATTATTGTATTGATTGTAAATCTAAAGAAAGAGTTTGCAATTATCTTTCAATAACAACAGGGCAGTCAGTAGAAAATAGATTAACTCTTATAATCGTTAATAGTGAATTTGGATTTTAAAATAGGAGGGTCTATGAGAAATAAAAAAATACTTATAATAATAATATTGTTATTATCTCTAAGCCTAGTTTCGTGCATAATGAAAAAACCAGATTTTGGAAGTTTTAATATAGATATAAAAACTGCTATTAGTTATGGATTATATGAAACGGATAGAGGTTTTCTTGGAGATGGAACTACATTAAAGTATTTTCATTTATATAATGAAGATTATATAGAATTAAAAAAACAACTTAAAAACTATAATTCAAAGAAAATATCAGAAAATAAAACAGAGTATATAGGATTATTAGATAAAACCTTTTTAAAATTAACTTATGAAGGATTGTCTAAAGTAAATGGTTATTATTATTTTATCAATAATACTCCAAATTATAAATTAGGTGAACCTGTAGGAAATTTTGAGATGTTAATACTTGATGAAGATAATCAATCTATTATATATATAAAGTCAGATAGTTAAAATAGGTAAACAAAAAAGGAATCTTGTAAAATGCAGGGTTTCTTTTTTATTTTTGATTATTTATTGACAATTAGGTAAAAAAGAGATATAGTTAGTTACACAAGTAACTAACTAAGGAGGTGGAGGATTTGGAAGTTGATAAAAATATACCTATTTATGTTCAAATAGCAAATATAATAGAAAATCAAATACTTACAGGGGATTTAAAAGAAGAAGATAGTTCACCTTCCACCAATGATTTTGCAAGAATATATGATATAAATCCCGCTACAGCAAGAAAAGGATTAAATATTTTAGTAGATGAAGGAGTTTTATATAAAAAAAGAGGATTAGGAATGTTTGTAAATGTAGGTGCAAAAGAAAAGATAATTGAAAAAAGAAAACATAGATTCTTAAATGAAACAATTCCAAATCTATTAAAAGAAGGAGAAAGATTAAATATAGATAGAGATGAAATAATAGATGCTATTTTAAGGAGGGGAGAAGAATGATGACAATAGAAAACTTAAGTAAATCTTTTAGAAATCACAATGTATTAGAAGATATAAATTTACAATTAGAAAATGGCCATATATATGGGCTGCTTGGAAGAAATGGTGTAGGTAAGACTACATTTTTAAAAATACTTGGAAATGAAATAACAAAGTATAAGGGAGAAATATATATTTATAATGAAAAGCTAAAAGAAAATAGCCTAGCATTGGATAATATTGCTTTAATAAATGAAAATATATATTTTGATAATATGAAAGTAAGTGAAATTGTAAATGGTGCAAAGATATTATATAAAAACTGGGATGATGAATTATTTACATTCTTACTAGATGAATTTGGGATAGTTGTAAAGGGAAATTATCATAAATTATCTAAAGGTAATAAGATGATGATAAATATAATAATAGGCCTATCGTCAGGAGCAAAGATATTGTTATTAGATGAACCCTTTGCCAATTTAGATCCAATTTATAAATACAAATTAATAGAGATTCTTAGAGAAAAGTTTATTGATAATAATAGATTGTTAGTTATATCTTCTAACTCAATACATGAATTATCTAGCCTTATAGATAATTTAATAGTATTAAAAAATAAAAATATTTTTCTAAACTCCCCTATAGAGGAAATTATAGAAAAAAGCAATAAATTAATAGGAAATTCTGAAGAAATAAATAAAATAATTGGTAAAAAAATGATAATATTTGAAGATAAAATAGGTGGCAAGGATGTATATTATATATACGATAGATTAACAATTGAAGAAAGAAAATTATTAGAAGATGCAGATATAGAAATATCTACCTATAATTATGAAGAATTATTTATGTATTATGTTGGAGGTGCTAAATAGAATGAAAGCATTAGATAGAGTTTCTAAATTTCAATTAAATAAGACAATAAAAAGTTTAATAATATTTATGCTTATAGTTCTAATTTTAAATATTTATATGCATTTTGTTAATAGTACAGAAAGATTTATTCCAATGGGCTCAATTGAGTATGGTAGTGATGTTGAAAGAATATCTGTAGTAAGTCAAAATAATGTATTTATAATTATATTTTTTATAATTCAAAGTTTTAAAATGATATATGAAAGGTTGATATTATCAATATCATTTAGCATTAGCAGAGTTGATTTTATAAAAACTATAATTTTAGAAAATATTTTAATAGCATCAATTATAAGTGTATTTCAATTTCTATTATTTAAAATAGAGCCATTTTTAATAATGGGAAATAAATATGCTGAAAGGTATGATTTTGGATATTTTAATTTACAAGAAGATAGTTTTTTATATATTATATTTACATTTTTTATATTACTATTATTTGCTAAGCTTTTAATAGATTTTGTATTAAGTTTAAATTTTAAATATGGTGCTATCATTTGGGTTATATTTATTATATTATTTTTAATAGGTGTAGATACATTTCATTTTAAAAGGGATACAGAGATAATAATTGGTATAAAAAATATATTTGCAGATATGGGATTTGATAATAAATATACTATAATATCTTATGTTAAATGTATATTTCTTTCTATTATTTTATATCTGGGACTTAATATATCTATTAAATCCATAGAGATTTAGGAGGGATAATATGAGAGTAGAAAAAATACCAGTTTATACATTATTGGCTGGACTAGGATTATATTTAATACAATATATTGTACCATCAGATTATTTACAAAAAATAATAAATTCTGGCTTAAACTATACTGGATATATAACAATGGTTATCTTTCCAATATTAGGTATATTAGGTGCAGCAGTTAGTATATACAAAAGAAAATGGGCATTGCTAATATTAAATATATTTATGATATTTTCATTTTATATATTATTTGTTGTTAGTGTACTTATATATGGATTTGTATAATAAAGGAGGGCATATATGAAAACAGAAAAATTACCAGTTTATACATTATTAACAGGGATTATTTTACTTATTATATCAATATTAATTCCTTATAATAGTTTGGAGTTTATACTTGGACAAGGTTTAAGACCAGCAGGTTTAGTAACAATATATATAAATCCAATACTTGGGATAATAGGTATTGCATCAAGTATTCATAGGAGAAAATGGGCGTTGGCAATTTTAAATATATTATTAATATTTTCATTCTTTATAGTTATGGCTATAGGCTATGGAATACTTGGAGCATAGAAATAGGAGGCATAGATGAAAGTAGAAAAAATACCATTTTATACATTGTTGATAGGATTATTTTTATATTTGATACAGATAATAATTCCAATACCAGATATTGGAGGATTAAATTATACGGGATTTTTAACATTATATATACTTCCATTACTTGGAGTTATAGGAGTTGTTACAAGTATTATTAAAAAGAGATGGCTATTATTATTTTTAAATATTTTAATGATATTTTCATTTTATATATTAATGGGGATAGGATATTTAGTATATAGTTTAATATAATATTAATATCATTCTATAAATATAATATATTACAATATTAATAGATTCCTTTAAATAGGGTATAAAAAGATTGAAAATACTTTTAAAGGAGGTATATTATGAAAATAGTATTATTCTTGGCTGATGGATTTGAAGAAGTGGAAGCATTGACTGTAGTTGATTATTTAAGAAGAATGGAAATTGAAGTGGATATGGTTTCCATAACAAATGGTAGCAAAGTAAAAGGTGCACATAATATTGAAGTGACCGTAGATAAGACAATTGAAGAATTTTCATATAAGGATTATGATGGAGTTATATTGCCAGGGGGAATGCCAGGAGCATCCAATTTAAGAGATAATAATATTGTTATAGAAACGGTAAAATATTTAAATGAAAATAATAAATTAATTGGAGCAATTTGTGCAGCGCCAATAGTTTTAGCAAAGGCAAAGATTATAAAAGATAAAAATATAACTTCCTATCCTGGATTTGAAGATGTATTAAAAGAAGGAAATTATATAGTTCAGGGAGTAGTAGTTGATGGAAATACAATCACTGGAAGAGGGCCAGCATATGCAGTAAACTTTGCAATAGAGATTGTAAATTATCTATTAGATGATGATAAAGCTATAGAATTAATGAAAGATATTTTATATAAGGAGTAGATATATGATACTAATATTTGCAGTAGATAATAATTGGAATATAGGTGTAGATGGAGATATGTTAACTTCCATATCACAAGATTTAAAAAGATTTAGAGAGATAACGAATGGAAATATTTTAGTTATGGGAAGGCGAACTTTAGAGGCACATCCAAATCAAGAGCCACTAAAAGGCAGAATAAATATTATACTTACTAGACAAGAGGATTATAAAGTAGATGATGCATATATAATAAGTTCATTAGACGAACTAGAACCACTTTTAAAAGAGATAAATCCAAATTATGAAAAAGATGTATTTGTTGCAGGAGGAGGCTCTGTAGTAAGACAGTTATTTGATAAATGTGATAAAGCCTATATAACAAAGATTCTTAAATCCTATGATAATTTTGATACATCAATTATTAATTTAGATGAGGAAGAAGATTGGAAAATTGTATGGGAATCAGAAGTATATGAAGAAAATGGGCTAGAATTTAAATATGTAAATTATGAGAGAATTAAATAAAATCCGTATGGTTAACCATACGGATTTTATTTAATATATAAATCTTAAATTATATACTGTTGCAAAATATCCTAAATCAATTTCTAAATCATCTACTCCTGTTAAGTCAACTTCAAATTCTACAGGTTGATTTTTGCTTCCAACAGGAATACTTCCTTCTTTAAAACCTTTTGTTTTTAAAAACTCTCCACCATTAAATATAATTTTTCCATCACTTTTTAATATTAGTTTATCACCATACATACCTTCGCTTGTATCACTTGTCAATAATGTACCAGTTAGTTTTGTAAATTCTTTATTTAATTTATAATTTGCTTTAAAATTTTCTTTTCCAAATATTTTATTATTATAACTAATTTCTTTTCCGTTAATCGTAACCGAGCCACCAGGTCCTATTGTAAAATCCGCTTGATCCTTTACAGTATATTTTAATAAAAATTCACTAGGTCCAATAGATTTTGATTTTTGAGGGGATTCAATATTATTTTTATCATTTATAATAACTGTCTTAGTGTTTTCATCCCATTTAACATCTTTATTTAATGCCTCGGATATAGCACGAACTGGTAGAAAAGTGCTTCCTTTATGGATAAAGGGTTCAACTGTTTTACCATTTGCATCTTTTGGAGCAATTTCTTTATTATTGACTGAGATCTTTACTCCTGGATAATAAACTTTAATTTGTTTGATAATGGTTTTAGCATAAGATGGATTAACTGACAATCCAACAATAACTGTTAATACAACACCTATAACAATTCCTTTAAATTTCTCTTTATTCATATTCTCCCTCCTATTTTTTATTTAATTATATTATATATTAATAAGATTATTATATAAAGTATTATGATGATTAAGTTTTATTGTATAAAAAAGAGCAGAATTATAAAATTCTGCCCTAAAAATACTATATTTTATTTTAATGATGCTACTATATCATCTGCTAATTTTTCTAATTCTGGTAATTGATCAGGTTGTAGTCTTGATTTTAATTCTAGAGTTTCTCCAACCTGTGTCATACATTTCATACCATCCATAGTTTCTTTCATAATCTTAGCAGCAGCTGTCATCCATGTTCCATTTCCTATAATAGAATAATTTCTATTATTTAAATCTAATGCAGCCATATCATTTACTAAGTTTTTCATGCTTGGATATAATCCAGCGTTATAAGTTACTGATGCTAATACTATATTACTGTATTTAAATATATCACTGATAATATAAGATACATCTGTTTTTGAAGCATCGTAAACTCTTATATCCTTTACTCCTCTTTCTGATAATAGATTAGCTAGTCTATCTACTGTTTCAGCTGTATTTCCATATAGTGAACCATAAGCAAGGACTACACCTTTTGTTTCTGGTTCGTAAGTACTCCAAAGATTATATTTTTCTAGCATAAAGCCAATATTCTCTCTTAAAAGAGGTCCGTGTAAAGGAGCGATTATGTCAATTTCTAATTTTGCTGCTTTTTTTAATGCAGATTGTACTGGTCTACCATATTTTCCCACAATATTAGCATAATATCTTCTTGCTTCTTCAAGATATATTGATTTAAAATCCATCTCATCATCAAATAGATTTCCAGATAATGCACCAAATGTTCCAAAAGCGTCTGCACTAAATAATATTTTACTTTTTGATTCATAACTCATTAAAACTTCTGGCCAATGTACCATAGGTGTACATATAAAAGTTAATTTATGTTTTCCTAAGTCTAATTCTGAACCTTCAACAACTTCCATATAACGATCTTTTAAATGATCACCATAGAATTGTTCTAAGAATTGAAATGTCTTTGTATTTCCAACAAGTTTAGCATTTGGATATAATTCTGTGATTGCTACAATATTTGCACAGTGGTCTGGTTCCATATGATGTAATACTAGGTAATCCAACTCTCTACCATTTAAAGCTTTACTTACATTGTCAAGATATGAACGAGTAACTCCAACATCTACTGTGTCTAATAATGCAGTCTTTTCATCTAATATTAAATATGAGTTATATGAAACGCCATTTTCTAATGGAAAAAGGTTTTCAAATAATTCTATTCTTCTATCACTAGCTCCTACCCATATTATATCAGATGTGATTTTTTGCATATTTAACAAATTTATCACCTTCCATTGTTTATTTTCCCATGTGATACTACATATATCTTATTATAAAGAATTTTAGTGGAATTGTAAACTTTGTAAGCATAAGTTTATTCAAATATGATTAAAAGCTTATCTTAATATAAATTATTTATAAAAATATATGATTTTATGAAATTGCTTTTTATGTGAAAATATAATAATTATTTATTTATATTTTTTCCCATATTTTATCTTCTCTATTGTATTGTAATACCATCAAAATTTGATTCAATATTTTCACATATTAAAATAAAATCATTAAAATATGACATATCAAAATCAAGCTAATTAGAATATATTTCAAATCTTGCATTATAATCAGTTCGTACAAAGTTTTTAGTGGCATTGGATTGAAATGGACCCAATCCTTCTTGATAGTTTATTTTAAATACATAATCATCTCTATTTAAAGTGAAACAGTATATTGGTACAAATCCATTTTTATCTGACCCATATTCTCCTAGTTTATGTCCATCATAATTAATAGAAATTTTCAAAGCCATTTCTTTAATAAATTTTTCTAAATCCTCTGGTATAGCAATAGGATTTTTTAAAAGTATTATTGATTTATACATATATATCCTCCATAAATATATTTTAAATACAAATTATTTATCTAAAGTTTTAGAAAAAATCATTTGAGTATAAGAACCATTTAATTTAATTTCATATTCCTTTTGTAATTCTCTATCGGGTTTTTCTAATTCTAAACAAAGTTGATTAACTTTACCATCATATATATTAGTAAATTCAATATTATATTTATTATTTAGTGAAAGTAATTCTTCCATACTATGTATTTGGGATTGAATAAGCAACGAACCCTTATAGTCAAGTTTAGCATAAAATCCTTCAGCCGATTCAACTGCACCAAGGATGATACTATAAATATTATGAGTTATTGCATTTTTTTCAATTTCTAAAACCATTTCCTTTGCTATACCCATATTTCTATAATTGCTATCTACTCCTACTGGGCCAATTGTTATAGTATCATTAATATCCACTCTTCCAAAGGCAAAACCTATTATTTTATTATCAATAGTCGCATAAAGCATTAAATCTCCATAGTCTTTTATTCTTTCTTCCCATTTTTCTATAGAGATTTCTGGGTTGTCAAGTGAATGAGTATCTTTAAAGATATTTTTATATAGTTTAAATACACCTTCTAATTCTTCTACTGTTTCAATATTTTTAATTTGATAATTTATTTTAAAAACCTCCTTTTAATTAATCTAAATTATTAATCATTTACAACAGTATACTATGAACTTTCAACTATCAACTACATTTTTTATATTGTAATCATTTATTAATAGTTTAATTAATAAAATCTGATAAAATAAGATTAGAATGCTTGTGTAAAAGGATGGTATTATGAAAGCAAAGATAATTGCTATTAGTGGAGTGAAAAATTCTGGGAAAACTACTTTGATAAGTAGATTGATTCCTAAATTAAAAAAAAGAGGATTGAAGATAGGGACTATAAAGCACGATGGACATGATTTTGAACCAGATGTTAAGGGGACAGATAGTTATATTCATAGAAGTTCAGGAGCAGATGGAACAGTTATATATTCTTCAGAAAGATATATGATTATAAAGGAAGAGAAAAATATAGATATAAATATATTACTAGAAGAATTTAGAGATTATGATTTAATTATATTAGAAGGATTTAAATTTTCAGATTTTCCAAAGATAGAACTTATAAGAAATGGAGTTTCAGACAAGCCTATAACAAATAGGAAGAGGGTAATTGCTTATATTTCCGATTTAGATATTATAGATGAAAATATCCAACAGTTTGGATTTGATGAAATTGATAAAATTGAAGAATATATTTACAATAATATAATAAAAAAATAATGTTTAGAATATCTATATTTAAGGTAAAGTTATGTAAATTGGGTAAATATAATAAGTAGAATAAAATTTGTATAATAATAGGAGGAATTAAAATGGGAGTACTAGAAAGATTTAAGACTATAATGACAAGTAATATAAATGCATTATTGGACAAGGCAGAAGACCCAGAAAAAATGATTGACCAAATATTAAGAGATTTAGATACAGATTTAAGAAATGTTAAAGCGGAAACAGCATCTATAATGGCAGAAGAAAAGAGAGCAAAGAGAGAATTAGATGAGTGTAGAGAAGATGTAACTAAGATGGAAAACTATGCCATGAAAGCATTAAAAGATAATAATGAAGAAGATGCTAGAAAATTCTTAGAAGAAAAGAAAAGATATGAAGAAAAATTAGAGATTTTAGAAAAAGCATATGAGTTAGCGGAACAAAATTCAGTTAAGATGAAAGAGATGCACAGCAAATTAGTTGGAGATATAGATGAATTAAATTCTAGAAAAGCTAATATAAAAGCTAAGATGTCAGTTGCAAAAACTCAAGCTAAGATAAATGAAGTTGGAAAATCTGCTTCAGGAGTTGCTGGAAGTATGTCTGCATTTGAAAGAATGGAAGAAAAAGCTAATAAAGCATTAGATGAGGCAGAGGCAATGAGTGAATTAAATAAGCCAAAGGAAGATGATATATCTGAACTTACAAGAAAATATGATACAAAAGATACTTCGGATGTGGATGATGAATTGGCAAGATTAAAAGAAAAATTACAATCAGAAGAA